>Ga0206888_1037_pt1 | contig 41759 bp, 40 predicted proteins | sample Alteio_BWOrgHeat_90_FD_153258 | JGI IMG/M metagenome (GOLD analysis project Ga0206888, IMG submission 153258) | Enriched cells from forest soil in Barre Woods Harvard Forest LTER site, Petersham, Massachusetts, United States - Alteio_BWOrgHeat_Nextera4 ... | reverse complement strand
TTTATAGATGCAGCCGACGACGGCATCTGTCTTAAATCGCATGACCCTGCCGCTGCGTGTACGGACGTGCTGATCCGGGACTGTACCATCAGGTCCAGCGCCAATGCGATAAAATTCGGAACAGTATCGCGCGGCGGCTTCCGGCATATCCGGATTTTGCATAACAGCGTGTACGACACCTATCGCTCCGCGCTTGCACTGGAGGCGGTGGATGGGGCCACGATCCGGGACGTGGTCGCGGATAGTCTTACGGCCGTGAATACGGGCAACGCCATTTTCATGCGTATCGGGGCGAGAAGCGGTTCGCGGCAAAGTAGTCTCATGGATGTTTCCATCCGGCATTTTTCCATCCAGATCGCTGCCGCCAAGGCGGATTCCGGCTATGCTTATGAGGGACCGGTCGAAGATCAGCCAAGAAATATCTCCCCCATCGTGTTGACGGGCCTTCCCGGGGCGTTCCTGCAGGATATCCGATTGGCGGATGTGTCCGTTCGGTATCCGGGTGGCGGGAATCCCTTCATCGCCCGTCGTGATCCGGCCGGCGCGGACAGTGTCCCCGAGTTACCCTCGAATTATCCGGAGTTCTCGATGTTCAAAGAATTGCCGGCATGGGGGCTGTATATCCGGCATGCGCGCGGGATACAGGTTAAAAACCTGCATCTTTACTGTGCAGCAAAAGATTACCGCACGGCCATCGTATTGGATGATGTCGGCGGGGCCAACTGGGAGGCGACGGTTGTGAAAGAACCCGGGAACAAGAAGGCTTTTTTTCTTCGGGGAAGCTCGGGCGTTGTGATGAAATAGCGTAATAACTGAGATCTAGTTAAGCGCTCGGTACTCGCTGGGGGTAGAGCCCACATGCTGTTTAAAGACCCGGATGAAATGCTGGGGGTACTTAAAACCCAGATCGTAAGCAACTTGTGTGACCGATTTGCTTATGTCAAATATTCTTTCTTTCGCCACGTCGATCACCTTCCACTGGATGTACTCCTGCGCCGTCTTACCTGTTTCCTTTTTGATCAGGTCCCCAAAATAGCCGGCCGATAGGTTCAGCTCCCGCGCAATATAGGCCACCGACGGCAGGCCAAGGGTCTGCGGCTTGTCTGCTTGAAAATATTCGTTCAGCAAAGTTTCAAACCGTTCCAGGATACCCTTATGGGCATTGTCGCGGGTGATGAATTGGCGGTCGTAAAACCGGCTGCAATAGTTGAGGAACAGCTCGACATTGGATACGATCAGCTTTTTGCTGTGTTTATCTATCGAGTGTTCCAGCTCATACTCAATTTTTGAAAAACAATCCAGGACGAGCTTTCTTTCCCGCTCGGATAGATGAAGCGCTTCATTTGATTGATAGCCGAAAAAGGTATAGTCCTGAATATGGCGGCCGAGGGTTGTGCCGTGTATGAGGTCGGGATGGAAGACCAGGGCGTAGCCTTTCGGTTGGTAGGTTTCGCCGTTGCTGTTCACGCCCGCCACCTGCCCGGGTGCCATAAATACCAGCGTACCTTCCTGGTAGTCATAGGTATGCCGCCCATACATCAGATCTCCGCATTTTACGTCCTTTAAGAATACGGTATAGAAACCAAAGTACATCTTCGAGCCCTGGCGCGGGCTTGCCTTCGACAAATCGACAACGCTTACCAAAGGATGCAGCGTTTCGTTATTGTTGAATGCGTTGTAATCCCTGACTGTTTCAAACCGTTTCATGCTGTCCATATTACTGCGGATTTAGCTACCCCAAATTTAGTGGATTATTTGCTGGCTTGTGGACTGGCGCCGCCTGATCAGCAATATTGGTAGGTAATACCGGAATCTGTATACCAGTAAAACGGCCCAATAGCTGGACTTTTGTGCAATAAAGTTACGGACTATGGAAAAGGTAAAATTGAATAATGGCGTGGAAATGCCCATACTTGGTTTTGGTGTGTTCCAGGTCACCGACCTGGCAGAATGCGAACGGAGCGTTGTGGATGCCATCGACAGCGGATACCGGTTGATCGATACCGCGCAATCTTATTTGAATGAGGACGCCGTTGGTAGAGCCATCAAGCGCAGCGGCGTGCCGCGGGAAGATCTGTTTATTACCACCAAATTGTGGATACAGTCCAATGGCTACGAAGGGACGAAGGGCGCCTTCGAAGAGCCATCGGCGTAAGCAATTTTCAGCCGGACCGGCTGATGGACCTGATCATCCACAACGAAATAGTGCCGGCGGTCAACCAGGTGGAAACGCACCCCTTCCATCAGCAAAATGAGACGCAGCAATTCCTGCTGGAAAATAATATCCAGATCGAGTCCTGGGGGCCGTTCGCAGAAGGGAAGAACAATATATTTCACAATGAGCTGTTGAAGTCCATTGCACAGGTAATTCTGCGGTGGCTTATTCAAAGGGGTGTGGTGGCGATTCCCAAGTCGGTTCGTTTTTTCGACCACCGCGACCCTAAAATGGTGAAATGGCTGGGCGAAAGGCAACTGGATGTTTAATCTACCTAAATAGTAAGATCATGAAAAAAAGAATATTAGGCAAGAGTGGCCTGGAAGTATCAGCGCTTGGTTTGGGTTGTATGGGCCTTAGTTTTGGATATGGTCCTGCCACCGATAAGCAAGATGCCATCACGCTGATCCGGGCGGCCTTTGAACGCGGTGTTACTTTCTTTGACTCGGCTGAAGCCTATGGACCCTTTACCAATGAAGAGGTCCTCGGCGAAGCGGTCGCACCTTTCCGAAAGGACGTCGTCATTGCTACCAAATTCGGTTTTAAGGAAGGTAAGCCACCCCTTGGGACGGATAGCCGGCCCGAGAATATCCGGGCGGTTGCGGAAGCGTCGCTAAAAAGACTGAAGACGGATGTGATCGACTTGTTTTATCAGCATCGGGTAGACCCCAATGTTCCCATGGAAGACGTGGCCGGCACTATAAAGGACCTGATCCGCGAGGGAAAGGTTAAGCATTTTGGAATGTCCGAGGCGGGTGCGCAAAGCATCCGGCGGGCGCACGCCGTCCAGCCGGTAGCGGCACTGCAGAGCGAATATTCTCTTTGGTGGCGCGAGCCGGAGCAGGAGATATTGCCAACGCTGGAGGAACTGGGAATAGGCTTTGTTCCATTTAGCCCCTTGGGTAAGGGGTTCCTTACGGGCAAGATTAACGAGAACACAACATTCGGCAAAGACGATTTCCGCAGTATCGTTCCCCGCTTTTCTGAGGAGAACCGGAAGGCGAACCAGGCACTGGTGGATCTGCTTGGGGCGATGGCAAAGGATAGGGATGCCACGTCCGCGCAGATTGCGCTTGCATGGCTGTTAGCACAAAAGCCGTGGATCGTACCTATTCCTGGGACTACGAAGTTGCATCGGTTGGAGGAAAACCTGGGATCGGCAGACATTACCCTTGGCGAAGATGATCTCAAAGCGATACATGACGCCGTTGGGAAGATCGAGGTCCGGGGTGCGAGGTACCCGGCGCACATGCAACAGATGGTTAACCGCTAATACTACAATATGAAGAAAATCCTTTTTTTGACGACCGTTTTATGTTTCATCGCCAGCCTGCAATGGGCTCGCGCGCAAATGGCGGATGGGCTCGCTCACGTTCTCACATCTGCTTAGGCCCGTCAGGATGAATACCAGCAAAGAAAACCAACCAAACTAAAAGAATGATGAATCGCCGCAATCTTCTAAGATCTGGCTTAAGTCTGGCCGGAGCAACTTTACTGGCTTCAAACGCAACCGGTAAATCACTCATACAGGCAGCCCATACTTCGACATCTGCTTTGTCCGGCCGCCGCAAGCTCGGGGGACAACTGGAAGTTTCCAGTATTGGCCTGGGTGTGCAGAATATGAGCCGCACCTATCAAACGACCATCCCTGCGCGGCCGGAAATGATCAGGATCATTAGGGCCGCGTTCGACAATGGGGTGACCTTATTCGATACGGCAGAGGCATACGGACCCTTTGAGTGTGAACGGATACTCGGCGAAAGCGTCGCACCGTTCCGAAACAAAATTGTTATCGAAACAAAGTTTGGCTGGAACATCGACCAAAATACCGGTCAGCGTCTTCCCGGCCTGAACAGCCGTCCCGAACATCTCAAAGTTGTTGTGGAAGGAATGCTGAAACGTCTTCGCACTGATAGGATTGATCTGGTGTATCAACATCGTGTCGATCCGGCTGTTCCGATTGAAGACGTTGTTGGCGCAATTAAAGATCTGATCGCTCAGGGGAAGGTGCTGCATTATGGACTTTCAGAACCCGGACCACAAACCATCAGGCGAGCCCATGCCATTCATCCGGTTACGGCTATTCAGAATGAATATTCGCTTTTATGGCGTGGTCCGGAAGAAGTAATCATCCCGCTGTGTCAGGAACTCGGGATTGGTTTCGTGTGCTGGAGCCCGCTTGGGGTCGGCTTTCTCACCGGGGCCATCGACGAAAACACCCGATTTGCCCCCGGCGATATTCGCGGTACTGAAGGCCGTTTCTCGCCTGAAGATTTACCTAACAACCTGGGACTGCTCAAATTGCTGAATAGTTGGGCTGCACGCAAAAAAGCTACTCCCGGTCAGATCTCACTGGCCTGGCTCTTAGCGCAAAAGCCGTGGATCGTGCCGATCCCGGGTACAACCCAGATGGCGCATATGCTGGAAAACACTGGCGCGGACGAAGTGAAATTTACTACCGATGAGCTAACGCAATTTAACAATGAGCTGGCGGGCATTTCCATTCATGGTGCACGCCTGCCGCAAGGGGTGCTCGCCCTATCGGGTGTTGAAGCGCCGCCAAAAAAGTAGATATGAAAAGCGCAACGTTTATTTCCTTACTAATCGTTTTGTGTATCGTGTCTGGCTGCACAAAAGCTCAATTTATGACGTCAAAAAAGGATGCTTGATTTATCTTTTGATTTGAAATACGTAATTTTGGGGCATGGAGAAGGTGGAAAAAATTGAGGATTTCTACAGCAATAAGTTTGGCTGGCTTCCGGATAATATCAAAAAGGAGCTTGGGCATTTCAATGTGTTTAGCCTCGCGCCATTTGCCGGTGAGAATGCCAAACCTGTTCCCTATAAGCAAAGAGATTACTTCAAGATCACCATCCTGGAAGGGAATGCGACCGTGCACTATGCTGATAAGTCTGTCGAGGTGCAAAAGCAGGCCTTGGCCTTTTCCAATCCTCAAATACCTTATAACTGGGAAGGTGTCGATAAAATAACCGGGGGGTATTTCTGCATTTTCAACCAGGAGTTTTTCAGGCAATTCGGTAGCCTTAACGAATATTCGGTTTTTAAGCCGGGTGGTACCCACGTGTTTGAATTGAGCGATGAACAGACAAAAGAGGTCAGGCGGCTGTATGAGCGGATGCTGGAAGAGATCAATTCCAATTACCAGCACAAATATGATCTGCTGAGAACGTTGGTTTTTGAGTTGTTGCATTTTGCTATGAAAATACAGCCGTCTGTATTGCATGAGAAGCAAAGTGCCAACGCCTCTCAACGTATTGCCACCCTGTTTACCGAGCTTTTGGAACGTCAATTTCCCATCGGGAACACCCACCAAAACATCAATTTCAGAACCGCCTCGGATTATGCCAGGCAGTTGAATGTGCATGTCAACTACCTGAACCGGGCTATCAAAGAGACCACCGGGAAAACGACAACCGAGATCATCAGTGAACGTATTTTGCAGGAGGCGAAGGTGCTATTGAGACATACCGATCTGGCCGTCTCTGAAATTGCCTATAGCCTGGGCTATACGGAACCCACCCATTTTAATAACTTTTTCAAAAAACACACTCAGCTAAACCCGGCGAAGTTCAGAAAGGTTTGATTTGCGTAGGTCTTGGTTTCTTTTGCGTTAGTTCAGGGCATAGGTTGTTCCTAGTTTTGTGTTCATAATTCAAAACACAAAATGAACACGCAAATAAAAACACGCCTGCTTGGCAACAGCGGCCTTGAAGTTTCCGCAATAGGATTGGGTTGCATGAACCTGAGCTTTGGCACCGGGCCGGCCAAGGACAGGCAGGAAGGCATCACGGTCATCCGCTCGGCCTTTGAACGGGGCATTACCTTTTATGATACTGCGGAAGCCTATGGGCCCTATACCAATGAAGAACTGGTGGGTGAAGCGCTGAAGCCTTTCCGAAAGGAGGTGATCCTGGCAAGCAAATTTGGGTTTAGATTGGAAAATGGTGCGATCACCGGAGCAGACAGCCGTCCGGAAAATATAAAGGCGGTGGCTGAAGCATCGCTGAAGCGGCTGAAGACGGACTATATCGACCTGTTCTATCAGCACCGGGTGGACCCAATTGTTCCCATTGAAGAGGTGGCAGGGACGTTGAAAGAATTGATACAGGAAGGCAAGATCAGGCATTATGGGCTTTCTGAAGCCGGCGCTGACACTATTCGCAGGGCGCACGCGGTGCACCCGGTAGCAGCCGTTCAGAATCAATATTCCATCTGGGCAAGAGAACCCGAAGCCAGCGTGCTCTCCGTGTGCGAGGAATTAGGAATAGGCTTCGTTCCCTGGGCCCCTTTAGGTACCGGCTTCCTTTCCGGTAAAATTACCGCCGATACAAAGTTTGACAGCAGCACAGATCTTCGGGCTGGTTTCCCCCGTTTCACGCCCGAAGCCATTAAGGCCAATATGCCCCTGGTGGAATTGCTTGTCAGAATAGCGGGTAGAAAGAAGGGCACTCCCGTGCAGATTGCCCTCGCCTGGCTGTTGGCACAAAAACCCTGGATCGTACCTATTCCCGGGATGGACAAAGTGGAGTATATCGACGACAATTTGAAGTCACTCAATATTGGAATGACAAGGGAAGACTTGCAAGAGATCGATACGGAAATGGCAAAGATCAATATTCAGGGTGCAAGGCTGAATGAAGGGTTGCTTGCTATGTCGGAGGCATAAAACGTAAAAATTGAATATGAAAGCTATCTTAGGTATTGGCCATGCACGCCAGCATATTGCAACAGTAGCTCAGACGTGGCGGCAGGAAAAAACAGCGTTGGGGATTTGATGAACAAAACAAGTCAACGCCTTCAATTAATGGAGCAATAAATTATATACCATGAAAAATGTCGTTGTTCTTATTGGCGCCGGATCGATCGGACAGGCGATTGCCCGACGGGTTAGCGCGGGTAAGCATGTATTGCTGGCGGATTTACGGCAGGAGAACGCCGATGCTGCGGCAAAGACGCTTGGTGATGCAGGCTTTGACGTAATCACGTCGAGCGTTGATGTGTCGTCGCGGGCTTCGGTTGTAGCATTGGTGGATAAGGCCAATTCTCTCGGTGATGTAGCTGGTGTCATTCATGCCGCCGGTGTTTCTCCTTCCCAGGCTTCTCCCGAAGTGATCCTGCATGTCGATCTTTATGGTACTGCCCTGATCCTGGAGGAGTTTGGTAAGGTAATTGCCCGGGGCGGTTCCGGGGTAGTGATCGCGTCGCAGTCGGGGCACCGGCTGCCTCCGCTATCGGTGGGGCAAACGTGGCGCCAGGATCAATACGATCAGTCCGGGGATCATCATTACTCCGCTGGCCAATGACGAACTGAAGGGGCCGCGTGGGGATGGCTATCGGCGTATGTTGGAAGTATCTGCGGCGGGAAGGGCCGGTACACCGGATGAAGTGGGCAATGTGGCCGCCTTGCTGATGGGGCCGGAAGGCGCCTTTATCACGGGCAGCGATTTCCTGATGGATGGGGGAGTGACGGCGGCTTATTGGTATGGAGACCTGGCTCCGAAAAAAACTGATTTATGACAAATGTGATGATCATCGGCGCCAGCGGCAATATAGCCCGCCGGGTGACGGATATGTTACTGGACCGGTCAGCTATTCAGTTGACCCTGTTTGCACGGAATACGCATCGGCTGGGGAAAAAGAACCCTTCCGGGGCTCGTGTTATAGAGGGTGATGCGCTCCAATACGATGGGCTTCGGGATGCGATTGCCGGGCAGGATATTGTATATATTAACCTCGCGGGAGATCTGGAGGCGATGGTAAAGAACGTCGTCCGTGCCATGCGGGAGACGGGAGTCCACCGGGTGATCCTGATCAGTTCGATTGGGATTTATGATAAGCCTTTACGGCCGGTGCTGAAGCCTTATCGGGCTGCGGCAGATGTGATCGAGACCTCGGGGTTGGATTATACGGTCCTGCGGCCGACCTGGTTTACGAGTGTGGACGAGGTGGACTATGAGATCACGCATAAAGGGGAGCCGGAAAAGGGGTCGGTGGTCTCGCAAAAGAGCCTGGCGGCATTTATTGTGAAGATCATAGAACACCCGGAGAAGTATGTGGGAGAAAGTTTGGGGATCAATAAGCCGGGGTCATGAGGCCCCCTGAAATTCAGCTACAGTGAATGGGTTCTCCGGTAAGTTCCGGGGTTCTGCCGGGTCTCCGTCTTGAAAACCCGCGAAAAATAGGAAAGGCTTTCAAAACCTGTTTCCCCTGCGATGGCCAGGAAGGAAAGTCTGGTGGTGAGAATAAGAAATTCATACACCTTCGGGTTGTCCGACCTTCTGAGATCCCCTTCATCACCATATAATCTCCTTATTGGGGAGGCAGCGCACCAATCTGTTGCATCAGGCCAAGTAGATCCGGTTGGCCATATTCTTCGACGATCTGGCCGTTTAGAAAATGATAGATGTTGATCGCCTTGACCCGAATCGGCTTACCTGTGGGTGGCACACCGAAAAAAGTACCCCGGTGCGTTCCAGTCATAGTGAACCTCGCCGCCACTTTATCCTCATCGAGTATGAGCTCATCGAGGGCCCATTGAATATCCGGGAAACCACTGCGCATCATTCCAATAATGGCCAGGTATCCTTCAGGGCCCCGCATGGGTTCGGCACGTCCAGGCACATGAAACACCGCTTCAGGCGAAATAAGTTCTTTGGCTAGCTGGCCATCTGCCGTATTGATAAAATCAACGAACCGGCTCATCGCTTCTTTTTTCAGTTCTTTTGACATATTATATGTTATTAATGTATATATGCATTCACGTTATTGAACATATGCCAGCGAGCTTGACAGCTCACGGTAGGCATTGACCTGTTCCTGGAGGGTCGCGGCTACCTGCTCTGCTGTGGCTACGGCATCTGCGCCGGCAAGGAACCGGCGGGGTGGCTTTTCCTGGCTGGAGATGGTGATCAGCGCCTGGGCGAGTTTGGCCGGATCGCCGGACTGTTGACCGTTATAGCCTTTCCAGAATTGCATTTGTTGCGTTCTGCTCTCGTTGTAGTCATCGATGGACGGTTTGGCGAAATTGGTTGATTCCTCGGTGAGGAGTTCTGTACGGAAAAAACCGGGATTGACAACGATAGTGTCGATGCCAAATGGTTCAACCTCTGCCTGTAGCGACTGCATCCAGCCTTCGACAGCGAACTTGGATGCGGCGTACGCAGCACCGAAAGTAAAACCGACAAGACCTGCAGTCGACGAGATCGTGATGATCTGGCCGGAACGCTGTTTGCGCATAACCGGCAGGACGGCACGGGTTACATTCATCGGGCCAATGAGGCTTGTTTGCAACTGCTGCTCCATCTGCTCCGGCGTCAGCTCCTCAAAAAAGCCTGCATAAAAGTTAGCGGCATTGTTGATTAACGCATCAATTCGGCCAAACCGATCGATAGCGGCTTTGACGGCAGATACCGCGTCGGCAGGCTTTGTAACGTCCAGCTTGACGACCAGTAGGTTATCGGCCTTGCCAAGGGCTTTTGCTACTTTATCGGTGTTGCGACCGGTTGCGACTACCTTAAAGCCCGCAGCCAGGGCCGCCTTGGTAATATCGATTCCCATGCCGCGCCCGGCACCGGTGATCATCCAGACTTTTTCATTTTTCATAACATCACTTTTGTATTGTTTATTTGAATTTTGCTTTTTCTACGTTGATAAGGGTTCTTCGCCGGTTTCAATGAGCAGTGAAGCCTCCGTCAACAGGAAGGGCTGCGCCGATTACGAAACTTGCGGCAGGGCTACAAAGCCATAGAACTGCGGCGGCGATCTCGTCGGGACGCCCCAAACGACCGATCGGCTGATCTCGTACGACCTCCTTCATGGCGTCGGGCGTCTTTTCAACCAAGGCGGCGAACATAGGCGTATCAATAACGCCAGGGCAAACGGCATTGATGAGTATGCCACGGGGTGCATATTCCAGCGCGGCGCTTTTGGTCAGGCCAATTACGCCATGCTTTGTGGCATGATAGGCAGCCCGGCCTGACTGACCGACAAGGCCGCCAAGGGAGGAGCAGTTGACGATGGCGCCGCTGCCCTGGACGCGCATCTGTTTCAATTCGTGTTTCATACTTGCCCAAACGCCGCGTAGATTTATAGCGGTCACTTTGTCAAAGGCGTCTGCCGTTTCATCTGTTATTTCACCCGATGGTCCAGCGATACCGGCATTGTTAAATGCCATATCCAACCGACCGAAAGCGGCAATCGCGCGCTCGACCATAGCGGCCGCCTGCGCCTCGTCTGATACATCACAAGTGACACCGATGACCTGGTGACCCGCCGAGGATAGCTTTTCGGTGGCCGTCTTTAATGCAACTTCATTTATATCCGCGAGTACAACGGAAGCTCCCGCCTCGGCAAATGCTTTGGCAGTCGAAAACCCGATGCCTGCACTTGCGCCTGTCACCAGGGCCACCTGGCCCTTAAAATTATATATAGGATTCATTGTAATTACATTTAAACTGTTTGATCGACCTGTTCCATCTGCATGGCGTTCATCCGGCCCCCGTGCACTTTGATGGTAGCGAAGGCCGTTTCGATCTCATGAAGATCCGCTGCTGTCAGCTGAACATCGAGGGCGCCTAAGTTCTCGTTCAGGTGCTCGGTGCTGCGTGTACCCGGAATGGGAACAATAAATGGTTTCTGTGCCAGCAGCCAGGCAAGGGCAATCTGAGCCGGTGTTGCGTTTTTCTTTTTGGCGAACCGTATCAGCAAATCGACGATCGGCATATTTGCGACGATGTTTTCAGGAGTGAAGCGGTCGAAACCGGATCGAAGATCTGTTTTTGGGTCGAATTTAGTTCGGGTATTGATCTTTCCCGTCAAATAACCCAATCCGATCGGCCCCCAGGGGACGAAGCCGATGCCTAATTCTTCGCAGGTTGCGAGTACACCATTTTGTTCCGGATCTCTTGTAATAAGCGAATATTCAGTTTGAATAGCCGTAACCGGTTGAACGGCGTGCGCCCGGCGGATTGTCTTTGCACTCGGTTCGGAGAGACCGAAGTGCAATACTTTCCCCTCCTGGATCAGGTCTTTGATTGCACCTGCTACATCCTCGATGGGTACTGCCGGATCAACCCTATGCTGATAATAAAGATCGATCCGGTCGGTTTTAAGGCGCTTAAGGGACTCCTCAACTACCTTTTTGATGTGTTCCGGTCTGCTATCCAGCCCTATGGTACCATCGATCTTAAATCCAAATTTGGTCGCGATGAAGACTTGGTCGCGGAATGGCGCAAGCGCCTCGCCCACCAACACTTCGTCTGTATATGGACCATACACTTCGGCGGTATCAAAGAACGTGACGCCTTTTTCATAAGCTGTACGGATAGTCTTAATTCCTTGGGCCTTGTCCGCCGGGGGGCCATAGTTCGCCATAATACTCATGCATCCGGCGCCTATTTCCGAAACTTCTAAAGTTCCTAATTTTCGCGTGTTCATTTTATTTTCTTTATGGGGCCTGTCGTCGGCCTGGTGATTAACTTCGGTTGAATGATCTGATGACGCGGCCCAGGATATCGGGGCTACTGCCAACGCTGCTCCCGCAAGCGTAGCCCTGGTCATAAAGTCGCGGCGACTGATGCCCCGGTTATCTCCGGTACCAAATTCAATGTTCTGCTTCTTCTTTTTCATAAAAGGAGTATTTAAAAGTGCTTCAAAAGGTTAGGACAACCTTCCCAAAATGCTGCCCTTTGTTAAAGTAGCCAATTGCATTATCTAATTCCGTCAGCTGAAATATCTTATCAACCACCGGTTTGATATTGTTTACTTCTATTGCCCTGTTCATATCCTCAAAGGAAGCCTTCGAGCCTGCCTGGACTCCGATAATGGAGAGACTTTTTAGCATTACTCCCAATACGGATAGTTCGGTGCTTACACCGCCGAGCATTCCGACAACTGCAATCCGACCGCCAAGTTTCATTGCTTCGGTGGTTTCACCTATATCAGCCCAAGACATTTCCAGGGCTACATCAACACCTTTTCCATTTGTTAATTCCAAAACCTTTTTTGCCCATCCTGGATTCGCCCGGTAGTTAATGACTTCGTCTGCACCGAGTAATTTTGCCCGTTTTAATTTCTCATCATCGCTTGAGGTGATGATGACTTTTGCACCGATCGCCTTTGCGAACTGAAGAGCAAATATGGAAACGCCCCCCGTCCCCTGTAACAATATCGTTTGTCCGGGCAGTAGCTGACCTGTATTTACGACGGCTTCCCACGCTGTCACACCGGCAAGCGGTAAGGTGGCGGCTTCTTCAGCAGTCAGGTTAGCCGGAGTCATAACAAGGTGCGGTTCAGCTATGGCAATGTATTCTGAAAATACGCCGGGTAGTTCTGCGCCCAATCGGCTTTTTAAGTCGGCCGATTTTAACGCGCCGGACTGCCATGCCTGTATGTAATGGGTAGACACTCTGTCGCCGGGTTTGAAGCCGGTTACTTTGCTCCCTGTTTGTTCTACGATGCCGACGGCATCGGAACCGAGCGTATAGGGCAAAGGTCTTTCAAGGGCGCCTTTAGCGATCATCAGGTCCAGTTGATTGAACGAGATTGCCTGTACCTTTATCAAGACTTCGTTTTCATCAATGGTTGGAATTAATTGCTCTTGTACTGCAATATTTTCCAGTCCATATGATCTATCTATGACAATTGATTTCATTTGTTACATATGTTTGTCAAACCACTCTAACATTAGCTGGGGATTCTTCCCGAAGTAATTGTAACCCTGAAAACGTTGGTTTGTTCCTTCGATCCAAAAGAGTTTCTTATCCGTGGCGGAAATTTTATCGTATATCTCCTGTACATTAGACGGTTTGGTCAGGAAATCATCGTGTACTTGTGCAACCAACGTGGGAACGGTTACCTCCCTGGAATAGTCGATGGGCCAAACGTCGGCGAGGTGATAGCCGGTACGCTTATGAAAGGCGGCGTCGAACAATTCCATGCCGTTGGCGATCTTTTGGTTTTCCACGGCCGTTTCGACGAACACCGCGGGGGTAACGGGTTGCAAGGCAATCATCGCCTTTATATGCTTGAATTCTTCCGGGTGTTTCTTCATGCCGACGATGGTGGCATTGGCTCCCAGGCAACGGCTGTAAAGGGCGGTTCTCATGTCTTTGGTATCGACCCGGGATTTGGCGTAATGCAAGGAGCCGATCACGTCACGGTATTCCAGTATGCCATGTCCGTTGACGCCACCGCTGCCCATGCCGCTACGTCCATGGTTGCGGAGGTCGTAGGCGATAATGTTATAACCGGCATCGTGCAGCACTTTGTATTCTGGTAGAAAATTTACTTCGAAGCCTCCGAAGTTGGTCCAGGGTTCCAGGTGTCCCGGATACCCGTACCGATTGCAGGGCATGGGGTGGTTACAGATGATCAACCGGTTGGAGTCGGCGGGAATGAACCAGCCTTCCACTGTTACACCGTCGAGTGCGGGGAAGAAGATCTCCTCGTATGCCATGCCATACTCATTTGGCCACCGTAAGATGGGCGTACGGGTTGAATGCGCCATTAAGTCGGCGAGGGTATTAATGAATTCTTCTGTATCGTTCCCGGCATTAACCTCCCTGGATTGGTGGGCTGATGCGGCACGGGTGAATGGTGCAATGGCTAAACCTGCGCCAAGAAGGGAGGTTTTAGCCATAAAGCTGCGGCGGCTGACGGTTGAAGTATCCTGATTGTCCGATTGCAGGGTTTTCTTATTGTTTTCCATAAATAGCTCTTTTATTTTTACTGTTGCGAATAAGCTGAACTTTCAGCCAGTAAAACCGTGCCTTCGGTCGAGGCGATGCGAAGTTTTCTGGAGTGGGTCAGCGGTCAATGACGGACATATTCATTTCGTCATGGCGTTCACCAGCAGCCGGTGTGAGATTGTTTAACCGTTCGAGCTGACCGGCACTCAACTGGATGCGGTCGGCGGCGGTGTTCTCCTCCACCCGGGCGACCCGCTTGGTGCCGGGAATGGGGGCAATATCGTTGCCCTGTGCCAACAGCCAGGCCAGTGCTATTTGCGCTGGTGTTGCTTCTATTTGGGCGGCGACAGCCTTGACCTCATCGACGATACGCAGGTTGCGCTGGAAGTTGTCGCCGGTGAAACGGGGGTTGGTCTTGCGCCAGTCGTCGTCGGAGAGCTGCTCCGGCGAAGTGATCTCGCCGGTAAGGAAGCCGTGACCAAGCGGCGAATAAGGGACGAAGCCAATGCCCAATTCGCGGAGCAGCGGCAGGAGTTCGGCTTCAGGGTCCCGGGTCCACAGGGAATACTCTGTCTGAAGCGCGGCGACCCGGTGTACGCGATGGGCGCGGCGGATCGTTTCAGGGCCAGCCTCGGAGAGGCCGATGTATCGGATCTTACCCTCGGCGACCAGCTTGGCAAGTGCGCCGACGGTGTCTTCGATGGGAACTTTCGGGTCGACCCGATGCTGGTAGTACAAGTCGATGTGGTCGGTGCCAAGCCGCTTCAGGGAGCCTTCAACTGCGACGCGGATGTTCGCCGGGCTGCTGTCGATGACGCCGGGGCCGCCGCTGGAGTGCGAGACGAGACCGAATTTGGTGGCCAGCACTACCTCATGCCGGTGATCTTTGATGGCCCGGCCGACGAGTTCTTCGTTGGTGTACGGTCCGTAGATCTCGGCGGTATCTATATGGGTAACGCCCAGGTCGATTGCCCGATGGATGGTGCGGATGGATTCGGCGTCGCTGCCTTCGCCGATATTATAGTAGCCGGCCATTGACATGGCGCCGAGCCCTATGCGGGAGACTTCGAGTCCCCCGAGTGAGATGTGCTTTATGCTGTTGTTGTTCATGGCCGTTGTAATTAGGATACAAAGGTCACAACAGGGGTAAGGCGGAAATAATGGAAAACAAAGGAAAAAGTATAAATATCAAAGGTGGGCGACTCGTACCGATTTGGGTATATGTCCCGTTTTCTTTTTAAAGAAGTTGTTGAAGTATGTAGGATATTCAAAACCAAGGGCATAGGCAATTTCGGCAATATTCCAGTCTGTGTGCTGTAAGAGTGCTTTGGCTTCGCTGATGATCCGCTCGGCAATATGTTCGGTGGTAGTTTTCCCGGTAATTTCTTTTACTGCGCTGTTTAGATAGTTGACGTGTACGGACAAATGCCTCGCAAAATCCTGGGCGGCTTTTAATTCCAGCGACTGTTGAGTGCTCTCGATAGGGAACTGCCTTTCCAGCAACTCAAGAAATACAGAGGTGATCCGCGCGGCCGCATTTTTCTGCTGTATATAGCTTTCAGAAGGCTGCATTTTCAGCGCCTCGTGAATCAGCAGATTTATGTAGTTCCTGATAATTTCATCTTTGTATTGGTAGTCGGTTTCCTGTTCCGCAATCATCTTTTGAAAGATAGCAGCGAGGTCCTTTTTTTGCTCCTTATTGATCGCTAAAATGGGAGTGCCCCCAATTTGAAATAAAGGGGAATGCAGAAGGCCCTCAGAGCGTTCGCTTAACTTTAAAAAATCTTCGGTAAACAGGCTGGCGTAGCCTACGTTTATGGGTGACACCACCTCGCAGGAATAAGGTATATGGGGATTGCCAAAGAACAGTATGGTTTCATCGGTCTCAAAACTCCTGTCGGCGTAGTGAAAGATATATTTGCCGGTATTCAGGCTGATCTTATAAAAGTCCTTTCGGCTATAGCCGTGACCCTTGCCGGTTTTGCTGTCGATCTCATAGGCCTTGAATCCCTTCAGCTTTACTTCGGTATTGAAGTCGGAAGTAGGTGTGTGTCTTTGCTTACTCATGGGAGCAAAGTTAAGAAATTCAAATGTGATGCGAAGATAAAGCCGCAGGTTGAAAGGTTGGTCTCTTTCACCTGGGGTAAGGTTGGAAAAAACCGAAGGCTCGCATGGCCGGAAGGTCGATCGTCTCCACCGTGTCCCCAAACCGGATCACCTTTGTTTTTCGGGCGGAGAACACGGGCCAGGGTGGGAGCCCTTTTCCGTTGGGATCCCCGGTAGACGCAAAATTGACCCAATAGTCGCTCATAAGGTTACTGAGCGTGGTGTCCCAGGGTGTCCAGGGTCTGTGTTGGAAGCGGAGTGTATGCAGTGCGTAACAGACCTCGGCGGAATGAAAGGCGCCTAGTTTGGGTTCACCTGGAGGTACCCGGTCAAAATAGTACATATAAGCCCTGGCTCCTTCCTCTTTTGCCCAGGTGTAATGCTCCCAGGCGAAATGCAAGTCTCTGCCTAAAGCGTTTTGTGACTGCGCACTATCCGGGGGATACAGGGTGAGGAAAGCGTCTGCCCGTGTTCCATAGTTTCTTTGCGCAAACGCGATAAATTGCGCCTTGGTCATGGTGTCCTCCACGAAATTATCCCCCTCGTTATATCCTGTGATCAGATCGACTTTGTTGATGGCGCCTTTTTTGAAAAGCTCGTCAATGTGATCCGGTAAGACATAGCCGTCCACGACAGGCAGCCGCCTATAGTCACCTTTAAGCAGCGCCGCCGGGGACAAGGCGCGCATGGCTTCCAGGGTAAGCGCATTTTTCCCGTGCATGGCGCTTACGCCGTCTTCCTCCGCTTCCCGGAGTGTTTTGTTCCGTCCTGGTTTGAAAAAGCCGGCGCTTTCGGCGATAGCGTGCCGAAAAAGGCCCCGGGCCAGCGGGGACGCGATCAGGGTGTTCACACTGCAGGAGCCGGCGGATTCTCCGGCGATCGTTACATTGGCCGGATCACCGCCAAAACCGGCAATATTTCGTTTGACCCACTGAAGCGCGGCGATTTGGTCCAATATGCCATAATTACCCGAGGTATGGTTCGGCGATTCCGCGGACAAAGCCGGATGAGCCAAAAAGCCGAATACACCTACCCGGTAATTGAACGTCACGAACACGACCCCCTTTCTGGCCATGGCTGCCCCGTCGCACCAGCCGCCGGCGCCGGATCCTCCCGTAAATCCTCCTCCATAAATCCAGACGATCACCGGCTTTTTCATTGGCGGCTCGAGCTCCGTTGTCCAGATATTCAGGTAAAGACAGTCTTCACTCGTTGGCTCCCAATTCTCTTGCATCGGGTTAGGGCCAAATTCGACGCAATTCCGGACCCCTTTCCAGGTTGTAACGGGCTGGGGCTCCTTCCACCTTAACCGCCCTACGGGAGGGGCGGCAAACGGGATACCCCTGAATATCCGGACGTCTTTGGCAGTATTCGTTGTGCCTGAAACAACACCGGCGTCCGTGGAAACGATCGGCGGGTCTGAATGATAAAGAAGCAAACTGCTCAGAAGGAAGAGGATTATAACGCGCATAATCAAGGTTACTACTTTTTTCCCCGCCATTCAATCCACTCCACCCAAAAAAAATCAAAATAAATTTGCGCAACTCAAAAGTTGCACATATATTTGCAACCTGTAGGTTGCTTATTTAACCACAGCAAAATGAAACAAGACATCTTCCAGGCCATAGCCGACCCGACACGTCGGGCCATTTTAACCTTAATCGCTGTCCAGGCATTGACACCCAATGCGATGGCGGTGAAATTCGATATGAGCCGGCAAGCTGTATCAAAACATATTAAAGTATTACACGAATGCGGATTGATCAAATCAGAGCCATCGGGCAGAGAAATATATTATCACTTTAATGCAAACAAATTGCAGGAATTTGACAACTGGATCGCCCAACTCAGGAAAACCGCGGAAACCCAATTTAATCAACTCGACACAGTATTGGCAACAATTAAAAAACAACAAAAATAAACATCATGAAATCAATCAATCCCTGGATCAACTTCAATGGCAATGCCGAAGAAGCATTCACTTTCTACAAATCGGTTTTTGGCGGAGAGTTCAAAAAGATCGTTCGTTTCAAAGACCTTGCAGGCCCTGAATTTCCGGTAGCCGATAAGGAGGCAAATAAAGTAATGTACATTGCTTTGCCCGTCGGCAAGAACAATGTGTTAGTGGCCAATGACGTTCCCGAATTCATGGGGCGGACAAACGAAAACGAGAACAGGTCTAAAATATTAGTTAGCGTGGAACGCCGGGAAGAAGCAGACAAGATATTTAATGGCCTGTCGGCAGGCGGAAATGTTGAAGGACCCATCGGCGATACGCCCTGGGGTTCCTACGCCGGAATGTTCAGAGACAAATACGGCATTGAATGGATCGTGGAATTTGACCCCCAATCATAAAGAACGAATTTAATCGACAAAAAACAATAAAACGGAAAAGAAAAAAGCCTTGTAAATAAAATATTTACAAGGCTTTATCCAATTGACCAAGTGCGCGGGATGAGATTCTTATATCCCTGAACTATAAGTTCTCAACTTTGGGTTCATGCCCGACCTGGATTCGAACCAATATTGATAATCAATCCCTATAAATTAATTGCAAGCTTATATCCTTTGCCTCGTATAACAACAATTTTGATGTTTGGATCAAGTTCCAATTTTTTTCTAAGTTTTGATATGAACATATCCAGACTGCGCCCCACAATAACACCCTCATCTTCCCATATCTCTTTTTGAAGCCGGCTTCTCTCTATAGTCTCGTTAGGAGACAATGCGAGAATTAGGAGCACTCGGGTTTCAGTTCCGGTCAAGTCTATCGTTTTTCCATTCATTACGAGCTTACGATTCTTCGCATCAAACAAAGCAGCGCCCAAAGTAATCATATCCGTACCCTGACCCAACTCAGGTAATGCTGTTTCCGGCTTACCAGATCTCAAAAAAAGGAAACCAACAAATGCTAAAAATGGCAGGCTGCCCAAAAGGATCCAGCTTTTTGCTGCATTTACGTTCAACATTTTAAATTTAACGTTAATCATGTAACATGCTGTGGGCTGCTTTCTTCCTCCACAGGTTATAATATCATCTTTTCTATTTTTTGATATAGCGTATCCATAGACTACGCTGGCATTGGCGCAGTTCAGAACGTTGACAACATAATCGCCTGTGAGCGGGTCCTTGGCCAATAAACGCCGGGTAATATTCACCAGGGAGTCCGGTTGAAAAGTAAGATTATTCTCAAACCTGATCCGGTATTCATTTTCTGCAGTCTTTTCTACCGGGAGCACCCTTGACGTACTGTCGCCCGACTGTAAAAGCAGTTCATGTCCGATCCGGCGGAGTAAAACTTCCCTTCTGGAGAGATCAAAATTGTCACTATCCTCCATACTGAGCGCCACACAGATTACGGAGATAAAAATGAGTAGTATCGATCCGAACAGGTATTTGCGTTTTCCGTAGAGGAGATTTCGGCTAAGATGCATAGTGTCAATCTTTTATTTACAAAGTTTACACTTTTATTTACAATCTAAATCCCCGCGCTGAAAGGTATCAAAGTAATTTCGCGGGATCAGGAATGCTGCTCTATTGACCGCTATTGGAACCGTGCAGCTATTACCAATATTAAATAAATAAATTATGAAATACATACACGTATATGCTTTGTTCTTAATGTCTGTTTTTTACACTTCCAATGGACAAAACCAAACAAACGTACCTAAAGATAATATCAAGTCTGAAACCAAAGACATAGTCACTTCCTACTTGCCTAACGCGGCGGCTCGTAATATAAAAAAAGGCAGAAATGGCACCATTTTGATTGCTGCATCATTTGCTGGTGTTTTTCGATACGATGGAAAATCATTTACTAATCTCACAAGTAAAATAGGTTCGCACAGATTCTGGGATGTTCTGGAAGATCGACGCGGAAATATTTGGTTCGCTACTACTGATTCAGGTGTTTATTATTACAATGGGAAATCCCTGCCTACCGGACAGGCAGGCTTTCAACATTTTACAACCAGGGAGGGACTTGCCGATAATAGGGTTATGTCTATTTATGAAGATAGAGCCGGCATCATTTGGTTTGGCACTGGAGGTGGAGTAAGCCGCTACGATGGGAAATCTTTTCGGAATTTTACAACGAAAGAAGGACTTTCCAATAATGATCTTACTACTATCACTGAAGACAAAACTGGGAAATTATGGTTTGGTACAAGGGGCGAGGCCTGTTTTTATGATGGAAAAACATTTACCGTTTTCAGAAATAAAGCCGGTAAAGCCTTTAACAACGTTTGGTCGATAATCGAAGATAGAAAAGGCAATATTTGGTTCGGTGACAATGGCCTTTGGCGCTATGACGGCAATACCTTTACTAAGGTATCGCAGAGGGGTGTTTATGCTATAATCGAAGATAAAAAAGGAAACATTTGGACTACTGGTGCAGTAAATCCTCCTAATATGATGGTCTGGGCACTTTCCCGTTATGATCAAAAGTCCTTGTACAATAAAAAGCCCACTGTAACCGAAATTATGTCAGGAGGACCAGCTTTTTTGGGGATTTTGGAAGCTAACGATGGAAGTATTTGGTTTAGCGCTCCAGGTGGGGTGTATCGTTATGATGGAAAGACCATCACGGACTTTAAAAGTAAAGACGGCCAGAAATAATGTGTATTGCCGAGGTCAACTTATAGGTGGAACAGTAGAAGTCGACATGAATACCATTAAAGATAAAAACCATGGGAGTGATAATGCAATGGTTAATCACTTGAAAAGTCCTGATTTTTTTGATGTTAAACAATTTCCCTTTTCTACAATTGCCATTACCGGGGTTGCAATCCGAAATAGTTTTATCAGCTAAATTATCATAGATCTATCAAATTCAATATAAAGATTGTAGCAAAAAAGTAAACACCTGAATCTTTAATAAATTATGAAATACGCACAAGTTTTCACTTTTCTAACAATATTACTTTTTGGCGCTGGGTGCAATGGGCCAGATAAAAAAGACTTAACAAAAGAAAAGGAACACCCAAAACTTATAATAACTGGAGGTAACAGGTATACCCATGTTCAATGTGGCCTGCAGGACAAAGCCGGTAACCTTTGGTTCGGCACGCAAGTAAATGGTCTTTATAAATATGACGGAAAATCGTTTAGCCAATTTTTAGTGACCAATGGGCTAAACAGTAATGATATTTATTGCATTTTGGAAGATAAAGATGGAAAAATTTGGATAGGTACTAGAGAGGGGCTTTGTCTTTACGATGGTAAAACATTTGCTAATATTCAGATTCCTTTATCAAAAAAACAGCCTCCCAACAAGAATCCATTATATCGCAACTCGCATTGGGTTTTCAGTATCATGCAAGCAAAAAGCGGGAAACTATGGTTCGCAACAATAGATGGTGTTTATATCTACGATGGCAAATCCTTTACTCCGTTTATAGTTAATGATACCGCAGGTGGCTATTGTAGCACTAACAATAATGTGGAACGTATTTTAGAAGATAAAGCAGGTAACATTTGGTTTGGTGGGCGAAATAACGATGGTGTGTATCGTTATGATGGTAAATCCGTAATCAACATTAGGCCAAAACGACTAAGTTCGGTTCCCGATTCGGCTCGATTTGGTAAAAATTGGGCATGGCCTCAATTGCAAGACAAAAACGGGAATATTTGGTTCAGCAATTGGGGTGGGGCCTACCGGTATGATGGCAAATCTTTTACAGGTTTTACAAAAAGCGATGGTTTGCCAGGTTTTGGTCTGGTTACACGGATTATAGAGGACAAAAAAGGGAACCTTTGGTTTGGTGGTAGCGGACTTAGCCGTTACGATGGTATATCTTTCTCTCGTTTTACAACAAAAGATGGACTAATCAATGAGGACGTCTGGTCAATTTTGGAGGATAAAACTGGAAATCTTTGGGTGGGTACGGGTGATACAGGTCTCTACCTTTATGATGGAAAAACATTTATTACTTATTCGGAATATAAACATTAGCCGGTAACGGACTAACAAAAAAAGTTAACCATTTAAAAGGAAAAAGCCTTGTAATCTATTGATTATCAAGGCTTTTGCAGTGCGCGGGATGAGATTCGAACTCACACACCCTTTCGGGCGCTACCACCTCAAAGTAGTGCGTCTACCAATTTCGCCACCCACGCATCCACCTTTTTTTGAAGTGGCTGCAAAAATAGTGTTTTCGCCCTTTTCTTCCAAAGCCTTATTGCTCAACCCTCAAAAAAAGTTCATACCCCCCTTATTTTCTGAGTACAATCCTGAACGTCGTCCCCTTTCCCACCTCCGACTGCCGCACAACCAACTGCCCCTTATGGTATTGCTCGATGATCCGCTTCGACAAACTCAGCCCCAGCCCCCAACCCCGCTTCTTCGTCGTAAACCCGGGCTTAAACACCTTCTGCAAATTCCTCGCGGCAATCCCCTTCCCCGTATCCGTCACATCGATGATGATCTCCTTCTCATGCTCCTGGATGGCAATCGTAATAGCCCCCTTGCCTTCCATAGCATCCAACGCATTCTTTAACAAATTCTCGATCACCCAGTCGAACAGCGGACCGGAGATCCGCGCCCTTAAGATCCCCGATTCCGCCGGCATCCCCCCCGGCAACTGCAATGCAAACTGCACCTTCCCCGTCGCCCGCTTCCGGATATACTCCATCATATTCCGGATCTGCCCCACCAGGTCCTTCTCCTCCAATACCGGCTTACTCCCGATCTTCCCAAACCTGTCCGAAACCAGCTTAAGCCGGTCCACATCCTTTTGGATCTCCGAAACCGTCCGCGCATCCAACGAACTCTCGCGAAGCATCTCCACCCAGCCCTCTAAGGACGATACCGGCGTACCCAACTGATGCGCCGTCTCCTTCGCCATCCCTGCCCACAACTGGTTTTGCGTCGCCTTATTCCGGATCGTGATCGAATACAACGTAAAAAAGATGAACAACGCCACGATAAAAAGCTGCACCAGCGGGTAATACCGCACTTCGTCCAGAAGGGCCGTATGGCCGTAATAATAGCGGTTCGCGATATAGGGCGTATCACTCAGTTTCACCTCCAGCGCGCGGTTCTCCGCCCGGAAGCTCGTCATCTGGCTATACACCCAGCCCTTATCCCTTGCCGCCCGCGCCGAGTCGAGATTGATATAGTCGATAATACTGTCCTGCTCGTTCGTTTCGATGATGGGAATGGACTGCTGCCCGTTCCGGATCAGGTTGGGCAGGGTCAGGTCCGTACCCGGGTTGCTGAGCACCGATTTACTGGCGGCTACCCACAGGGCGACCTTTTGTCGCTCATCTTCCGCAATCTTCCTCGCGAGATATCTGGAATAAAAGATGGTCGCCGTTACGATGACGATCCCGGCCACGGCCAGGAACGATCTCCAGTTGAGCAAAGGTCGAATCATGGACCGAATTTATAAAAACCACCTCACTAAATCGGTATTCCCTTATTTTTGGGCCCCGGACGGCCCCCCGTACCCGGTGTATTTAAAAGCATGACGCCAACAACAGCCATAGTCATACTCAATTTCAACGGGCGCAAATATCTCGAACAATTCCTCCCTTTTGTGACGGTCAGCACCTGCCCGGGCGCCGAGGTCATCGTGGCCGACAACGCCTCTACAGATGACTCCATCGCCTTTGTGGAAAAAAACTACCCCGCCCTCCGCATCATTGCCATGGACAAGAACCGCGGCTTCGCGGGCGGCTACAACGAGGCGCTGCGGCAGGTAAACAGCGACTACTATGTCCTCCTCAATTCCGATGTTGAGGTAAGCCCCGGCTGGCTGGAACCCCTCATAGAATTGATGGAAGCCAACCCCACCATCGGCGCCTGCCAGCCAAAGATCAGGATGTCTGCCCACCGCGAGTCTTTCGAATATGCCGGCGCCGCCGGCGGCTGGCTCGATTATCTTGGCTATCCCTTTGCGAAGGGTAGGGTCTTCGATGTCTGTGAAGTAGACAATGGGCAATATGACAAGGTCGAACCCATCTTCTGGGCCAGCGGCGCCGCGCTCTTTATCCGCAGCCGTTTGTACCACGAATTGCATGGCCTGGAGGACTTCTTCTTCGCCCACCAGGAAGAGATCGATCTCTGCTGGCGCATGCAACTGGCCGGGTACAGCATTTATTCCTGCCCGGCGTCGGTCGTCTACCATGTAGGTGGCGGAACCCTGCCAAAGGGTAACGAACGCAAGGTCTTTCTCAATTTTCGCAATAATCTCATCATGATGGCCAAATGCCTGCCGCCCGAGCAATGGCTTTGGAAGATCCCCTTCCGGTTCATCCTCGATTCCATTTCCGCCTGGAAATCCCTCTTTGCCGGCGAAGCCGTCTATTTCTGGGCCATCCTGGAAGCCCACCTCGCCTTTTTCAAATGGCTGGTTATCAATCGGAAAAAGAGCATCTTCCCCCAAAATAAACGCGCCCGTCTCCATGGATGGCACACCGGGAGCATCGTCTGGCAATACTTTGTAAAAGGCCGAAAAACTTTTGCGGAAATTGTAAAAGAGAAAGGCAGGATTTCTGGCTGAATGTCCTATTTTTGCATTGTAAATAAATAGCTATGGATCAAGTAGTAGACCAACCAATAGAACTAAAAGACCCGAAATTAAAGGACCTCGCCAACAGCTGGGTAGACTCCTCTGCATTCCTTTTTTATCTGCAACTGGGCTGTGTTATCGCCCTCATCGTCGGTGGCAGCTATGGCCTTTGGGCACATCGTTACACGGGCAAGCCCCAGGTAAACGTACCCGGCAACACCCTGTACACCCCCCAGTACAAATAATATAGAAAAAGTTTTTTCGGGAATCATTCTTTTCCTATTTTTGCAACCCCAAGTAAGAAACGCGGTTTATCGATAGTAGATCAGGGACTTACAAAAGGTTCTTTATATTGTTTTCTCAATGCGGAAGTAGCTCAGTTGGTAGAGCGCAACCTTGCCAAGGTTGAGGTCGCGGGTTCGAGCCTCGTCTTCCGCTCCAAAAAACCGGACACCGTCCGGTTTTTTTTTGACTATCTTTAATCGGGCACTCACAAGGCCCATCCACCCACCGGGGTGGCGGAACAGGTAGACGCGCAGGACTTAAAATCCTGTTGCCCGCAACGGCAGTACGGGTTCGACCCCCGTCCCCGGTACACACCGGACAGTCACGATCAAGGCTGTCCGGTTTTTTTCACCCCTCACCCTACCCGCCGGACGATAACATTTGTTAATTTCCAGCATGAAACGCCCAATATTCATCGCCGCCTTTCTTCTGGCTTTCACGCTGGCTGCCGCCGCGCAATCCCCACATTATACTGTATACGCCATCCGCTTCGCCTCCCTTGTCCACCCGACGCCACTCACCTATTGGGTGGACAAAGCACCCGAAAAAGACAGCGTATCCATCGACTTCATGGTCTGGCTGATAAAAGGCGACAATGGCAAGACCATCCTCCTCGACGCCGGCTTCCTGAACGACCTCGAAGAGACAAAAGAATTCCAACCATTCACCTACATGCGGCCCGACTCGGCGCTCGCAAAACTCCAGCTGAGCCCCGGAGACATCACGGATATCATCCTCAGCCACCCCCACTGGGACCATATCGACGGTGTAAGCCTCTTCCCCAACGCCCATGTCTGGATGCAAAAGGAAGATTATAGTTATTACGTCGGCGGAGCCTGGCAGAAGGGTGGGGCGAGCGGCGGATTTAATAAACGCGACGTCCGCATGATGCTCGAACTAAACCTCGCCGGCAAACTCACTCTCGTCGATGGCGACAACAAAGAGATCATGCCGGGCATCACGGTGTACACCGGCTCGCGCCACACGTTCAATTCGGAATTTGTCGTAGTGCAGACCGGCAGCAACAAGGTCCTCCTCGCATCGGATAACATCTGGGTCTATTATAGCCTGGAGCATATGATGCCCGCATCGCAGGGTGGAACCTTGGACCCCGCCGGTTATGTAAGGTCCATGCAAAGAATGAAGACCCTTGTAAATAACCCCAGGTTCATCCTCCCCGGCCACGACAGAGACGTCTTCCGGCGATTCCCCAAGGTCACCGACGGCGTCGTCCGGATAGAATAGCCGGCCATAAATAACTCATCAAAATAAATCCAGATTATGTCCACATTCACCTCAGCAGACAACAAACCCGGCATCATCCTGGTCGGCGCCGGCATCATGAGCGCCACCCTGGCGGTAATGTTAAACGACCTTGACCCCCAACTGAAAATAACCATCATCGAAGTCCTGAATAACCCCGCCCTGGAAAGCTCCAACGCCTGGAACAACGCCGGCACCGGCCACGCGGCCCTCTGCGAACTCAACTATACGCCGGAGAACGGCGACGGAACCATCGACATCCACAAAGCCCTCGAAGTAAACACCGAATTCGATCTCAGCAGACAGTTCTGGTCCTATCTCGTAAAAAAGGGCGCGATCAAAGACCCGCAGGCCTTCATTCACTCCGTCCCCCACTACAGCTTCGTTCGGGGCGCGGACAATGTCACCTATCTGAAAAAACGATTCGACGCCCTGGCGGCCCACCCGCTCTATCACGGCATGGAGTATTCGACCGACAAGACACAGCTCACGGAATGGTTCCCCCTGGTGATGGAAGGCCGCGATCCGGGCGAGGCAATTGCCGCCACGCGCATGATCACCGGTAGCGATGTCGACTATGGCGCCCTCACCTGGTTATTGCTCGACAGCCTGAGGGGCAAACCCGGCTTAGAAGTCTGTTATAACACCCGTGTTCAGGATCTTCATCGCACAGATAATTATTGGGATCTGAAACTCCGCAATGAAATCACCGGCGAACACCGCCACACCCTCGCCTCTTTCGTCTTCCTCGGCGCCGGCGGCGGCTCCCTGCCCCTCCTCCAGAAGTCAAAGATCCCCGAGGCCCGCGGCTATGCGGGCTTCCCCGTCAGCGGGGTCTGGCTGCGTTGCGATAACCCCGCCATCGCCACCCGCCATCAGGCAAAGGTCTATGGCAAGGCCGCGGTCGGCTCGCCGCCCATGTCCGTCCCGCATCTCGATACCCGGCATATCGATGGTCACACCTCCCTGCTTTTCGGACCCTATGCCGGCTTCTCAACAAAATTCCTGAAACGCGGTTCCTTTCTCGATCTCTTCACCTCCATCGATCCGGAAAATATCCTCCCCCTCCTCGCCGTCGGCCGCGACAACTTCGCCCTCGAAAAATATCTTGTCGGCCAGGTCTTCGAGTCTGCGGCGGAAAGGTTTGCCACTCTCCGCGAATTCTTTCCTCTGGCCCAGGAACCGGACTGGCGCGTCGAAGTGGCGGGGCAACGGGTGCAGATCATAAAAAAAGACCCCTTCCACGGCGGGATCCTGCAGTTTGGTACGGAGCTCGTCGGCGCGGCGGACCACAGCATAATCGCCATGCTTGGCGCATCTCCCGGCGCCTCTACCGCGGTCTCGATCATGATCCATGTCATCGAGCGCTGCCTTGCCGCCAGACTAGCCAATGGCTGGGCCGAACGGCTAAAAGCCATGATCCCCTCCTATGGCAAATCCCTCGTGGATGACCCGTCGCTCGCCCGTCGCCTCCGCGCGGCCACCGCCGAAACATTGAACCTTAAAAATGTAGTGATATGATCCCCGCTTACCATCTCTATACGGGCGCTGATGGGGACTCGCACGTCACCCGCGGCTACCTCAGCGAAACAGCCCTCGTCAAAGCAGATGCGATCCATTTCAAGGAAACACCGGCACATTCCTCCCTGGATTGGCATGACGCGCCGACCACCCAGTATGTCATCACTCTATCGGGTACCCTGGAGTTTACCACCCGCGGCGGGGAAACCTTTATCATCCGGCCCGGCGACGTCCTCGTCGCGATGGATACTACCGGTTCCGGCCATACCTGGCGACTCATCGACGACCAGCCCTGGAAACGCGCCTATATTCTATTCCCCCCTGGCGCCGACCCGCAATTCACATCACTATAAACAGAAGCCGCCGCAAGGCGGCTTCTTCATTTTTTCTCCAACCTTCGACGACAGCTTTTGCCCGCCCGCCGATTGCCTCCGCATTCAGCGGTCACCCCGGAGTAGTTTTACACCAGCAAATAAAACTATGCCGACATGCGACAACTATTCTTCTTCAACATCTGCCTGATCCTTGCCGGAAACACAATGGCGCAGTCTCCGGACTCCATCCTCACACTCCAACAGGCTATCAGCATCGCCACGGCAAATTACCCGCAGATAAAAGCGGCACAGCATTTGGCCAACGCCTCCGCCCTCGAAGTGAAAGCGGCAAAACAGGACGGCCTCCCCGATTTCACCGCCGGCATCCAACTGGCCTATGGCACGCTCGACGGCGGCAACGGTCTTTCAAACGGCGTTCCCGGTCTGACCACACTCACAGGCGGACCGGCCACCCCCACTCAAAACTGGCAAGCCGCTTTCGGCGCGCTTTACCTCACGAATATCAACTTTAATCTATACTCCTTCGGGCTGCAAAGAGCACATGTCGCCGTCGCCCGCGGGCAGTTTGAACAAGATCGCCAGGCGCTGGCGCAACAGATCTTCCAGCAACAGGTGCGGGTAGCAGGTGCTTACCTCTCACTTTTAGCCGCCGTTCATGTCCGCATGGCCATGGAGTCGAACCTCGTCCGCACCCTCCAACTGCGGGATGTCATCCTGGCCCGGACGGTCAACGGCCTCAACCCCGGCGTCGATAGCTCCATCGCCAACGCCCAGGTCTCCAGCGCCCGTCTCGCCCTCATCGACGCGCAAAACTTCGAACAGGTCCAGGCCAGCCAGCTCTCGACCCAGATGGGGATCAAACCCCGGCCGATGGTCGTCGACACAGCCGCCTCGCAGACCCTGCCAAAGGATTTGCTGACAATACCCGCACCCGATATTTCTAACAATCCAAACCTGCGTTTTCTCGCCAGCCAGGTAACGACAAGCAACCTCTTTTCTGCCTATATCCGGAAATTGGGTCTGCCCAGGTTCTCGCTTTTCGCAGTAGGGCAGGATAGGGGCTCCGGCTTCGGCAATACCTATACCACAAACCCCGCCGATTATTCCAACGACCCCATGACGGGCTTCGAGCCTTACCGCGCCAACTACCTCGTAGGCGTCGGGGTCACCTGGGACTTTACCGATTGGTTACGCACCCGCTCCAGGGCCGCCGCCCAGCAGGAGCGTTCGGCCGCCTTCACAGATCAATATGAGCTGGAACAGAACAACCTGGTCAACCAGTTGGCGCTGTCCGACCAGCAGATCCACAATACCCTGGCCAAATACCAGGAGACGCCCATCCAGCTGAAGTCCGCCGGAGATGCCTATGCGCAGAAAAGGGCCCTCTATGAGAACGGCCTGACCAATATCGTCGAAGTCTCGCAGACCCTCTATATGCTCAACAGGGCCGAGATCGACCGGGACATCGCCTGTAACGCCGTCTGGCAGGCCCTCCTGTTCAAAGCCGGCACCACCGGCGATCTAACTAATTTTCTACAACAATTCTAAGGCTATGAATCTCATCACCTCCGCATTACGCAAACCCATCTCGGTCATTGTGCTGGTCGCCGCCCTCGTCCTCTTTGGGATCATGGCCGTCATCCGGATCAACATCGACATCTTCCCCTCGCTGGATATCCCCACGATCTATGTCTCCCAGCCCTATGGCGGGATGTCGCCCCAGCAGATGGAAGGCTTCGTAGCCACCAACTACCAGAATCTCTACCTCTATGTCAGCGGCATCAAGAGCATCGAGACAAACAATATCCAGGGGCTGAGCATGCTAAAGTTAAGCTTCTATGGCGGCACCAATATGGCCCAGGCCGCAGCCGAGGTCACCTCGCTGACCAATCGCGCCTTTGCCGAAATGCCGCCCGGTACCCCCCCGCCGATCATCATCCGTTTCGATGCTTCGACCCTGCCGGTAGGACAACTCACCCTCAGCAGCCCGAAACGCTCCAACAACGAGCTCCAGGACCTTGCCAGCGTCTGGGTCCGCCCGGGATTCTCGGCCGTTCCCGGTCTCTCCTCCCCACCGCCCATCGGCGGCAACGTTCGCACCGTCGTCATCAAGGCCGACCCCGCCCTCATGCGCAGCCATAACATCTCCCCCGGACAGATCACGGCGGCCATCCAGGATAACAGCCATATCTCGCCCGCAGGTACCGTCAACATCGGGAATACCAGTTATATCACACCGGCCAATACCGTGCTCCGCAATATCCCAGACTTTGGCAATATCCCCTTGCTCTACCAAAACGGCGCCACCATCTATGTGAGGGATGTGGCCACCGTGGAAGATGGGGCCGATGTCACCAGCGGCTTCGCCTATATCAACGGCAAACGATCTATCTATATCCCCATCATCAAGAACGCAAACGCCTCCACCTGGTCCGTCGTCCAAAACCTGAAAGCAGCCATCCCGCATATGCAAAGCCTGCTTCCCCCCGATGTGGAGCTGAAATATGTCTTCGACCAGTCCATCTATGTAAGCAACGCAGTAAAAAGTCTTATCATCGAGGGTTGCATCGGCGCCTGCCTGACCTCCCTGATGGTGCTGCTCTTCCTGCGCGATCCGCGCAGCGCTTTTATTGTCATTCTCAATATACCCATCTCGATCATCACCAGCACCCTGCTGCTGAAACTATTTGGTCAGACCATCAATATCATGACCCTGGGAGGGCTTGCATTGGCCATCGGTATCCTGGTCGACGAAGCTACTGTGACCATCGAGAATATCCACCGGCATCAGGAGTTGGGAAAGTCACGCACCCGGGCGATCGCCGACGCCTGTCGCGAGATCGCCCTGCCCAAATTGCTGATCCTCCTGAGCACGCTTGCCGTGTTCGCGCCCGCACTCCTGATGACGGGCGTACCGCAAGGGATGTTCCTCCCCCTGTCCCTGGCCGTAGGCTTTGCAATGATCCCCGCCTACCTCCTGTCCCAGACCCTCGTACCCGTCCTGTCCAACTGGATACTAAAGGATAGATTGCATGACCATGCCGGCGCTACGCCCGAAGTGCCGGTGACGTCCCTCTACCCGCCAAAACCCAACCGTTTCGACCAATTCAGAAATTTCTTTCTCCGTCTCCTCGAAAAACAAATGCGTCACAGCAGGGCGATCATCGCCGCCTACTTCCTTATTGCCACCGGCATCACCGTCATCGTCGCCGGCCACATCGGGAAAGATATTCTTCCTGCCGCTAATGACGGGCAGTTCCAGCTACGCCTTCGGGCGCCGGAGGGGAGTCGGCTTGAAGTCACCGAAGCCACCCTGCAGAAGGCGCAGCAGGTGCTGTACCAGGTGGTAGGCGGAAAACAAAACGTAAACATCGTTTCTGCCTTCGCGGGCCAGATGCCGTCTTCCTTTCCGACCCTGTCCATCATCCTGTTCACCAGCGGTCCAAACGAGATCCTGATGCAGGTGGGCATGGACCCGAATTACAAGGAGAACGTGGATGATCTTCAGGAACGTTACCGCATCGCCCTCCACAAGGCCATGCCCGAGGTCACCGTCTCCTACGAACCCATCGATCTCACCGACAAGATCATGAGCCAGGGCGCAGCTACCCCCATCGAGATCGCCGTGATGAGCCCGGATCTTGCCGCAAGCCAGGCCTATGCGAAAAAGATCGAAGCCGCCCTCCACAAGATCCCCTTCCTCCGCGACATCGGGCTAAAGGAACAGCTGCATAACCCCGCCATCCGCATTGATATCGATCGGGATAAGGTGAAACAATTCGGCCTTACGATGTCGCAGGTCTCCAATTCCCTCACCGAAGCTACCTCGTCAAGTCGCTACGTAAACAAAATGCTCTGGCTCAACGAGGGCAACGCCAACTCCTACGAAGTCCAGGTGGAAGTACCACAGACCGCCATGGGCAGCCTCCAGGAACTGGCCGCCATCCCCGTGAGCCCCAACAACAGCCGGCCCGTGCTGGGTGATGTTGCCAGCATCACCGAAGACCATGTCGTCGGCGAATACGATCGCCAGGGCGCCACCCGCTTCCTGTCCATCGGCGCCAACATCTATCACAAGGACCTGGGTTCGGCGGCTTCAGCTGTTCAGCAGGCGCTAAAAGAAGTCGGCACACCACCCCGCGGCGTTCGCGTCGAACCCCGCGGCCTCACGAATCTGCTGACGAATACCCTCGATAGCCTGCAGACCGGGCTGATCATCACCGTCGTGGTCCTGTTGCTGATGCTGACGGCCAACTACCAGTCCTTCCCGCTGGCGCTCACCGTTATCACCGCCATACCCGCGGTCCTCGCCGGTTCCCTGCTCCTGCTGCTGGCCACCGGTTCCACGCTCAACCTGCAATCCTATATGGGCATTATCATGTCAGTGGGCGTCTCCGTCGCCAACGCCATCCTGCTGGTGACAAATGCCGAAGAGATCCGAAAGGCCGGCGCCGATTCGGCAAAGGCTGCCATCGGGGCCGCGGCCCTCCGCCTCAGGCCGATCCTCATGACAAGCATCTCCATGGTCGTCGGGATGATCCCCATGGCTTCGGGCGTCGGTGAAGGCTCACAAAGCGCCCCCCTGGGGCGGGCCGTCATCGGCGGTCTGTTGGCCTCCACCGTTGCCTCCCTACTCATCCTGCCGCTGATATTTTACCGCATTCGGCGCAAGTCTTCCGTCCACCATGTCTCCCTGGACCCCGACGACGTGCAGAGCCTGCATTATGAACCAATAAATACCAAATAATGAAACGCAAACTATTTTGGGCCGTCTTCTTTATCATCCCGATAGGCATCGTCTTTTCGTCCTGTGGCAGCCACGCTCAGGCCCCGGCCGCGGCCAACGCCGCCACCGATTCCGCCGTGACCGTGCAAACCATTTCGCTGAGCAAAGGCCGGCTCACCTCCAATATGACCCTGCCGGGCCAACTGCTGCCCTTCCAGTCCGTGGACCTCTATGCAAAGGTCAACAGTTTTGTAAAAGAAATGTATGTCGACGTCGGCAGCCGCGTACACAAGGGACAACTGCTCGCTACCCTCGAAGCGCCGGAGCTCCAGTCCGCGACCGATGAAGCGGCTTCCCTACTCCATACCCAGGAAGCGACCTTCCGCGCTTCAAAAGCCACCTATGACCGGCTCTACGCCACCAGCAAGATACCGGGTACCGTATCCCCCAACGAATTGGAACTGGCCGACGCAAAGATGAGCAGCGATAGCGCGAATCTTGCCGCCGCCCGCTCCCGCTACCAGCAGTCCACAGATCTCCAGGGCTATCTCGAAGTTCGGGCGCCCTTCGACGGGGTCATCAGCAGCCGCAGTATCTATCCCGGTGCCTACGCGGGGCCCGCGGGCAAGGGGTCCTTCATACCCCTGATGACCCTCCAGCAGCAGCGTCGCCTGCGCTTGTCCGTGGCCGTTCCCGAGGCGGCTACCGACTACTTCCGCGACGGTGAAGCCATCCGATTCACCGTCCAGACCCTGCCCGGCCAGGTCTTCACTGCCGCCGTAACCCGAATGGCCGGAGCCCTCGACCTTCAGACGCGAACGGAACAACTCCAGATGGATGTCGTCAATGACAACGGCCTCCTTCTGCCCGGCATGTTCGCCCAGGTCTCGCTCGATCTCACCAACAGCGACAAACAATTCATCGTGCCCCAAACCGCCGTGACAGCCAATAGCAAACGCGTCTTCGTCGTCCGCGTCACGGGTGGCAGGACAGAATGGGTCACCGTACAGAAAGGAAGGGAGTCCGATGGGAAAGTGGAAATATATGGTGATCTCAAAGAAGGCGACCAACTCGTCGCCGCCGCTACCGATGAATTAAAGGCCGGCACATCCGTCAAAACCAATTAAAAACATTCGTATGAAACACAAGATAGCATTCGGTCCCGTCTATTCACTTAACTTCACAAAAAATCACTGACATGAACCCGACGCAAACAAACACCACCGTAAGCGCGGATCCCGCCGCTGAAAAGCGGGCCTTCATCCTCCACGTCATCCAGCCCGGCCTCGCCGGCCTCATGGACGGCTCCGTCTCTTCGCTCGCCCCGCTCTTCGCCTCGGCCCTCGCCACTCGCAACAGCCACACCGCCTTCCTCGTCGGCATGGCGACAGCAGTCGGCGCAGGCATCAGCATGGCTTTCTCCGAAGCACTGTCCGACGACGGAAAACTCAGCGGCCGGGGGAACCCCATCACGCGCGGCGTCGTATGCGGATTGATGACCTTTGTCGGTGCAGCCGGCCACGCACTGCCCTTCCTCATCCCGTCCTTCAGGACAGCCATGACCCTCGCCCTTGCCATCGTGGCGGTCGAACTCTTCGTCATCGCCTGGGTCCGTCATCGCTATATGGAAACACCGTTGGGAAAGGCGGCCTTACAGATCATCATCGGCGGGGTCGTTGTCTTTCTCGCGGGCATCTTCATCGGCAAGAGCTAGGCGCAGGCCCCGTTCTTTAACTGTCTGCTCATAACCCCTTCCCCTTCCGCACCACCGCCGTATCCGTCACCAACGCCGGCAAGGAATACCCACCCGTATCCAACTCCACCCCCGGAAACCCCTTCCTCAACTCCGCCCAATCCAACCTACCCACTCGGGTCTTATATAAATACACGGCCCGCAGCTTCTTCAATTCTCTTAAACGCAAAACCCCCGGAGCACTCACCTGCGTACCGACGAGATTCAACACCCGCAGCTCGGTCAACCTCTTCAACTCCGCCAGCCCCACATCGCCGATTGGATTACCCGCCAGGTCCAACTCCCGCAACGCCCCACACTGCCCGATCACGGTCATCACGCTATCCCCGATCCCCAAGCCATCAAGCCGCAAGGCGATCAATTGTTTCTTCAACGGCAACAACAGCGGCAACCAACCTCTAACGCTGCCAATGCCCGAAGCGCCACCACCTCCCCCTGCGGCCTCCACCTCCAACCAATGACTCCCCTGCGCCACCGGCATCACTCGTACCCCCTTCGCCGTCAACGCCGCCACCGCCCGCGCATCAACCGCCTCCACCACCTCCTCCGGCACATCCGCGCCGCCCAAACCGCCGGAAACTCCAGGCCGCAACCCCCGCCCCTGCACCGACAACAACGCCGCCCGCACCGAATCCGGCTGCTTCAACTCACCCACGGTCCGGCTAACATCGGCCCCCTGGTCGATCCACCAATGCAATAACAAGATCTGCCGCTCATTCAACTGCTTCTTCTCCTTCGGCGGCATATGATGCTCATCCCCTTCAGGCAACAACAATCTTTTGATCAACTCACTCGCCCCACCTCTGCCGGGTGAAACAACGACCCCATCCTTCCCGCCCTTCAATATCGCCCCGGTATCGTCCAGCCGAAGCCCGCCCTTCTGCCGGGTGGCGCCATGACAGCTATAACAATTATCCCGGAGGATCGGCCGGACAACCTGCGCATAAGCCCGCGCCGCCTGCACATTCACTATCGGGCTATCCACCTCGGCTGCAGCCCCCGAACCCCCGCCAAAGGATAAATAATCCGCTCCATGCGTCAGCGATCCGCCCAGATGCCCCGTCACCACCACCAACCCTAACAACCCCAGCGACAAACCGCGATCGATCCACCCATTCTCACCGGTCCGCAAACTCCCGGACTGCGACGAACTCCCGCGCCGAACCCGCACATATACAACCCCTGACAACCCCGTCAAACAAAACCCCATCCACATATGCCATCCAACCAACCCCTCATCATACTCCCCGCTCTGCGACAAAAGCCACCCGGTAACACAGGAAGCCAACGCCGAAAGAAAACCCACCAGCAACAACACCGGCACCGCCGGCCGCAAGGCCGCATAGGCAGGCCTGGCTGCCAACAGCTGCAACAGCAACGCCGCCAGGATGATCCCGATCGGTAAATGAACAATTACAGGATGAAAATGCGCAAAGAAGGTCATCGGTTTATTTATATCGGTCGCGGAGCACGCGCATCATGTGCGCATTGATCGCCCACTGATCCCCCAGCGGCTGCCGCGTATAGGGGAGTGTAGGCATATAGTCGGGCGGCCCGAATTCGGTCAATATTGTTAGGCGCCGGCCCTCCTTCTTCTTCCGCGCCACCACCACATCCCACCACGCAAAATGGGAGTCGACAGCAGCCTTCCACTCGGGCGCCCGGGGATCATTCACCTGTGGCCCCTCCTGATGGCCGATCCTCGCATGGATATGATCCACCCGCTCCAGCGTCATGTCGACAGTCGGCTGCTGATCCTGCAAAAGGCTCTCGCTCACATTACACCAGTGCGACACGTCAAAGGTTATTCGCAGCTCGGGGTCCTTCTCGATATAGGTCCGCGCCACCGGCGCCGCAAAAAGCATTCGTGACCGGTGCGTCTCGTGACAAATGGTAAGCCCTGTCTTCGCTGCCAGCGCCCGCGTATGATCCAAAAATGCCCGGTTCTGGTCGTAAGAAAAATAGTCGCGCCCCGAGTGGCAGTTAAGATAGAGTGGTCGCTGCACGGTATTCAAAGCTGCCCCCTCGGTCATCGCTTTAAAGGTGGCCAGGTGCGCGGAAAAATCCGGCTGCTGCCCACCGCAAAGAAAACCAACCTCCAACCCATGCGCCTTCAAAGCGGCAAATAACTCCTCCTGCCCCTTCTTTTCCATCGGCCACCAGATCTCGATCCCATCATACCCCTCTTTCTTCGCCTTCGCACAATACGCATCCAGCGTGCCGTCGAAACCCCAATTGGTGGCCAACAATTTCAATTCAAACCCCGATTGACTACTCATAGTGGAAACATCTTTTGCAAAGACATCCAGCGACGCAAGGAACAAAGCAGTCGTCGCCGCCGACGAATTTCGGATAAACGTCCTTCTGTTATAGGTCATAAACTATTTTACGCTAAAATATCCTCGATCACCTTCCCATACACATCCGTCAACCGAAACGGCCGCCCCTCGAACACATACGTAAACTTCTCATGATCAAACCCCAGCCGGTTCAGGATCGTCGCCTGCACATCGTACGGCGTCGTCTTCCCGCTGATCGCCGAATACCCGATCTCATCGGTCTCCCCATACGAATACCCCTTCTTCACCCCGGCGCCCGCCATCCAGATGGTAAAAGCATCCGTATGATGGTCGCGACCCTTGAAAGGATTTGCCTTCCCCTCCCGGTTCTCCATCATCGGCGTCCGCCCAAACTCCCCACCCCAAACGACCAGCGTATCCTCCAGCAACCCCCGCTGCTTCAGATCGAGGATCAACGCGGTGATACACCGGTCCACCTGCCGGCATTTATTGATAAAACCGATATCGATCGCCAGGCTCGCCTCCGTCCCATGACTATCCCAACCCCAGTCGAACAGTTGGACGAATCGTACTCCCTTCTCCACCAGCTTCCGCGCCAGCAAAACATTATTCGCAAAACAAGCCTTCCCCGGCTGCGTTCCATATAGCTCATGGATATACGCCGGCTCGTCGTTGATATTCATTGTTTCGGGGACGGAGATCTGCATTTTGAATGCCATCTCGTACTGCGAAATGCGTGACAGGATCTCGGGGTCCTGGTACTCCTTATATTCCTCCTCGTTTACTTTATTGATAGCATCGATAGACGCCTTCCGCAGATCACGGCTCATCCCGGCGGGGTCCTCGATAAACAACACCGGATCGCCCTCGCTCCGGCACTGCACCCCCTGGTAAACGCTGGGAAGGAACCCGCTCCCCCAGACACTTTTACCGGCATCGGGAAATTTCCCGCCGCTGGTCAACACGACAAAGCCGGGTAAGTTCTCATTCTCGGTTCCCAACCCATACGTCACCCAACTCCCCATACTCGGCCGCCCCAGCCGCGGCGACCCCGTCTGCACCAGCAACTGCGCCGGCGCATGATTGAATTGATCGGTCGTAACGGCTTTCAAAAAACACAATTCATCCACGATAGAAGCCAGGTGCGGCATATGCTCGCTCACCCACGCCCCGCTTTGTCCATGCTGCGCAAAGGCCGCCTGCGGCCCCAGCATCTTCGGCACGCCACGGATAAAGGCAAACCGCTTCCCCTCCAGCAGCGAAGGCGGACAGTCCTGCCCGTCCAGCTTCTGCAAGGCCGGCTTATAATCAAAAAGCTCCAGCTGCGAAGGCGCCCCCGCCATATGCAGATAGATCACGCGCTTCGCCTTGCCCGGAAACATCGGCAGCCTCGGGGCTAGCGGATGCGCCGGGTCAAAGACAATGGATCCGTCCCCGGCAGCGGCCGCCCCATGACAGGAAGGCAACAACGACCCAAGGGCCAGCGCCCCAAAACCCATCGCACACTCCTGCAGGAAATGCCGCCGTGTAAACCGCCGCGCGATCGCCGCCTCGGCCTCCCGCAACAATCGTTGGTTATGTAATTCGTCCCGCGTCATATTAGTTTTTTGTGATCACTTCATCAAGGTTCAAAATCGCCCCTGCTACCACCACCATCGCCGCGGAAGTCGGGTTATCATGCTCATTCTGCTCCCCGATCATGTCACAGGTCCGCCCCGGATCCGTAGCGAATTGATCATACGCTTTATTAAACAACCCTATCAACGCGGTTAATTTAGCCGGCGCCATCGGCCGCAGCAGGATCGACTCGTATCCTTTCCGGATCGCCTTCTCTATCAGGATAGGGTCAGGCAACCCCTTTACCTGCCAGGCCTCCGGGACATCGTTCTCCGCCATGTCCATCATCTGGTAAGCCAGCTGCCGCGAAGCCTCCAGGTAAACCGAATCGTTTAGCAACACCAGCGCCTGCAACGGCGTATTCGTCCGAATGCGCCGGGCTGTACAAACTTCCCGCGCCGTTCCGTCAAAACTGATCATCGAAGGGTAGGGGGCCGTGCGCTTCCAATAGGTATACACCGCCCGGCGGTATTGATCATGGCCCGTGCTTTTCTTCCAGTCCTGCCCATTCCACGGCGAAAGCCAGATCCCCCGCGGTTGCCAGGGCATAACCGAAGGACCGTAAAGCGCTTCATCCAGCAAGCCGCTCACCGCCAGCGCCTGGTCACGGACCTGCTCAGCCGAAAGTCGTACCCGCGGCGCCCGCGAATAATACCGGTTGTCCGGGTCCTTCTCTTTCTTATTCTCCCTCGAATCCTGCCGGTAAGTCGCCGAGAGCACCATCTCCCTCAAAAGCCGTTTAACACTCCACCCATCTTCATGCATTAATCGCCAGGCCAGGAGATCAAGCAGCTCCCGGTGTGTCGGCGCTGCCCCCTGCGTCCCGAGGTCTTCGAGCGTCTCGACAAGCCCCGTACCAAACAACTGCTCCCAAAGCCGGTTGGCCATGGTCCTGGCCGTCAGCGGATTCTGCGGACTCGTCAGCCAGCGCGCCAGTCCGAGTCGGTTCCGCGGGGCATCCGCCGGAAAGGCATTCAACGCATGTGGCGTCCCCGGCTCCACCCGCGCACCCTTCACCAGCCAGTTGCCCTTTTCAAAGACAAAGGTAGGCCGGTGCATCGATGCCGGGTTATCCATCATCACGGGAACGGTGGGCACATCGGCATTGATCAGCTTCCAATACTCCCGGGCCATTCCCTCATCACCCCCGGGCAGCTGCTTCGTAAAATAAAACCAATCGAACTGCACCCCGCTCTGATCCGGCTTCGTCAATCGCGGATTGCTATAACTCAAATAAAGATCATGTATCCCATGCCCTACCGGCAAGTCCACAGTCGCAATTTTCCATCCATGCCCCTTCGTCGTATCCGCCCTGACCCTCCCGATCGTCGGCCCATCTACCCGATCCAAGTGGATCGTCCACCCCCCTCCGCCTACCAGGCCGATGTAGCGATAGACTAACTGATCCCGCCCCTCGAGATCCACCTGCCGCAGCCTCGCCGTTGCGTGGTTCCGGAAGATCAGCCACTTCGTATCCGCCAACTCCGCGTTGACAAACTCATCTGCGGTCAGCGAATTGATCGCCGGCTGCCAGGTCCGCAAAAATTGCCGCACCTCCGCCGCCCGCTGCGGCCCGCCGCCGGGACCCCGTTGCGCCCGCACCCAATCCGTCAGCCGCAAAAGCCCGATACTATCCTCGCCCGAAAAGCGCCGCAACAGCGGGTAGTCCCCATAGGTATCCTCATCCCGCGTGTCGTTAAAGAAGGCCATGAATTGATAATATTCGTCGTGGCGGAACGGATCGTAAGGGTGACTATGACACTGGACACAGCCAAAGGTCGTCCCCATCAACGCCTGCCAGGTCGTATTGACCCGATCCAGCACCGCCGCCGTTCGAAACTCCTCGTTATCCGTTCCGCCCTCGTCATTGGTCATCGTATTGCGGTGGAAGGCTGTCGCTATCAGTTGATCATCGGTGGGGTTGGGCAGCAGATCGCCCGCCAACTGTTCGACGAGAAACCGGTCGTAAGGAACATCCGCGTTAAAAGCCCGGATCAGCCAGTCCCGGTACCGCCAGATACTCCGGCTGTCATCCCGCTCATAGCCCTTGGTATCTGCATAACGCGCCAGGTCCAGCCATAGCGCCGCCCAGCGTTCCCCATAATGCGGGGAGGCAAGCAGCGTATCCACGGCATGCTCGTACGCGCCACCACTCGTATCGCTAAAAAACTGCCGCACAAGACTCGCGGAAGGCGGCAGACCCGTCAGATCGAGGCTCACCCGCCGCAGCAGTGTCCCCTTGTCCGCTTCAGGCGAAGGCGAGAGCCCCACGCCATGCATTTTATCAAAAATGAAATAGTCGATGTCGTTGCGCACCCAGTCCCGGCCCGGTGACGGCCCCAGTCCCCAAAAGCTGCCTTTCAAGGAAGGTGTCGCAACAGGCTGCACCGGCGTATAAGCCCAGTGGTCGCCCCACTGAGCGCCCTGTTTGATCCAATCGCGCAACACCCCGATCTCCTCCTTCGACAATGGCGCCTGTTTATACGGCATCCGGTCCTCCGGGTCATGCAGCGTCAGCCGCCGGATCATTTCGCTGTGGTCCGGGTCACCCGGGATGATCGCCCGCTTCCCCGACTTCGTCTTCCCCAGCGCATCCGCGCGGAAGAGCAGGCTAAAATCGGCCTGTCGCCGCACCCCGCCATGACAAACGATACATTTTTTGTTGAAGATCGGCTTTACCTCCGTGTTGAAATCGATGCGCCGTTGCGGGGAGAAGATCCGCCAGGAGATGAGTGCGATACCCAGCAGTATCGCTACGACAAGAAGCAATCGTTTACGGCGCAAAAGCATAGGGTTAAGTTACCCAAATCCCGCGAATAGGCCAAATACGTCGCAGCCCTCCATCGGCAACACCCTCTGCATCGGTGGCGGGCTCAAACCAACCCATCATTCAGCGCCTTCGACACCGCCTCCGCCTGCGAATGCACCTGCAGCTTCTCATAAATATTCTTGATATGTGTCCGAACCGTATCGATGCTGATGGAGAGATCCGACGCCATCAACTTCAACCCTTTGCCCTTCGACAAATGCGCCAGGATCTCTTTTTCCCGGTTCGTAAGCCCGTAATCTACGGCAGGCTTCGTCGCAGGCCGGAGCGCCTGCTCCTGCATGCTGTTGATGATCATCCGCGCGATCCCCGGCGACATCGGCGGCTCCCCCTGCAACACCTGGCGGATCGCCTCAGGCAGGTGGTCCGACAAATGTTTCTTCAACAGGTACCCCGAAGCGCCCGCGCAAATGGCGTCCAGCACATGGCGCGTGTCATCAAACACCGTCAGCATGATGATCTGCACCTTCTTGTTCACCGTCCGCACCCGCCGCACCGCCTCGATCCCGTTGATCCCCGGCATATCGATATCCATCAGGATCACATCCGGATGCAAATCCTCCACCTGCCGGATCACCGCGTCCGCGCGC
>Ga0206888_1036_pt1 | contig 42561 bp, 40 predicted proteins | sample Alteio_BWOrgHeat_90_FD_153258 | JGI IMG/M metagenome (GOLD analysis project Ga0206888, IMG submission 153258) | Enriched cells from forest soil in Barre Woods Harvard Forest LTER site, Petersham, Massachusetts, United States - Alteio_BWOrgHeat_Nextera4 ... | reverse complement strand
TAAATTTTATTATCAAACTCGGTTCATCTCATGATGTAATTATCCCGAAAGTAGAAAGTGTTATTCAGCGTTTAGTGACAGATTTTGAAGCCTTACATTATAACGATTATTGCTTTACCATGGAGCTTTATTTCTATATTCATCAGGCGATCAAAAGAGAACAACAACGTATAAATTTTTTGTTAGGCACACATCCACGGGTCGGTAAAGAATCGGCTTTGTACCAATCTCTCAAAACGAATAAATTATTTGATAAAAATATAATGGCTGAAATATTTCGGTTTACCAATTCATCAAGAGACTCGCAATACACAAGTATAATTAAAATATTAAAAACCTCCCCCCTTTCCGAAGAAATGGTTAATGAAATCGAAGATTTTTTAAAAAATACGATTAAAACATTACGACTTGAAACACAGTTTAACATGATGGAACATGTGATTAGCTTTTCTGTTAATTTCAATCATCTTAAACTTATCAAAAAATTAACATTGATTCCGAATATCAAAGCAGCGTTCGATCAACTACGAAAAGGAGAAATAAAATCTAAGGCGCTTTCACCCTTACAACGTTCTTTGATAACGCAAAAGTATCAACTCGCACAAAGAATTACAAATGCGGATTGGCTTTACCCTAGCGATCTTGAAAACATTATTCATACTTTTAACACCAACACTGAAAATTTTTTTAAACTCATTGAAATATTATTAATTAAAAAATTATCTTGGGGACATCAGAATAATACACGAAGATTACTTGAATTTTTTTTACGTCAAGATCAAAGAAAAGTATTGAATGCGTTTACACTTTTATACGAGGGTCCCGCACCTACCTCAGATAAAGCTGGATGGTATCCTTTAGAATTTTATAAAAAAAATAAAAATTACTTTTACAAATTAAAATTTGTTTTAACTTATAACCAAAATCAAGAATTTATCAAAGAGCGTGATGAGGCAGAAACACTTACGCCAAGCATGATAGAAAATCTTTATCATAAAATTCGTGGGTATCATAATCCATTTTCTTTTTGGCTGGAACAAGGAAAGGAACAAGTTGATTGCTACTTGAACTATCGCGATGTAAAACATAATTAGTTGATGTTGCGAAACTCAAAAATCGTCAATGAAGAATTTTCTTATTGCGCAACACCTACTAATTAGTTACACTCAAAAATGTAAAAGTAATTTATTAAAATAATAATAAAAGGAATTAAATATGTTACATCCACCTATTAAAAGAAACTCAACGCTTCACTTAATTCAAACGATTAAAAACGTTAAAAAACCCGAATCAAAAATTAAATTGAGTACCGAAAAAAAAGCAACACAGAAACAAAAAGAAGAGATAAATTATCAACTCCTTTCAGCAAAAAATAAGCTCATGGAGTGTCATTTACAAACCGAAACTAACCTGCAATTATTAGACTCACATCCAAATGAAGCTTTTATTCTCGCCTCCGCACTTATCGAATTAAAAGATGAAAAAATAATTGCAACACATCGTCCGCTTTTGGATCGTTACCCCAATTATGCATTCGATCTTGCTAAAATTATTTCTATTCTCTATAAAGCAGATCTTATCAAAGAAAATAGTTGGGATGCATTTCAAGAATCAAAAATTAATATCACCGAATCTTATTATTTGCATATGATTCTCAAAAAATTGCATGACGCCTCTATACTAAACAAAGACAACTATGATTTGGTATGTGAAAATGCTTATTATGCTACGCAAATTTGCTCTGTTATTTATACGTTAAATGATATTGACCAAGATATTTTTCAAAAACTTATGCGATTCGCGCCTAAAGCGGGATATATCGTGACGAGACTCATGGTTCCTGATTTTTCTGATAGTAGTGAAATCGTAGGAGATCATCATCGATTTCAGTCGATCATTAAGGAATTAGCGATGGCTGAGAATATATTGGAGTCTCAATCTTTGTCATCCTGATACGCACGTGAAGGATCGGTTTAATTCATCACCATATTATAGAAGTAAACTGATCCTTCGCTACGCTCAGGATGACAAAGCATCAAATGAGGAATTCCCGAGGTGAAGAGAAAAATTTTATGTTTTTTAGAAACTGGAATGCTAATAATACCAACGATGATCAATCAAATATTGAGATGCAATATACACTATTAAGTGCCAAAAATCCTACCAATCAAATTGAAAAGGAATATCTATCGCTAAACAACAGCGATCGTGAATTATTAATAACTATTCAAGAACCAAACATCGATCGATTATCTCATGTGCCTACCGATATAGTGAAAAGAGTGATCGCGCCTTTTCTTGAAATTTCCGATATCAAACAATTGGCTTTGACCTCTCATCATTTTTATAAAATGAAATATCAAATGTTTGGGGATTCAATTTTCCAAAAAAATATATTTTATGCATGGAAAAAATTAGATAATGATTACCGTAATCAGCAAAGCAGAACGAACGCAAAAAGACTAAGGGTGGGATTTTCTACCATATATCTCATGGGGATAATCGGTTGTAGTGTTAGTATACCTATCATCAATTATTTGTGGCATAAATATGACCGTCTAGATGACTTACGAGAAATTTTTTTAAATCCTCCCTGCGTAGGAAACACACTGTATCGGGATTCCTATGATTATGAAAATTATTGTAACCGTTATGTCATACAAAATCGATGTAAATGGATCCAGCCTCCCTGTGATTCTATCGTGCCTTTCTGCTCCGATGCTCTTAATCAAATTTTTGAAACACAATGCATGACATTTTCATTGGAAGTATCGATCACCACCATGCTACTTTTTTATTCTATATGCTTTCTTCTTCCTATTTTTATTCACAATTTTATTAATCCACCAAGTATATTCTCGCGCAGCAAATTGAAATCTCCTTCTGTAATGGGTGATTTGTTTGTATGTTATGAAAAAGAAACAATAAAAAAAGAGTTCAATAACTTGCCTTTGCATATTTCAGAATTACCTCTCAATCAACAGTCATTTGATCAACAAAAAATTACCGATATAAAATCAGAACTTGGCTTGTTTGCAATTAAAAAAAGACAATCTGGTGAGCAAGGAAAAGCATTCATATTGTTAGAGGAAAAACCAAATCGACATCGCACATCTTGCTCCGGAAGGTGTGTTATCTTGTAACTGCGTTGTTGCATATTCGTCATCGCGAGGCCGTAAAGCCGTGGCGATCCAGGAAGCCTCTTGGATTGCCACGTCACTGCGTTCCTCGCAATGACGAGAATTTTATTCCTCTCTTCACGTACTCCGTTAATAACGTCGTCCCGCGTCTTTTTTCAAAAAAACAAAAAGTTTCTCAACAACTCATGCCCTTGCTCCGTCAACACCGACTCCGGGTGAAATTGCACGCCAAATACCGGAAATTCACGATGTTGAAGCGCCATCACTTCACCTTCTTTCGAACGCGCAGTGACGGCCAAAACATCGGGAAAGTTTTTTTCACTCACAATCAAGGAATGATAACGCGCAGCTTGCATGGGATTTTTTATTCCGTGAAATAAATTTTTTTCATCATGCAAAATCGGTGTCGATTTTCCATGCAAAGGAAATCGTGCGCGTACGACCTCTCCCCCATAAATTTCGCCAATGGCTTGATGACCTAAACAAACGCCCAATATGGGAATACGTGAACCAAAATGCTGAATGACAGACTTTGAAATGCCAGCTTCCTTCGGCGTACAAGGACCTGGAGAAATAATAATTTTATCGGGTTGCAGATTTTCGATATCTTGCAGCGTAATATCATTGTTTCGTTTCACCAAACGATGAAATCCTAACTCACCAACATACCGGGCAAGATTAAAAACAAACGAATCGTAATTATCAATCAATAAAATCATGGGTGAGTGCTTTATGTAACGCTTTCGCTTTTGTTAATGTTTCCTCATATTCATCCGCAGGATGTGAATCCATTACAATTGCTCCACCAGCTTGAAAAGTTGCGATATGATTTTTGATGGCAATCGTACGAATGACAATGGAAGTATCCATATTTCCATCAAAACCGATATATCCGATACTACCGCAATAAGGACCTCGAACGGTTGGTTCAATTTCTGCAATAATTTCAGCGGCACGAATTTTGGGTGCACCCGTAATTGATCCGCCAGGAAATGCTGCTTTTAATAAATCGATTGCCGAAAATTGCTCTCGCAATTCGCCTTCCACCACAGAAACCAAATGATGCACCGTTGCATAACTTTCTAAATCGCAAAGTTTTGGCACTACCACACTTCGATCCTCGCAAACACGAGATAAATCATTTCGCAATAAATCGACAATCATGACATTTTCAGCGCGATCTTTTTCGCTATTCAATAATTCTTGCGCTAGGGCTTGATCTTCTTCTTTCGATTTTCCGCGCGGACGGGTGCCCTTTATTGGGCGAGTTTCTACATGATTATTGTGTAATTTCAAAAAACGTTCGGGTGATGCAGAAAGAATGAAAGTCTCGGCAAAACGTAAAAACGCAGAAAAAGGCGCAGGATTTCCTTGTCTTAATTGCTGATAAATTTGAAAAGGCTCCGCATCTTCAAATAATGGAGCTTGAAAACATTGCGAAATATTCGCTTCAAAAATATCTCCCGCTAAAATATATTCGATGACTTTTTTCACGGCATTTTCATATTGTGCTTGTGAAAAATTTGCGGTGATTTTTTCACAAAATTTTTGCGGAGTAAAACAAAGTGGTTTAACTTTTTTTAATTCTTCTACCACGAAATTTATTCTTTTTTGTGCGCGTTTTTCTCTCGCCTTTTCTTCAAATAGTGGAAATCCGCTTGAAAAAATAAATGCGCGTTTTAACAGTTCATCAAAAGCAATCACGAGATCGTAAAATCCAACCATCAAATCTTCGTAATGCATATTATCGATTTGTGATGATTTTATTTTTTCTACATGTTGAATTAAATCATATGAAAATAATCCTGCAACACCGCCTTGAAAAGGAGGAAGATCGGGCAAGATATTCATCGAATATTTTGCAAGTTGGTTTAATAAAACTTGAAAAGGATTTTCTTCTACAACTTGATCGTTCAACATAACGCGACCATTTTTGCTCGTCAACTTTGCAAAAGGATCGAACGCAATAAAGCTGTAACGCCCACATCTGTCGCGTAATTCTGCACTATCTAAAAACACCACGCTATCCCATGTTGAAAAATGGGAGAAAATGTGAAGTGGGTTTTGATAGGAAATTTCTTGTATAAAAGGATAAAACGCCATATTTTAATACTTATTTAATTTCAAAAATTATAATTGAATATCAAAGAAAAGCAACTAGACATTACCATTTTTAAAAGTTACCATTCGAAAATACTACAAAAATATAAGGAAATAATAATGAAAAATCGTTTTTATTCAAATGCACTTAAAGCCGCTAAAATCAGCCCCGACGCTTTCGCCTTAGAATTTAAAAATCCTGAAGCATACGCTAACATTCAATCATATTACAATCGATCATTAGGGTATTATGGTGGCCCATTAATTCATACCATTATTGAAGAGCTTCCGGATAATAAATTACCTGCTATTTTGACCATTCTCATTGAAAATAACGTTGACATAGAAATACAAGATCCACTCGGGAAAGGACCACTCGCTACAGCGGCAAATTATCATAAACTAAAGGCAGTCAATTTGCTCATCGCAAATAAGGCAGAAATCAACACTCACACTTGCCCCCCTTTGTGCTCAATTATTCAGAGTAAACTGAATGAAATCACATTCAAAATTATCGACACACTCATCGCGCATAAAGCAAATATTGACATACAAGATAAATTTAGCCGAACACCATTAATGATAGCTGCATCCGAAAAATCTTTGGCCTTGATAAAATATTTACTGTCACATCAGCCTAATTTATTTTTGAAATATGGCTATGCAGGAGAAACACAACACCAAACAGCAATTGGTATCGCTTATGATGAATATATTTCAGCAAAAAAATGTTTTGTAGAGAGTCATGATTTTACTAAAAATGCTAAAGCATGTTTAGATACTTTGATAGATGCCGCCAAAGAGTATTTATTTAAAGCAGCGCTAAAAGAATCTGATGAAATATTTTTGATGACAAATGTCATCAAGAATTTATCTGGAAAATTTCAAAATATTTATCCTGAAAGTAATAATAACGCTGTCACCAAATTATTAGAAAAAGAAATGCAACCGGTTGTATCAAAAATTAGAAACGAAAAAATTCAGGCTTTTTGTTTAGGATCTTATTTAAGAAAACCAATAGACAGAAAAATACCGCCAGTTTATTTCTTTTTTTGTCAGGACGGTAGAAAAGATTTGACGAAGCATATTTTTTCTTTTGTTCATGCGAAAAAGAAATAATTGACTTTATCTGTCATGCCAGCATGCTTTTATGCCACCTTTAAGCATGCTGGCAGGCATCCAAGGGGCTTCGCTAAATGTTGATTGGATGCCAGCTAAAAGCATGCTGGCATGACAGAGCTCTGGTCTGGCGGCATTTTTAAGAGAAAAATATATGACCAAAAAAGACTGGCTAAATACCCTCAAATGGTTACAACAAAAAATTGATGACCTAAAAAAACAGTCAGAAGAAAAAACTAATACTATATTACATTTGTACATTCTCGTTTTACTCATCGAAAATTTTCTGCAGCAACAAAAAATTTCAGAATTAAAAAATAACGATGCTCTCACGTTTATCGATTTTGCGAATTATACAAAAACCATGAGTTTATCGACGTTTTTTTCAAATGGTACTTTTGATGAAGAACAAAAAGAAATCGTACTTGATCTATTGAGCAATTGCCTGAAATATATTGAAGAAATTCGCCAAAAAAAACTTCCGCCCCCTAGACTCCCCAAAAGCAAAAGCGAGCCTTGTTTTTTTGCACCACAAAAAACTTATTATTTATTGAATGCTAAATCAGTGGTTACCATTTTAATGAAAAGTGATGCCGCTGAATTAATGAGAATTTTTGAGCAAGAAGAAAATATTGTTAAAATACTTCGAACGAGCGATGATCTTATTCCCGCATTAAGAAATTTGTTACCGATCGGGCAACAAATTATTATTTATCGAAAACTTTATGACGCTAATTTTTTTTCACACCGTTTGACTTACCTGCAAAATTTTATTGGAAAGTTGCATGCAATTGAATTTTCAAAATTAAATCTCAACAATCAGAGATGTCGCTATTATTATCGGTTTATGCTCCTCACTGATAACATCCTAGAAAATAGGCATATTCCAATCGCGACACGAAAAATGATTGCGGCATGCATTCTAAAAGCATTGATCAAAACTTCCGAACTTAAGGCAGAAGTTTTCCAGACATTACCATCGCTGCTCGCCCTTAAAAAACCCTTTTAATCCAACAAATTTACTTCGCATTAAGAGGTAAATTTGAGATAATGTTTGTCGGTGTCGCGAAATAAGTAATCTGTCATGCCAGCATGTTTTTAGCTGGCATCCAGACAGGCCTGCTGGATGCCAGCTAAAAACATGCTGGCATGACATGAGCTTTTTGCAATTCGCGCCAACCACAATGTTTCCCCATCCAAACGGAAAGAATTTATGATTACAATGCCTTTAAAAAAACTAGCCTCCATCCTTCATGCTGAATTAATGTCGGCAGAAGATCAAGTTTTTGAAGGCATTAGCATCGATACACGCACCCTCTCCCCCGGCAATCTTTTTATTGCGATTCGGGGGGAGCAATTTGATGGCCATACTTTTGCGGAAAAAGCCGTGCAAATGGGGGCCGTTGCTGTATTGGTAGAAAAACCGCTTAAAGCCTCTTTCCCACAGATTATTGTGAAAGATACTTATGAAGCATTGGGGAAAATCGGATCGACATGGCGAGCGCAATTTAATTTTCCTTTTGTCGGTATTACGGGTAGCAATGGAAAAACCACGCTGAAAAATATGATGGCCGCCATTCTCGAAGAAGCCGCAAAACCTCACCAGATTCTCGCAACCAAAGGTAATTTCAACAATCATATTGGTTTACCATTAACATTATGCCAGCTATCTGAAGATCAACGCTTTGCGGTAATTGAAATGGGGATGAACCATTTAGGCGAAATTTCCTATTTGACCCAACTCACCAAACCTAACGTTGCAATCATCACCAATGCAGCAGAAGCGCATCTGGAAGGCGTAAAAGACTTGAAGGGTGTGGCCATTGCCAAAGGTGAAATATTTCAAGGGTTATCCGCTGATGGCACTGCCATTTTAAATCGCGATGATAATTTTTACGATTATTGGAATAGTCTTGTCGAACAAAAAAACAAGCTTACTTTTGGCTTTCTTCCCGAAGCGGATGTGAGAGCGCAAGTTGAATCCACACATCAAGTCACCATCCTTACACCCAGGGGTGATTTCAATATAAAATTGCAATTGCTGGGCAAGCATAATGTCATGAACGCGATGGCTGCGACCGCCACAAGTTTAGCATTAAAAATTGATTTTGCGACAATCCAAAAAGGTTTAGCAAAAGTATTGCCTGAACCTGGTCGAATGCAACCTTACTTTTTAACGAATGGTTCGCTTGTCATTAACGATACTTATAATGCTAATCCTGTTTCATTACTCGCGGCGATCGATACCCTCGCGACTTATAAAGGAACGAGAATTTTAGTATTAGGCGACATGCGAGAACTTGGGCCCCATGCGCTCGAATATCATCATGATATGGGTAAAAAAATTCGCGAAGCTGGCATCGATTATTTATATACAACTGGTGAATTAACGCTTGCAACTACGGACGCATTCGGTAAAAATGCAAAACACTTCAAGGATAAAAATGAGCTGATTGCAACATTATCATCATTGCTTCAAAAAGATGTCGTGATGTTAGTGAAAGGATCGCGTAGCATGAAAATGGAAACCATTATCGCAGCAATGGTTCCTGAATATCAAAGCGATCATTAGCATTTAAACAGAGAGGTATCCTATGGCAGTCAAAACTCCAATTACGGTTGCTTTCGGTGATGGTATTGGCCCAGAAATTATGTCGGCCACATTAAAAGTCTTAACAGCCGCCAATGCAGATATTGATACCGATATTATTGAAATTGGTGAAAAACTTTATTTAAAAGGTTTTTCATCTGGTATTCCGGATAATGCTTGGGAATCGTTGAAGAGAACCAAAGTTTTATTAAAAGGCCCAATCACTACACCGCAAGGTGGAGGCTATAAAAGCTTGAATGTGACCTTGCGAAAAACATTGGGGCTTTTTGCTAATGTTCGTCCGTGTGTTTCTTATTATCCCTTTATCCCTACGAAATTTCCTAAAATGGATTTGGTCATCGTTCGCGAAAATGAAGAAGGCACTTATGCCGGCATTGAACATCGTCAGACCGATGATGTGTATCAATGTCTAAAACTTGTGACGAGACAAGGCTCTGAACGTGTCATTCATTATGCGTTTGAATATGCACGTAAATTCAACCGCAAAAAAGTCACTTGCATGAGCAAAGACAATATCATGAAAATGACTGATGGCATTTTTCATCAAGTTTTCAATGAAATTTCTAAAGAATACCCTGACATAAAATCAGATCATTACATCATTGATATTGGCACGGCATTGGTCGCCGCAAGTCCAGATCGTTTTGATGTGATAGTGACTTCTAATTTATACGGTGATATTTTATCAGATGTCGCAGCACAAATTGCAGGATCTGTCGGTTTAGCCGGGTCTGCGAATGTCGGCAATCATGTCGCGATGTTCGAAGCGATTCATGGATCCGCTCCTGATATTGCAGGGAAAAATATTGCTAATCCATCGGGTCTCATTAATGCTGCCATTCAAATGCTCATTCATATTAACCAACCCGAAGTGGCAACCACGATTGAAAATGCGTGGCTTCGCACATTAGAAGACGGCATTCACACCGGAGACATTTATACCGAAACTTATTCGCGCGCTAAAGTAGGCACTCAAGAATTTGCGGATGCAGTCATAGATCGACTCGGTCAAAAACCCGAAAAATTTACTCCAGTAAATTATAAAGAAGATGTACGAACTCGTATTGAATGTTACGGCGAACGAAAAAAAATCCTCACCAAAAAGGAATTAGTGGGCGTCGATATTTTTATTGATAACCCTCACACTTCCCCTGAAGAATTGGGGAAAACCCTGTCTTCACTTAATACTAATTTAAAATTAGTCGTCATATCAAGTCGCGGATTAAAAATATGGCCTAATTGTATGATTGACGCGCCCTATATTCATCACTGCAGCTGTCGCTTTCAATCAAGCGATGACATCAATCATTTAACATCGATTTCACATCGCGACATTATTCAACTACTTGAAAAATTTGAAGAGTTAAAAATTGATGTGATTAAAACAGAAAATCTTTATACCTTTGATGGAAAAGTTGGGTTTTCTCTCGCGCAAGGACAATAAATTTTTTTAATCGAAGTTCAGATTCGGAAGTTTTCTCTCTTGAATTAAATTCATTCCTGTGCTGTACTGGAAGAAAACACAAAAAGAGGGAATCAAAATGATAGATCTCGAAAAGGAATCAGCCAACTTTCAAATCACTTTATTAAAAACCGCAACGTTTCTTAACCAAACCACTAATAAAAGAAATGTAGAACTTCTTTTTAAAAAAACACTTGAAAAAACTATCCCCACCTCTGTCATTTCTTTAAAAATCAGCGCGAGCATTTTGCAATTTTTAGATGAAGAAGGGTTAAATAAAGATGAGATATCTCAATGTGGAGGTTTAATAAAAATAGCCATTCAAACTTATTTGCAAGAAAAAAATGTGACTCCCATTCCGATTGAAAAAATAAGAGAAATATCCACGGATGAAACTTTTTTAGAAAAAGCAAAGGCTGTTCAATCTGGAGAAAAGCTTGCCTTATGTTTACCTTTTGATGGAATATTAGAAGTATTAAAAAAAACTTATCATGTGGACTTTAGCAAAGACGCGCACATTAAACTTCAAAAAATTTATGAAGCAAGTATTATACCTGATAGAGTTTTTGCAAAGTTATGCGAGACTCATACCAAGATTTTTTTGGGGAAAATAATCGAACGTTTTACATTGAATCAAATTTCCCTCACCAAAGACCAAATTCTTGCTTATTTGTTAAAACGATTAAGTGCGGAAAATGAAATTCTTGAAAGGCTTTTAACAAAAATCGATTCTAACGATTTTTTTCAAAAATATTTACAAAATAGTATAGCTTCCAAAAAAAATAAAAGGCCGATGGCTTATATTTTACATGAATTAATCGGCCCTACCGTACATGAAACAATACAAGAATGGTCCGAAGAACAATCTCAAAAAGATTTTTTACCATTACGACCTGATATTATTCAAGAAAGGTATCGGGAATTAATATTGGGCACTTATCTTCACCGAGTTGAACGCAATCCAAAAAAGATGGACCATGATCTTGCGAAATTAAAATTTTTTGCGATACCTGTTGAAAGACGAATTCGCGGAATACTTTCTGAAGATGAACAAATATTAAAAAAGAAAGTGATGTGAAATACCGGCGTTGTTGCAGATTTCTTATAACCCGTCGTCCCGCGGCTTGTCCTAAGGGATCCAGAGCTACTTTAATGCTGCACTGGATCCCGCGAACAAGTCGCGGGACGACGAGTTCTACTTATGATGATTTTTGCTGGCATGACATGATTAGTTCGAGAATGCATCTATAACAAACTGCACACGCTCCTCTGGTGACACACAAGGAACATCAATAATAGAGTATCCATAATCTTCATAGATTTTTCGTACGTTATCGCCAAATGCTTTCGCTTGTAAAAAAGTCATTTTGCGTTCATCATCTGTCGCATAAATCTCTTCCCACGCAGGAAGAATAAAAACATTTTTTTCATAACGAAATAATTTCGAAGCGAGATGCGCAGGTTTATAATCTAAATTAAAAATTTCTGCATAAGCAATATTATCTGGAATCCCTCGATCATATATAACCACCCCTTCAATACTTTGCATTATTTTGTATTGATAAATTGCGCGTGACAATAAAAGTTGTGTAAAAAGCTCAGGATTTTTTTCAGGCACTCCCTCGCCTTCAATACTACGTTGTTCAGCTAATATAGGTCTCGCTGGCTCCTCGACAGTCATAAATCCTTTTTGTTTTAACAATGCCAATACCGTCGATTTTCCACTACCCATTGCACCCGTTATCACAATATTTCTAGTCATTGCTGATTAAACTCCCTGCCCTTCCCACCCTATCTCTCACCGCCTCCCATTCCATATCGAGAGGCAATGCTTCAATGATAATTTGCTGAAAACCTTGTTTATCAACATCTCGTAATGTTTGGTATAACACTTTCGCATAGGCTTTCGCGTTATTTGGCATCATAAAAACGGAAAAATTATTTTCCTCTATCACAAACGGATCAAGCGCTAATAACGCGGTTTTTTTATAAGAAACCAACGATTTTTCGATGTCAGCCCGCGACATAATAAATGTCTCGGTCTTCGGTGCATAATGCACGCGATGTGAACCTGAAACTTTGGGTGAACTCGAATGTCTTACGCCTAACGGCATCGATAATACTTTTGAAATTTCATCCGCGGTGATCATTCCCGGTCGTAAAATCCGAGGAATATCTGAACTTACATCGACAATGGTCGACTCTACCCCCACTGCGCAAAAACCTCCTTCTAGCACCAAATCGACGGAATCTTGCAATTCTTCAATCACCGCTTCTTTTGAAGTGGGGCTTATGCTTTGAAACCGATTAGCAGAGGGACCTGCAATCCCTCCCCCAAATTCTCGCAGCAACGCTAAAGCCACAGGATGATGAGGCATTCGTAAACCCACCGTATCCTGTCCGCCCGTCACCTCATACAAAACATGCGGCGCTTTTTTTAAAATTAATGTTAAAGGACCTGGCCAAAAAGCTTCGACAAGACGCCAAGCGATATCGGGGATATCCGATGCCCACAAAGATATTTCATCAAAGGTTCCAATATGCACAATCAGAGGATGATCTTTCGGGCGATTTTTGGCTTGAAAAATTTTATCGACGGCCAACGGATTACTCGCATCCGCACCAAGACCATAAACCGTCTCGGTTGGAAAAGCGACTAGCCCCCCTCGTCTTAAAACTTCCACTCCCTTTTGGATTTCGTTTTTGAACATTCTTTTTCTCTTAAAACTACATATTTTATCTTTTTTCCGGTAAAATACCTACCATGAATACTGAAGTAATTGTTTCTACAGAAAATGTCGCTCCCATCGCCCTGGTGCAGGGAGAAGCTTTTCTCAATTTACCGAAAGATCTCTACATTCCGCCGGATGCAATGCGGGTTTTTTTAGAGGCTTTTGAAGGTCCGCTTGACCTTTTATTATATCTGATTAAAAAACAAAACCTCGATATTTTGAATATTCCTATCGCAGAGGTCACTCGGCAATATATGGAATATGTCGAACTCATGAAGTCGGTTTCTCTCGAGCTCGCGGCCGAATATCTCGTGATGGCTGCGGTGCTCGCAGAAATTAAATCACGATTATTGCTTCCACGTCCAGAATTAATAGGCCCGGAAGAAGAAGATCCTCGCGCCGAACTGATTCGTCGCCTGCAAGAATATGAGCGTTTTAAGCTCGCTGCGGAAAAAATAGATGAATTACCCCGCCATGGGCGTGATACATTTGTCGCAAGCGCAACCATTCAAGAAATCACTTTTGAAAAACCCAAACCCGAAGTGTCACTTGATGAAATTTTACAAGCGTTTATGGATGTAATGCGTCGCGCAGAATTAACGGTCCATCATCAAATTCAACTCGAAGCATTATCCGTTCGTGATCGTATGACACGTATTTTAGCGGTATTGCAAGAAAAAGAATTTGCGGTCTTTTCTAGCTTATTTTCATTAAATGAAGGTAAAATTGGCGTCGTCGTAACGTTTCTTGCAATGCTTGAGTTACTCAAAGATAATTTGATTGAATTTGTTCAAACGAAAGCCTTTGGACCTATCCATCTTAAAGCAAATACGGTAAATTAACGCGATGAATATGACTTCACTTCAGTTACAAAATATCCTTGAAGCAGCCCTGATGGTGGCTGGCCGACCCCTCACTTTGCAAAATATGCAAAAATTGTTTGAAGAATCCGCGGGAATCGACAATCAGCAATTGCGTGAAACCATTAAAGCACTTCGCCAAAAGTATGAATCTTCTGGCATTGAATTACGAGAAGTCGCGAGCGGTTATCAATTTCAAGCGAAAGTCGATTTAAGTCCCTGGCTGTCAAAATTATGGGAAGAACGCCCGCCTCGTTATTCACGCGCACTGCTCGAAACCCTTGCATTAATTGCCTATCGTCAACCGATTACGCGTGCGGAAGTGGAAGAAATTCGCGGGGTGTCTGCAAGCTCCCATATCATTAAAACATTGCTGGAACGTGAATGGATCAAAGTCTTAGGATTTCGTGATGTGCCAGGGAAGCCTGCCATTTATGGTACAACAAAAATATTTTTAGATTACTTTAATTTAAAAAATTTAGAAGAACTACCTACACTTGCAGAATTAAAAGATTTAGAAAGTCAGGAAGCAAAATTACAAGTACAACTTGAATTAACACCTACGGAAGAATCATCAGAAGAAATAGCGGTTTCTGAGTCAACTGCAATCGAAACAACCGAAACACAACCTGAAATATCAGAAGAAATATTATCCCCTACTGATACCCCAGCAACCGAAACATTAGAACAAACGACAATAAACGAATGAGTGAAAAAATCCAAAAAGTCCTTGCGAATGCAGGACTCGCTTCTCGTCGACAAATTGAGCAATGGTTACGAGAAGGAAGAATTTCCGTCAATGGCCAAATCGCAAAATTAGGCGATCGCATTACCCAAGATGCAAAAGTCCGTGTTGATGGCCGTGAAATCAAATTAATAAAGAGCGCTTCCAAAAAAACCCGCGTTTTGCTTTACCATAAACCGGAAGGGGAAATTTGTACACGCAAAGATCCGGAAAATCGTCCTACCATTTTTGATCATTTACCGCTTTTACGAAATGGTCGGTGGATTTCTATCGGTCGATTAGATTTTAATACTTCCGGCGTTTTACTGTTGACGAATGATGGCGAACTCGCGCATCGTTTAATGCATCCTTCGCAAGAAATCGAGCGAGAATATGCTGTTCGCGTGATGGGACAAGTTTCATCCGACATGATTCAGCAACTTAAAAAGGGTGTAGTGATTGACGGGGCACCTGCGCATTTTGAAAAAATTACCGATGCGGGAGGCGAAAATAGCAATCACTGGTACCACGTCATGGTAAAAGAAGGTCGAAATCGTATCGTTCGTAAATTATGGGAATCACAAGGCGTTAAAGTGAGCCGCTTAATTCGCATTCGCTTTGGTGATATCACCCTCCCCCGCATGCTACCGCGAGGAAGATGGGCCGAACTCGAAAAAGACGATGTCTTGCGATTGCAACAAATATAATCATACAGCAATTCCCGCTAAGAGCGCGGGAAGTGCTTCTTCTTAATAATCATACTTCAGGTATATCATATTGTTGGTTTTTGCATTTCGGGTTAGACTATAGTTTGATATTCAGCAAAGGAGTGCTAGGATGTTTCGTATATTTCTTGGTTTTTTGTTATCGATTTTTTGTCTGCATGCGATTGCAGATGATGATGTTACAACCACCACAACTGTTGATCCCGATACTAATCAAACGACAATCACCGAAGTAAATCCGACTACGCAAGAAACCACTACTACCATTGTCACTCCAACGCCTGCGCCTAAAGAAGTCGTCAACATTCCGGAAGGTTATACGAGTTGTACGACGGTTCCCGCAGGTTGGCAACAAAGTGTGTGGGTTCCCGAACATAAAGTATGTCAATACACAAGCACCGCTGATAAAGTGTATGAAGGTGTCGGCTATGTGGATGGTTATTGGCAATGTACCAAATTTAAAGCCTCTGACTGCATTACCTGGAACTGGGTATCTGGACATTGGGTTAATACCATAGACTAAGGAGCTACAAATGTCACTTATTTCTATCGTCATTGTTTTAATTGTCGTTGGGTTCTTATTATGGCTTGTCAATAATTATATTCCTATGGCAGGCTCCATTAAGAAAATTTTGAACGCCGTGGTTATTATCGCAGTCATTTTATGGCTGTTAAATGTTTTTGGTGTGATTGGTTCGAATGTTACGTTGAAGTGATGTTTCTCATCATCCGTCGTCCCGCGGCCCGTCCGCGGGATCCAGAGCGACTTCTAATGCACTGTCATTAGATTAATCTCTGTTTCAACTGGCGCCGGAACATCCCCAACCGCTTTCTCTGATTGAAAAACACTGAAAGCGCTCAGATATTTCGATGGATTCAACGCTAATTCTATTTTTTCAACATGCGGACTTTGTTTCGTACGTGCAAGATTCATTGCATCTTCGCCATCATTATTTTTTAACGTAAGATCAGGCTTAAATTGCAAAAGTAAGTCGACAATGGCATCTTGTTTATGTTTTAAAGCAATCATCAACACCGTATCACCATCACAATCTTGCCAATTGAGGTCTGCTTTCGCGGTCGCTAACATTTTAACAATATTGCCATGACCTTCTCGGGTGGCAATCATGATGGCATTACTAAATTGACGTCCATCATGTTCCTTGTGTAAATGTAAATTAATATTTTTTTCTTGCAATAAACGCGCGACGACTTTTTCACAACCACTATCTGCTGCATGCATCAATGCGCTATCACCAAAATTATCTTGTTTATTGACGTCAAACCCAAGTTTGAGAAGTTTGTCGATAGTGGAAGGATTGTCTTTACAAGCCGCCAGATGAAGTACATTATAGCCGTTATAAGTAACACAAAAAGGATCAATTCCCTTTTGTTCAAGAAGCATATCAACCATTTCTTCGTTGTTAAACATCGCAGCGGTCATTAATGCAGTAAAGCCTTTTTGTTCACCGAATTGTTCATTCAAAGTCTTTGTTGTACATTTTTCTAAAAGCATGCGTATGATATTTCGATTGCCTGTAAACGCCGCTCTGTCTAACGGTGTATCGCCTGAATAAATATTAGGATCGGCTTTTTTTGAAAGCAGTTGATAAACTAGCGCTTCATCTTCATTCTCAACAGCATGCCAAAGTGCAGTTTTTCCTAAATAATTTATTTTATTAATATCAGAATGATGTTCCAATAATAAATTTATAATCACATCTTTTCGAGAAAATATAGCATAATGAAATGGAGTAGACTGATTACCATTGGCGAGATTCACATCCGCCTTATGCAAAAGAAGTATTTTTACAATATTTACATGACCTTCCCCCGCAGCAAACATAAGTGCGGTCTTATGATTATAATCTTCAGTGTAAGTAACAGATGCTTTATTTTGCAATAATTTTTTTACAATATCCGTATAACCTTTTTCAGAAGCGATAACGAGAGATCCATCATTCACATCAGCTTTGCATTCCATCAAATAGTAAACCGCTTTGATATACCCATTTTTAACCGCTAATTTAAGCGGTGTTTCTGCAAATTGTGTTCGAACATTAGGGTTTGCTTTGTGTTGCAATAATAGCAAGGAGAGATTTTCATTTTGATATTTATTTCTTAATGCATATATTAAAGCCGTTTCTTGATATGGAGTTTTATAATCTACATTTGCATTATTTTTTAGTTGAAAATGAGCGACTTTTTCATCACCATATTTTGAAGCGAGGATGAGACCGCTTTCTTCGTGTGAATACTTAAGTGTGGTTAAAAGTGCCGTGTCAATTTCACCACTGAGATCAGGTTTACGTCGATGATCTTCGCTATAATTTTTTAACTCCTGCACATATTGTTGCTGTCTTTTAAAATAGATTTCAATTGGTTTTGAAATAAGGCAAATTTTTTCAAAAAAATTTCCAAACTCATTACTAATGATCCATCGAATGGTTTTACGTGATTTTTCACTTATCATTTCTGTTTTAGCTTCTTCCTGCCATCCCTTTTCGTCAAGTGTTAAACCATTACTATCAAGTAGAACTAAAACATCTTTATCCGCTAAAAATAATTGTTTATGTGAATCCCGATAACCCTTGTAGTTAAGCGGTGGTTCATTCACTAATCCATATCCTCCTTTAATACCAACTTGCCATGAAATACCACTCGATGCACCGCATTGCACTTTAGGAATATTTAATTGGTGCACTAAATAATTGGCAAGTTGCCGATATGCGGCAATGATTTGCTTTGTCGCTTTTACACTGCCCTTGGCAGTTTCTATAGAATCGAATACCAACATACCTGATGCAGTGCGATTTACCCACGTTTGTGCATAGACTTCATCTTTATCGATGTCAGGCTCACTATAATTACCACGAAATAACACATAAAAACCGCTATTTTCATCTGTTAATCCATGAATCGCGCACTCCTCACCCATCTCTCCAGAGATTGATTGGCAGCAGTTGGTGAGCTTTCCTAGACATGCAGCGATGGTCGCTTCTTTTTCATCTTGAACATTCAATTTTTTAATATAAAAATTTTCACCACAATCAAGCAAAACATCCGGAATATTTTTCGATGCCTGCGATCGATCTAGTTTGATAAATCGCTGATAACGTGCATCATCAATGCCTAATTCAATAAAAAAACTTTTCGCAAAATTTTTGGATAACAAATAATGATATACATCTTCAATATCTTTAATGTGATATTCATTAAAAGGTTTTTTTGCGTGAAGTACGGCACGTTTTGCATGAAGTGCTTGTAAAACCTTAAGATTATCTTTATTTTTCTCCCTATTTTTTTCATCTCGTGGTAATTGTCCGGCGGTGTATTTATCACAAAAATTTCTTAATACTTTAATTTGCTGAGATATTTCAATTTCTGATTCTTGCTCTAATACTAAAGTATCCCTTTGAAGAGAAGTAATTTGCATTTCAATATCTTTTGCCAAATGAAATAATTTAACAAAAGTTGGATTTAATAAATTCTCACCATGTTTTTGTTTTGCTAAGTGTAACCAATGTTTTTGAAATGGAGATAACGCTGGAATGGTAAGCAATGAAGCATCATGCACGACATCTCTATTTTTAGGATGATTTTCAGCAAAACGGTTAAGATATTGAATGACATCTTCTTTTTTATCGAAAATAGTCGCAAGTGTTTCCGCATGCTTTTCTGGATTACCATTTTTTTCTTCATGATAAGCGAATTGCATTAAAGGCAGAATATCGTCATAAGTTGATATATTCTGGTTTTCAGTTTCATATTTTTTGGGTTGATTAATGATTTGTTTTATCAGTTCATAATGATCATTTCGATTTTTATATTCAATTAATAATTGATTTTCAAAATCCCTGGCGTCTTTTTCTAGGGTATTTTTGTGATTTTGTAAACTTTTTATTGCACGCAGTTTTTGTTCTTGGCTACGACGTGGATCTTGCTCGATTTTTTTTATTTTTTCATTTTCGGTTTCCGCAAGCTCTTTTAATTTCCATTGATTTAACCAAATTTTTTGAACGATAACTAACATTTCTCGTAAATTCATTTTTATTATTCTCTTTTTTATTATAAAGTGTTGATAGACTGTCATCCTGAGCATAGCGAAGGATCTTCTTAAATTTCCATGGATAAATTTTAAGTCAATCGTGGTGAATTTAAGCTGATCCTTCGCTACGCTCAGGATGACAGATACTGAATTAGCAACAGTTCTTAATATTATTATTTTTTTTAAATTATTTAATATTGCGATTTTGGTGCAGTAATATAACTTTTCTTTTTGTCTCCTTCATTTTTATGTAATTGGTTTAATGCTGCTTCATATTTCATAATGCATGGTTTTATTGTATTATTCAAAAATGAATTAAAGTGACATGTTTCAGTAGCACAATGCAAAGCATAGGATGCTAGACAAATTGCAGCACATCCCCCACCCGCCGCATATCCTATTATTTTCCCAAAAAAAGTACCCGACATGGGTACGCAACATCCATCAACACAAGCAAGCAAATAAGTAGCACTGCATGCTGCTGCTGGAGTAAATATAAGACCAATACCCATCGATAGTAGAGGACCCCTCACACATCCACTGTATGCGACTTCGGCAAAAGAATCTGCTTGTTTTAACTTTAGAAGTATATTTGCAAACTCATCGGTATCTTCTAATAATTGCCGGCTTAATTTGGTATCTTGACAATCATTTCTAAATCTAATCGATTTATCAGCTAATTCATTGATGATTTGATTTTTAAGCGCTATCACTCTTTTATTTTTAATTCGAAAGAGTTGTTGATGAGATAATGGAGATATTTGATAATCACTGATCGTTTGATAAAAAGATTTCGATGCCAACATTAATCGCACTATGCTGTTATCTTCTTTCGCGTCATTAAGATATGAATAGATAATTAAAAAATATTTATTTAATAATACTTCATTTATTAATCTTTTATCTTCAACTTTATTTTTAGCATCAACATTTAATTTTTTTAATAAATACGATCCTGTAAACATTTTTATTCCAATTTTTTTATTTTTATCGGTAAGCAATCCACCACATTTTAAGTGGCGTTAAGTTAGTGAGACCCTCGAGAACTTTAAATCCGCCATTTTTAATTTCTTGCAATGTCGTCCATGCAATTTCTGTACGTTTACTCAATGCTAAAGTATATTCATACATACCGAGATCTGCAATCACATGACTATGCGCACGTTCTACTTTATCCATTTGGTATTGTAACAAATTTTTAATCTCTGGCGTCGTTTTATAAGCACTTAACATTTCTGGTGTCACATTAAATTTTTGTAGCTCATCACTGCTAAAAGGTATAAAGCCAATACGTACATAATTTCGGAGCTGTTGAATGTATTGCGTCAATTGCAAAACCAATGCGGCTGTATTAATATTTTCTAGCGAAATAACATCTTCTTTTTGCAAGACTTCCAACATTAAACATTCGCGCTCCCCTGCAATCTGCATCATCAATAATACGAGATCTTCAAAAGTAGGGAATGTCGGTAAATTTAACGTCTGCATCATGCCATCGACCATTTTTAATAGTCGTTCATTATCCGTCATATATTTCTGTAATTCGATGCCGACGGGATGCTCTGCTTTTTTTTCGGGGATTTTCAATATTTCATTTTGCCACCACAATAATTTTTGGTAGGCAACCACTTGATCACGATTTTCAAAAATTGTTTGCAGAATTTCTTGATAAAAAGCTTCAATCGCCACCACGACATCACGCTTATCGGGCGCAATTTTTTTTAAGCAATAGTACAGCGTTGATCCGTATTTAAGTAAAACATCATAACAATAATGTGTTTGATTCATATTAAACCAATGATCGAATGTGAAATAAAAAATCGAGCGCTTGTTTAGGCGTCAACTGATTCGGGTCCATTTCCCGTACCATTGGTAAAATAGTATGCTCTTCTTTCTGCGTCGTTTCAAACAAATTTTGTTGTTCAAAAATAGGTATTGGATTTTCGAGCTCGCGTAATTTTTGTTTTGCAGCAAGAATCACTGATCTCGGCACTCCCGCCAATTGCGCTACTTGGATACCATAACTTTGATTGGCTGGTCCATTTTTTACAGCGTGTAAAAAAATAATGTTTTCTCCATGTTCCGTTGCATCAAAATGGATATTTTGAATCGATGCATATTTCTCGTTTAATTTTGTTAATTCAAAATAATGCGTCGCAAATAATGTGAAAGCATTGACTCGCGTTGCTAAATATTCTGCTGTCGCGAACGCCAGGGATAAACCATCAAATGTACTCGTCCCTCGACCTATTTCATCCATGAGCACCAAACTTTGTACGGTCGCATTATGCAAGATATTCGCGGTTTCAATCATTTCAACCATGAAAGTGGAACGACCTGCCGCCAAATCATCTGCCGCACCAATACGCGTAAAAATACGATCCACCATACCAATACGCGCACTTTTCGCAGGCACAAAACTGCCAATTTGACTCATTAAAACAATCAGCGCCACTTGACGCATATAAGTCGACTTTCCGCCCATGTTTGGTCCGGTAATAATCAGCATTTTATGTTTTGCATCTAAAATCACATCATTCGGCACAAAAGCGCCGGACAATACCGATTCCACGACAAGATGCCTGCCGGCTTTGATTTCAATTCCCGGCGTTTCCATTAAATCAGGACTTGATAAATGTAAGGTATCCGCTCTTTCAGCCAGATTCGTTAACACATCTAACATGGCCAACGCTTCCGCGGATTGTTGAAGGGGTTCGAGCTTTAATAAAATGGTATCGAGTAACTGGTCATACAATAATTTTTCGCGCGCGAGCGATTTTTCACGACTACTTAATGCTTTATCCTCATATACTTTTAATTCTTCCGTGATAAAACGTTCGGTATTTTTTAATGTTTGACGTCGAATGTAATCACTCGGTGCATTGTCTGCTTGTAAACGGCTAATTTCGATGTAAAACCCATGTACGCGATTATAACCTACTTTTAATGTCGAAAGTCCCGTGCGTTTTTTTTCACGCTCTTCTAAATCCATCAAAAAAGCACCGGTATTTTCACTCATCGATAATAATTCATCGAGCTCTGCATCGTACCCTTCCGAAATCACACCTCCATCGCGAATTGTCACTGGCGGGTTTTCGACAATGGCTTTTTCAAGGAGCGTGACTACGTCAGGAAATTCTTGGATTTGTCCTTGTAATTGCTGTAATAAATTGGCATGCGTTTCGGTGAGCAATATTTGTAGTTGCGGTAAAAGGGCTAAAGTTTGCCGCAATTCGACGAGATCACGCGGACGCGCAGATTTTAAAGCGATGCGCGCTAAAATTCTTTCCAAATCTGAAACACCAGAGAGCGTTTCATGTAAATGTAAATATTTTCGATCGAGCAATAAATTTTTGATGGCCTCTTGACGCTGTTTTAATATAGAAATATCACGCAAAGGTCGATGCAATAAACGTTTTAATAAACGACTGCCCATGACCGTTGCGGTTTGATCTAGGACTGATGCGAGCGTATTTTCCTGAGTGCCTGAAAGATTTAACGTGAGCTCCAAATTTCGTCGCGTTCCCGCATCTAAAATAACACTATCATCCCGACGCTCGACTTTCAAAGCACGAATATGTGGAAGATGTCTACGTTGTGTTTCACCTACATATTGCAACAAACATCCGGCCGCTGAAATCGCTTTCGGAAAATCCATGCAGCCAAATCCTGAGAGATCTTGTGTTTCAAATTGTTTCGTTAATAAACGCACAGCGAGTTCGAGATCGAATTCGTAACTGGGACGTTTTCTCACTATTTTAGTCGACAATTGCAGGTTAAGATTTTCATTGATTAAACACTCACTCGGTTGCAAGCGCTCGAGTTCACCAAGCAAAGCTTCTGTCGTATTTACTTCCAATATTTGAAACCGACCGCTACTCACTTCTAAAGTCGCGATGCCAAAATGCGATTGATCGCCATCCACTGCGACCAATAAATTTTCTTTCTGATCTTCTAAAAACGCCGCATCACTCACCGTGCCAGGCGTTAACAACCGCGCCACTTGGCGTTCGACCGGTCCCACACTGGTTTTCGGGTCGCCCACTTGCTCGCATACCGCAATACTTAATCCCTGTCTTAACAATCTCGCCATATAAGATTCTGCCGCATGAAAAGGCACGCCCGCCATCGGGATTGGCTGACCACTCGAATGTCCCCGCGCGGTCAACGTAATATCTAACAACCGCGCGACTTTTTTCGCATCGTCAAAAAATAATTCGTAAAAATCCCCCATGCGGTAAAACAATAAAGTCTCCGGATAATCCGCTTTAATCCGTAAATATTGCTGCATCATTGGGGTGTGTGGCTTAATGGTTTCTTGTTGTTCAGTCATACTTCAGGCCTTTTGGAAAGCTGAAATCTAGCATGGTTGGTTTCATTGGACAATGGAAAGAAAGTCCTGGCACCCCGAGCAAGCGTACCGTCCGTCGTCCCGCGACTCGTTTGCGGGATCCAGTAATGCATATAAAATTTCCTGAACTTTATTTTTAAAAATATTGCCTCAAAGGCATACCATGGTTTACGTTTGACCCTTATTCCGCTATTCTCAACCTATATGAAATATGATTTAGACAAGCACGAAAAAGAAATATTAGAAGACTTTGAAAAAGGTGAATTTGTATCTGTTGATCACTTAAAAAAAGAATTTAAATTAGCACAGTCTGCCGCCAAAAATTTTATGACTAATCAAATTAAACAACTTGCAGAAAAATTAAGTGAACAACTGAAATTACAGCAGCTGAAATTAGTCACCGCGGAATCATGTACCGGCGGTGGGCTTTCTTATTGGTTAACGAGCATAGCAGGCAGTTCTGCTTGGTTTGAACGAGGATTTGTGACTTACAGCAATCTTGCGAAGATGGAATGCTTGGGAGTTTCTGAAAAAACCCTTCAGACATTTGGCAGTGTTAGCGAAAAAACTGCCCTTGAAATGGCAGAAGGTGCCTTGAAAAACAGTGATGCCGATGTGAGTGTTGCTATCACTGGCATTGCAGGCCCTGATGGCGGTACAAAAGAAAAACCGGTTGGTACCGTATGGATCGCTGTCGGAGGCACCAACCAGCACACAGTAGCAAAACATTTCTTATTTTCTGGCGATCGATTGCAAATCCGAGAATCAACCATTGAAGAAGCGTTGGCTTTGCTACTTTCATTTATTGATTCGAAATAATTACGCTTTCGTCGCTTTTGTCGTTTTCGATGCGTAAATATTTACAAAAAGATAATTCACATAAGCCGCACTACTCGAGCCCGCGCCATCATGTCCAGATAAAACAAAATAGTATGGTACTTTCGATAATGCTTCACCACAAGTTGAAGCTATCATCATGGTACCAGAACCTGGATCCGAATAACTGGCTGGAAGTGTCAAAGCAGTCGAGGGATTCATATTGCATTGCACGATCATATAATTTGGTGGTTGTCCTGCAAAAGTAATTCCGCTTGCTAATGATAACGAGAGTACGCATAATGCTTTTTTAAACATATTCCACTCCGATTTTTTGTTATTAAATTCAAAGCCATCATCGAAAATATTTTTTCATTTGTCAATTGTGCTTAATACAAAAATTCACTATTGAACAAGCGGCTTTCTGAGTATCACTATCCCAAGTTAGAATACAGGGTGTTTTACGTTGCAAGTCAAGCGCAGGAGTCGGGACGACGATGAGCCCTTGCAGAGTAAAATACCCTGTGTTCTAAACTTGGGGCACATACTTGTAACAAAAGGCACAGACTCGTAACAAATAAAAAAATAATTTTGAATAACGTGCAATTTTCTAGTTGATTTATTCGATAGGCTAAATATAATGGATTTTCTGAAAGATTCTAATCAAAAAGAAAAATCCCGAACATTCCAACTCACCTCACTTAAAGGATACTCTAATGGAAGAAAACAGAAAAAAAGCGCTAGGCGCAGCGCTTAGCCAAATTGAACGCCAATTTGGAAAAGGTTCGGTCATGCGACTCGGTGATTCGACCGCGGTTCGCGACGTTGAAGTCGTTTCTACAGGATCGCTCGCGCTTGATATTGCACTCGGCGTTGGTGGTTTACCGCGCGGACGTATTGTGGAAATTTATGGACCAGAATCTTCTGGTAAAACGACACTGACTTTGCAAGTCATCGCGGCATGCCAAAGACAAGGCGGCACCGCAGCATTTGTTGACGCGGAACACGCGTTAGATCCGGCTTATGCAAAACGTTTAGGCGTGAATGTCGATGATTTATTAGTTTCTCAACCAGACACTGGGGAACAAGCACTCGAAATTACCGACATGTTAGTCCGCTCAAGCGCGGTCGACATTGTTGTCATCGACTCCGTCGCTGCCCTCACCCCCAAAGCGGAAATTGAAGGCGAAATGGGCGATCAACACATGGGTTTACAAGCACGTTTGATGTCACAAGCTTTGCGAAAATTGACCGCCAATATCAAGCGTTCCAATACATTAGTGATTTTCATCAATCAAATTCGTATGAAAATCGGCATTATGTTCGGCAATCCAGAAACGACAACGGGCGGCAACGCACTAAAATTTTACGCTTCTGTCCGGTTAGATATTCGCCGCATTGGGAATGTCAAAAATGGTGACGAGGTCGTCGGTAGCGAAACACGCGTGAAGGTTGTCAAAAATAAAGTCGCCCCTCCTTTTAGACAGGCGGAATTTGATATTCTTTATAACCAAGGAATTTCCCGCGAAGGCGAAATTATTGAGCTCGGTGTACTACATAATTTTGTTGATAAAGCCGGAGCCTGGTTTAGCTATAAAGGCCAACGCATTGGTCAAGGTAAAGATAATGCGCGGACTTTTTTGAAAGAACATACGGCCATTGCGGAAGAAATTGAAAAGAGTATTCGTGAAAAATTACTTATTGATCAAAAAATCCCTGTGAAATCGGAAGTTGACGAAGACGAAACCGAGGAGACGGTCGCCTGAGCAATCTAGACGAGATTCGACGCGCAGCACTTTTTTTACTTGCGCGTCGTGATCATACGGAAAAAGAATTATTTCAAAAATTAAAAAACAAAAAATTTGAGATGGACGATATACAATCGGTCATTCAAACGTTGATCGATGATAAATTATTAAGCAACTCACGTTTTGTGGAACATTACATTGCATATCGTCGGAATCGTGGGTATGGTCCTTTACATATCCGATCTGAACTCATATCGCGCGGGATTAATAAAGAGATGATTGAGAAACATCTTTTTATCAACGATAATGTTTGGCTTGAATTGATAAAAGAAGTGTGGGTGAAACGCTTCAAAAATCAAATCCCGATAGATTTTAAGGCACGCATGCAACAAATGCGTTATTTGCAACAACGGGGGTTTACCCAAGAACAAATTGAATCAGTTGTTCCTAATATTAGAACTCTTTAACGGTCAGGAATTATGTCTTCCAAAAAAAATATACCAAGCACCACTAATGAAATTCGCAGCGCTTTCTTAAATTATTTCAAAGAATACCATCATGAAATTGTCGAAAGCAGCTCACTCGTACCGAATAATGATCCGACACTATTATTTACGAATGCGGGCATGGTGCAATTTAAAGATGTTTTTCTTGGCAAAGAATCGCGGCCCTATCGACGTGCCACTTCATCACAACGTTGCGTTCGGGCAGGTGGTAAGCATAATGACCTAGAACGCGTAGGATATACGGCGCGACATCATACTTTTTTTGAAATGCTCGGCAATTTTAGTTTTGGCGATTATTTTAAGTTTGAGGCGATTCAATTTGCATGGAAATTTTTAACAGAAGTGTTACAACTCCCCAAAGAAAAATTATGGGTGACCGTTTACAAAGATGACAAAGAAGCTGAGTCTATCTGGCTGAATGACATAAAAGTTGACCCTACACGCTTTTCACGTTTGGGAGATGACAGCAACTTTTGGTCAATGGGGCCGACCGGTCCTTGTGGTCCTTGTACCGAAATTTTTTACGATCACGGCGCACATATTCCTGGTGGACCCCCCGGCAGTCCCGATGAAGATGGTGACCGCTATGTCGAAGTGTGGAATTTAGTTTTCATGCAATATGATCGTGCGGCGGATGGTGCGACGACGCCGTTACCGAAGCCTTCTGTCGATACTGGTATGGGATTGGAACGCATTGCGGCGGTGATGCAGGGCGTGCATAACAATTACGATATTGATCTTTTTCAAGCATTAATAAAAGCCATTGCTTCGCTCGCAAAGACAAATGATTTAACCAACACTTCATTACGTGTTATTGCGGACCATATTCGATCGTGTGCATTTTTAATTTTAGATGGCGTGACACCTTCCAATGAAGGTCGCGGTTATGTTTTGCGTCGAATTATTCGACGTGCATTACGACATGGTAATACGCTTGGATTGACTGAACCTTTCTTTAACAAGCTAGTTCAACCCCTCGCAAACGAAATGGGCGACGCTTACCCATCATTAGCAGAAAAAACAAACTACATTAAAAATATTTTACGACAAGAAGAAGAACAATTTAGTTTAACCTTATCAACGGGATTAAAATTATTTGAAGACGCCATCAAAAATGTTAAAGAACATATTATTCCCGGGGATGTTGTTTTTAAATTATATGACACATATGGGTTCCCCGCAGATTTAACCGCAGATATCGCACGCGAGCGCAATTTATCGATTGATTTTGATGGTTTTGAAACACTCATGTCTGAACAGCGTGCGCGATCACGCGATGCCAGCAAATTTACCGCAGATTATCATGTGGGAGCACATCTTAACACCGAGACTGAATTTACAGGATACGAAGACCTTACGAAAACAGAATCCAGTCAAATTATCGCGATCTACCACGGTGATCAAGCGGTCGATACGTTAAAAAAAGGTGAAACAGGTTCAATTATTCTTGACCGCACACCTTTTTATGCCGAATCCGGTGGCCAAGTGGGGGATCAGGGATTTTTAAAAAACGGCTCCGCGGTTTTTGAAGTGAATGACACAAAAAAAAATGGCAAAGCGTTTATTCACATTGGTGTTTGCCAACATGGTACTTTTACAGTAGGAGATACCATCCAACCTTCCGTCAATGCAGAACGTCGTGCCGCCGCGGTCTTAAATCACACCGCCACGCATTTATTACATATGATTTTACGAGAAGTATTGGGCACGCATGTCATTCAAAAAGGCTCATTAGTGGCCCCTGAGCGTTTACGTTTTGATTTTTCGCATACGGCGCCTTTAACCACAGATGAAATTCAAAAAATTGAAAAAAGAGTCAATGAAGAAATTCGCTCGAATCACGAAGCAGTCGTCAAAGTCACCACCCCCGAAAATGCTGTCAAAGAAGGCGCGCTTGCTTTATTTGGCGAAAAATATGGAGATGAGGTGAGAATGGTTCGTTTTGGACAATCTCTCGAATTATGTGGCGGGACGCACGCGCATCATACGGGTGACATTGGGATTTTCAAAATTACAGGAGAATCGAGTGTCGCCTCTGGCATCCGCCGTCTCGAAGCAGTCACGGGTGAAGGCGCCCTCCACTTATGGGATCAAAGAGAAATTGAATTTAAACAAAAGCTTTCGCAATCCGAAGCCAATATTCGACAATTAGAAAAAGAATTGCAACAACTGAAACAAAAATTGAATGTATCGTTGGCAGATGATTTATGCAAAGATGCCAAAGAAGTGAATGGCGTACATGTTTTACTTAAAAAAATTGATCATATCGATATTAAATCCCTACGAGAAACCGTTGATCAATTAAAAAATAAATTGGGCCGCGCCATTATTGTGCTTGCGACGGTGAATGACAATAAAGTGAGCATTATCGCCGGTGTAACAAAAGATTGCGTTCACCATGTGAAAGCCAGAGAATTAGTGAATCAAATTGCGGTCAAAGTCGGAGGAAAAGGTGGCGGTCGTCCGGACCTCGCAGAAGCAGGAGGCAACCAACCAGAACATTTGTCTTCCGCGCTGACATCAACTTTTCAATGGATTGAGGCTATACTTAAATAATAAAGGTTCACTTCCACCGACTGGATGTGGACAAGACATGGACATTAGATCAAAAATAATGCATTATATGATTTTGGATGAATGACGACATGGCAATAATAGTACAAAAATATGGTGGAAGTTCTGTTGGGACGCTTGAGCGTATTAAGCATGTTGCCGCAAAGGTTATCCAAACCAAAAAGCAAGGACACGATGTTATCGTCGTGGTCTCTGCGATGCAAGGCGAAACGGATCGCCTCATTACCCTCGCCAATAATTTAACACATGAACCTGACCCTCGCGAATACGATGTATTAGTTTCGACAGGCGAACAAGTGTCAATGTCCTTACTCGCGATGGCTTTGAATGCAAAAAATTGCCCTGCTCGCTCTTACACTGGCCCTCAAATCGGCATTATCACCGATCATATTCATACAAAAGCTCGTATTTTGGACGTTAAAACGGATCTTTTGAAAAAAGATTTGGCAGAAGGTTTTGTCATCGTGGTGGCGGGTTTTCAAGGTATCAATCCTCGCGGAGATATTACCACACTCGGTCGAGGCGGTTCGGATACCACCGCTGTCGCAATAGCTGCTGCTTTAAAAGCGGAAGAATGCCAAATTTATACCGATGTCGATGGCGTTTATACGACAGATCCCAGAATGATTCCTGAGGCAAAGCTTTTGTCTCACATTAGCTTTGAAGAAATGCTTGAAATGGCGAGTTTAGGCGCCAAAGTATTGCAAATGCGTTCTGTCGAATTAGCAAGCAAACATAACCTTCCTGTTCGCGTATTATCGACTTTTAGCAATAATGCGCTTGGCACACTGGTGACTTTTGAAGATAGAATTGAACAAAAACGCTTAGTGTCAGGTATTGCTTTTAGCCGGGAAGAAGCGATTATTTCAATTAATAGTGTTCCTAATCGCGCAGGTGTCGAAGGAACGATATTAGGCCTCATTAGTGAGGCAAACATTGAAATCGATATGATTGCACAAAATGCAACGGATAAAACCACTACAGACTTCACATTCACGCAACATCGCAAAGATTACATGAAATCTTTGAATATTATGCAAAAAATTGCAACAGAACTCGGCGCCGCTGCCGTGACTAGCAACGCGAAAGTCGCTAAATTGTCTTTAGTCGGCATTGGCATGCGGTCTGAAACCGGTGTTGCAAGTAAGATGTTCCAAGTCTTAGGAGACATCGGTGTTAACATCAATATGATCACGACATCTGAGATTAAAATCTCGGTCATTATTGATGAAGCGCAATTAGAACAAAGTGTTAAGGCAGTCCATGATGCTTTTTCGTTACATAAGCTAATGATGGATATGCAACCTTTGGCTCTGGAGATCTAAATTCAGGGAATCAAGTCTGCAAAAGAATAAATAATTTGAAAAAAATGCAAATCTCATTTGCACTACGAGGCCATATTGTTTACCATTGCTGACTTTAATAAGAAACCATTTAGAAGAGTTACGAGATATTGCATTATCAATTTTAGGGAAATCAATAAAGGTACACAACAAGGCAGTTTAAGGAGATGGCTAAATGCTCATTTTAACGCGACGTGTGGGTGAAACATTAATAATCGGCGATGATGTCATCGTGACCGTGCTTGGTATCAAAGGTAACCAAGTGCGTATCGGGATAAATGCGCCAAAAACAGTGTCTGTTCATCGTGAAGAGATCTATCAACGTATTCAACAAGAGAAAAATGCGACGACAACCGGAACAACGGTAGTAACAGCGAAAGAAGAAAAGAGTCCCAAAGAAAAAGATAAGAAAGTAAAGAGTGAAGAATAGTTCCTTTTGATTTTATTAACTTAATATTGTGTGAAATACGGAGAGATGGCCGAGAGGCTGAAGGCGCTCCCCTGCTAAGGGAGTATGGGGTCAAAAGCTCCATCGAGGGTTCGAATCCCTCTCTCTCCGCCAGTCATAGCATTGAGGTTAATTGACAGAAAGTACACTCCAGTTTTTTTATCATGAAGAAATGCGCCCGTAGCTCAGTTGGATAGAGTACCTGGCTACGAACTAGGGGGTCGGGAGTTCGAATCTCTCCGGGCGCGCCAAGATTAAAGCAACAAACTCTTTATTTTGTATCAAAGAATAAGGGGTTTGTTTTTGCGCACAAAGACTTATGTATGCGCCCGTAGCTCAGTTGGATAGAGTACCTGGCTTCGAACCAGGTGGTCGGGAGTTCGAATCTCTCCGGGCGCGCTATATAAATCACACCTTTCTGAAAATTCAAAATACCGGCTGCAACAGATTTTTATGGGTGATATTAATATAATTCTAAAATTGAGGGATCATTATAATGAATATAAAACTTATCGGCTCCGCAACATGCCCTTTTGTACAAAGATGCTTATCTTACAAGGGGCACATCCATTGCATTGGCGTGTACCCCTCTGCTTTGCAATTAAAACGCGTAATTAACACCTAAAAATCCGGCTTGTTGTGTAGGTATGCGACCTAGCTTCACATTATTATCAGCATCAACTGTAATATTTGCAGAATTGCCAGAGTAAATGCCTTGATAAAACGCTGTTAGCATTGCATGTCTTGTCACGTTATATCCTAAACCGGCTTGTAATTCGCCGTTGATTTTTCTTAATGTATCATCATCTGAAGTTCTGTCCATGAACTGCAGTTGACGGTAAGCAATACCACCTTTGGCAAAGACGGAGAAATCAGAGCTTTGGCCAAATGAGAATTTAAGACTCACAAGCAAATCAACTAAGGGTTTTAAAGTCGTTTGCACAGGCAAGCCGCCGGGACTAAAATCAAAAAAATCTGGAACAACAAATCGCATATCATTGCCCCACTGCACGCCTGTTTCTAATCCTAATGAAAATGCTTGGAAGTTATATCCTTCTGCACTCAGCGCTAAGCGTCCTTGCGTAAACTGTCCATCGTTTTCATAAGCCCCACTGACATTTCCATAGCCACCATACACACCCAAATGCAACCAAGAAGGAACATCACATGGAATGATTTCTCCTTTATAATTGGGAATGGGTTTCGCTAAAACCGGGAGTGTAAAAAGTAATATTAGAACACATGAAGGTATTTTTTTTAACACGATAAATTCCTTAAAAAATTGTTTATCCAAATGGTTGCATTAAAATTTTTAACAAAAAACATGCTTAACATCAATAAGTAAAAGTATGGACAGCGCGCACGCCGAAAGTATCGTCTTTAGAAAGTGCTGCGATGTTAGTAAAAATGCCCAATAGCTCTACGGTACTAGCAGTAATCACAGCATATGCATAATTCCTAGACGGAGTACCAATAATAGAATTTTCTGAGGAACTCCAGTATGCGCAGAAAGTACTAATATTACAGCTGCCAGCGGAAGTATTCGTCGCTAATTGCGTATAGTGTAAAGGCGCTGTAATAATTCCTTCATTGATCATTTGATCAAAATTCAAAACAAGCATCAGTTCATTTTCAGAAGGTAAATACCATGTTCCTACCGGATCACTGCCGGGATTGCCTAGATAACCGCCGGTAAACGTATTAGCTGCAAATGCGGCACAATCGGTATTACTGGTACAAAGAGTAGAGTGAGCAAGAATCGTATGGGAATTACCTGGCGTTGGCGGTGAAACATTAACAATATCAGTATTCGTTCCTGTAAAAAAAGCTTGATGTTGAGCTGTGGGACCAAGAATAGCTAATGCATTGGTATACGTAACTCCATCTGAAACAGATGGATCCACCGCATCCATGAGCGCTGCAACAATGCCATGACCGTTACCATCGGTATAAATGACAACCCCATCTGGATTTTGTGCATTGGGATATAATGAACCTATTTCAGGAGCGGGAGCGGGTAAGTTATTAATTTGTGTTTGCAGAAAAGCCGCTTTTTCATCTACATATCCAACAGATGCGGGATTCGCGGGATTTTGCGCATAGGCTGCCCCCCCCCGAACACATTGACTGATAAAGTTAAAATATTAATCAGATAAAAATAAGATTTATTCAGTTTCATACTTTCTTTCCTCCTTCCATTTTCGATTGAGAAATCCCTGACGGGCTTTTTAATGCATCGATTTGTTTTTGCAAATCCGCAAAAACTTTATCAACATATTCTATCGAAGCCGGGTCTGTGGGATTTGAGGCAAAAAGAGAAATCGGACTAAAAAAAATAAAACACATCACTATCCATAGTAATCGCTTCATCGGTATTTCCTCATATACATCATGTAAATTGAAAAAAAATATATTATCACTTTTTTATGAAAAATAGCTAGGAAGCTAAGGCAGAAGTCACATTTCCCCACGCTGACTCAACAAAAACCCAGCATCCGATCTTAACCCATTTAATGCCACTGTCAAATTCCCAATAGCAGATATAAAAAATCCAATGCCCTCTAAATTTTCAGATTTTTGTTGATTGTATACAGCTACACTCATTAGATTACCTAAATCCTGTAATCCATGTAACAAAATGTCCATTGCATTATCTGTGTGCCGTCGTAAAACTTTTAACTCATCTGAATTACATACCAATGATTGTATTTCGTTCGACAATATTATGCGCTTCTTTAATAAAAAAAATAATTCTGTAAAAGGACTATCGGCATTTTGAAATGTAACAGCATTATATACACCCGACATTAATTGAGTCTCCATGACTTTTATGATCTATTTTAAATATGGTAATACGCTTTAAAAAATATTGTTTTTAAATTATTTTCCTAAAAAACAATACCTAACATTTTTATCCGGCCTCAAATATATGTGCGTCTTTACTATAAGTCAAATATTTTATATGCGAATTTAATATATAAATTGATTAATAATAATGGCAATTTTAATATTTAAATTGTAATATCTCAAAAATTTATGGGTGATATTAATATAATTCTAAAATTGAGGGATCATTATAATGAATATAAAACTTATCGGCTCCGCAACCTGCCCTTTTGTACAAAGATGCTTAATCTTATTTGCCTTAGGAAAAGTTGAGTTCGAGATGATATATATAAATTTAATTAATAAACCTGATTGGTTTTTGAAGATTTCACCCACGGCAAAGGTACCAATATTAGAAATCGATGGTTCTCATATTTTTGAATCTTTAGTCATTAATGAATTTATTAATGAAAAATTTAATCTTAATTTACAAACCTCTAATCCTTTGCAAAAAGCATTAAATAAAAGCTGGAGCGAATACAGCTCAACTCTTATTTCATCCTTATATGCACTAATATGCGCAACTGATAAAGATAATTACGAGTCTTTAATAAATCGATTAACTGCCGGATTAAATTGGATAGAGAATTCCGAAATAAAATTACCCTACTTTAATGGAGATGAAATAAGCTTAATCGATATTGCTTTTGCACCATTATTTTTTAGATTTAATATTTTAAATGAAAATTATTCGACTAATTTTTTCATTGGTACACCAAAAATTAAAAAGTGGGCTGCAAACTTACTTGAACATGAAATAATACGCCATACCACTCCTTCGAATTATAACAATTTAATTAACACGAATATTTTAAATAAACAAGGTTTGCTTACCAGCACAAGTCGCTTAAATAAATCTTAGACAGGAAACTTCATGCAAATTAAAACAAATGATGCATGTGCATGTGGTAAAAGGATTAAAATGACAAGACTCCTAGCGGGTCTTTCAAGAAAAGACATGGAGGAAACATTTTTTGTAAGCGCCAGCACTTTACAAGCTTGGGAAATTGGAAAAAATCCGTTAAACGAAAAAGCAGCTAAAAAATTAATCGATATTTTCAGATCAAAAATGCTGATCTGTTCATCTGAATGGTTATTATATGGAATTGGTAATCCTCCTCAAATTTATAATCAACCACACTATACTCAATTTAATTCCAATATAGATATTTTAGTTAATTGGGATGATGAGATTTCAATTCAAAAAGAAATCGGATTTTTTTCAAAAACAAATAATGATGCTATTGTGATGTTAGTTACTGATGATGGGATGGAACCATTTTACTTCCCCGGAGATTACGTCGGAGGTAAAAAACGTTTTTCTAATCATATAAATTCTGTAATAGATATGAATTGTATCGTACAACTTAAGGATCAATCTATCTACATTAGAAAAATTAAAAAATCCAAAAATGCAGGATTGTATAATTTATTTTGCAATAACCCTAATACCATATTGCATGAACCAGTTCTTTATGAAATAGACTTAATTTTTGCAGCACCTATAATATGGCATAGAAAAAATGACCCTAAAACAATTTAATAAACCCATATAAAAATATGAATAAAAATAATAATAAAGCAATTTTGGCAGCAGGAATGCACTCACGCTATTATCAGCAACTGCATATACTGTTTTTTTGATATACATGCCAACGCATTTAAATATGTTTAAACAATTAGATTTATTAACTTCTATAAAATTAAATACTTTTAATCTATGTTTTTATGCAGCACTACTGCCCATGATGGGCATACTTTCGGATATCATCGGAAAAAATAAATTGATATTATTCTCTTGTTTTATGATGTTATTTTTTTCATACCCATTATATTTTTTGCTTAATAACGCAGAAAACATCATTACTCTGGAAATACTTCTTTTAATTAATGTCAGCCTAGTTGCGACATTGAATGCTTCTCTACCCGCTTTTTTATGTGAATTATTTCCAAACACAGTCAGAGCAACCTCAATGGCAATTGGATTTGGGATCAGTATATCAATTGCGGGTGGAATGGCACCATTAGCTTGCTTATATTTACCTCTTTTAACCAATAATATTAATTCCCCTGCAATTTATATAATGATATTTACAGTGATACCAATTTACTTTCTATTCACCCACTTAAATAACCCTAAGCGATTTAAATATTTACCATCTAACCCACAAAAGGCATAACAATATGATTAAATATGAAGTAAATTTAGAAATTAACAAGACGATTGATGAGAACTTTTTAGAATGGTTACCTCACCATATCGATGAAATATTAAAATTTAAAGGCTTTCAAAATGCATCAATTTTTACGGACAATTCTTGCGATTCAGAATTATATTGTAAAATCACGGTCCATTACGAACTTGATTCAAGGGAAGATTTACAAAATTATTTTGATAATCATGCAACAACAATGAGGGATAAAACAGTCAAAATGTTTGGTGACAATTTTAAAGCCTCGAGAAGAATATTAGAATTAACTAAAAAATTTTATAAATAGAATAATGAGCTTGACATGGAAAAAAATATTATCTTACCGTCAAATCCATTCACGGAAGATTTAGAGCTGCAACTTTTCTCATTTTATAAGCAATTTAGCCTATATGGGTGCACGTATATGTATTATACAATTACAGACCCAAATAAAGGCAGAATAAGATTCACTACCAACGAAGATTGGATCAGATTATATTTAGAGGATAATTTAGTATCTCATGATCCAATCAAAATAATTTGCGAACAGAAAAGGAATGCAATCTTATCATGGAAAAACATTCCCATTTCTAGCCGAAGTCAAAAAAAAACAATGGAAGGTAGAAATTCTTTTGGTCTTCATGATGGCATGAATATTATTCATTTTGACGAAAAAAATGGATTACATAAAATCCTTGCTCTGTGCACTGACTGCAAATCTCATAACTTTTCTCAAGAAATTTTAGAAAATAATCCTTTATTTAAAGAAAATATTATGAAAATTTTTTCTCTTATATAATCGGGGCACATCCATTGCATTGGCGTGTGCCCCTCTGCTTTGCAATTAAAACGCGTAATTAACACCTAAAAATCCGGCTTGTTGGGTAGGTAATTGATTTTAAAAAAAATTAATTTTACCAACTCTGGCTTCGAACCAGGTGGTCGGGAGTTCGAATCTCTCCGGGCGCGCTTAATAAATCACACCTCTCTGAAAATTCAAAATACCGGCTGCAGCAAATTTGTAGCGGTAGTTATGTAATTGCTCTTCAAGCATATGTTTTTTATGGCTTTATTTTAAAAAATAAGTAATGCCTGATATTAATTTATTCTTGTTTTTATAATGACTGAAGGTACAATAGCTCATTGAATATTTATAGATTTTTATTTTTGGATCAAATAACTCATGCCTACTATTAGTACTTTTTATGGAATTTTGATTAAAATGTTTTTCAATGACCATCTTCCGGCGCATTTTCATGTAGAATATGCCGAATTTAAGGCTACAATTAATATAGAGAAGCTGGAAATTCTCGAAGGGGAGCTGCCGCGCAGAGCATTGGGACTTGTGCTTGATTGGGCAGAACTTCATAAAGATGAATTACTCGAAGATTGGAATTTATGTCAAACAAAACGGCAGCCTAAGAAAATAGATCCATTAAAGTAGAGAATTAAAAATGTATTGGGATGTAATTGAAGTTAAAACAAATAAGAGCTTAACTCTCGAGGTTCGCTTTGCAGATGGCACAAGCGGAAAGGTACGGTTCATGCCACAACATTTAATTGGTATTTTTGAACCATTAAATGATCCTCAATTTTTTTCTAAAGTATTTATTGATCATGGTGTTGTCACTTGGCCAAATGAAATTGATTTAGCTCCCGATGCGATGTATCAGGAAATAAAAAAACATGGTGAATGGATTTTACTATAGTTTGCATAAAAAGGATTTTGAAAATCTGACATGTATATACGCATTAAAAAAACACCACGTAATAAAAACATTTCGGTACAATTAGTTGAATCTTTTCGTTTAGAAGGAAAAATTAAGCAGCGTGTTATTCGACATATTGGTACAGCAAAAACAAAAGAAAAAATAAAAGAATTAAAGCGAATTGCAGAAACCATCAAAATTGATATCACTCATAAGAAACTCGGTCAGAGCGTTCCTGACGATAATAATACTAGAAAATTTCTAGGCGAGACACAGGAGGTGTCTGATAAGTTATTAATTAATGCTTCCTCTCTTGAAGAATGTCAACGTTATATTTTAGGTATTCACGACATTTATGGATATATTTATGATCATTTAGGTTTCAGTAATCCTTTTTGTCAACCCAAACGTCGTGAATTTGCAGCAAAAATTTTACGTGAAATTGTTTTAGCCCGTATAGCAGATCCCAGCAGTAAACGTTCGAGCGTTGAATTGCTTAATGAAAAATTTGGTATTCATATTAATTTAGATAATGTTTGCCAAATGATGGACAAAATCGATGATAAATTTTGTGAAAAAATACAAAAATCAGCCTTGAGTACCGCATTACGATTAACAGACGATAAATTGCGAATCTTATTTTATGATGCAACCACACTCTATTTTGAATCGTTTTCTGAAGATGAGTTAAAACAAAATGACTATAGTAAGGACATGAAATTTAATCAATCTCAAGTTTTGCTTGCTTTATTTGTTACAGAAAAAGGGTTGCCGGTTGGTTATGAAATATTTCCTGGATCAACTTATGAGGGACATACTTTAATTGCGGTCCTAGAAAAATTAAAACAACGTTATCAACTTGAGGAAATTTTTTTTGTAGCTGACCGAGGTCTTCTGAGTGATGAAAATCTTAAGTATTTTGAAGATAACAATTACAAATATATTGTTGGTGCTAGAATAAAAAATGTATCTGCAAAATTAAAATCTAAAATTTTAAACAAACAAAATTATACAGTAATGCAAAATAATCCTGATCAAAAGATTGCTGAATTTGACTATATATCTAACCGTTTTTTGATTGTAAATTATAGTCCAGAACGAGCAAGAAAAGATGCATATGATCGCGAAAAATCTATAGAGAAATTAGAAAAAAAATTGAAAAAAAGCAAAAATCCTCAATCATTAGTAAGTAATTATGGATATAAAAAATATATTTCGATTACTGGAGATGCAGCTATTGAAATAAACAAAATTAAGATCGAAAACGATATGCAATGGGATGGCCTTGCCGGCATCATTACAAACATGAAAAACACTACTGGCGAAGAAGCATTTTCATACTATCGCGGGTTGTGGCAAATTGAAGAATGTTTCAGAATCAAAAAACATGATTTAAAAATAGGTCCCATTTATCATTGGACACCGCAGCGAGTAAAGGCACACATTGCTATAAATTTCATAGCATTTGTTTGTATACGCTATTTAGAATATCGTTTAGCAATACAATCTCAAAAGAGTTCGCCGGCAAAAATTCGTGATTCTTTAATGCAAGTACAGGCTAGCATCATTAAAGATAATAAAACCAACCAGCATTTTTTATTGCCTTCCAAAATACATCCACTGGCAAAAGAAATTTATAGGATATTGAAAATAAAAGCGCCAAAAAAAATAATGACACTTAAAGTGTAATGCCTGAATTAAAAAATCATTTCAAATAAAATCATGTGCTTAATTTAAAAACCACTCAAAGTCAGGAAGTCACATTTAAGCAAAATGCCGTATTACCTCTTATATAATCGGGGCACATCCATTGCATTGATCTGTGCCCCTCACTTTGCAATTAAAACGCGTAATTAACACCTAAAAATCCGGCTTGTTGGGTAGGTATGCGACCTAGCTTCACATTATCATCAGCATCAACGGTAATATTTGCAGAATTGCCAGAGTAAATGCCTTGATAAAACACCGTCAACATGGCATGTCTTGTCACGTTATATCCTAAACCGGCTTGTAATTCGCCGTTGATTTTTCTTAATGTATCATCATCTGAAGTTCTGTCCATGAACTGCAATTGACGGTAAGCAATACCACCTTTCGCAAAGACTGAAAAATTAGATTCTTCGCCAAATGAGTATTTAAGAATGACCAGCAAATCAACTAAAGGTTTTAAAGTCGTTTGCACAGGTAAACCGCCAGGACTAAAATCAAAAAAATCTGGAACAACAAATCGCATATCATTGCCCCACTGTACGCCTGTTTCTAACCCTAATGAAAATGCTTTGAAGTTATATCCCTCTGCGCTCAAAGCTAAACGTCCTTGCGTAAATTGTCCATCGTTTTCATAAGCGCCACTAACATTTCCATAACCACCATACACACCCAAATGCAGCCAAGAAGGAACATCACAGGGAATGATTTCTCCTTTATAATTGGGAGGGGTTTTCGCGAAGGTGGGTAAAGTAAAAAGTAATATTAGAACACATGAAGGTATTTTTTTTAACACGATAAATTCCTTAAAAAATTGTTTATCCAAATGGTTGCATTAAAATTTTTAACAAAAAACATGCTTAACATCAATAAGTAAAAGTATGGACAGCGCGCACGCCGAAAGCATTGTCTTTGGTAGCTGTTGAGATGTTACTATTATATGACGCTATAAATGAGTTATTAGCAGTAGTCACAAAATATGCATAATCCCTAGACAAAGTAGTACCAAGCTGATTTTCCGAGGAACTCCAGTATGCGCAGAAATCATTATTAGAGCAGCTACCAGCGGAAGTATTCGTGGCTAATTGCGTATAGTGCAAAGGCGCTGTAATAATTCCTAGATTGATCATTTGATCAAGATTCAAAACAAGCATGAGTTCATTTTCAGAAGGTAAATACCACGTTCCTACCGGATCACTGCCGGGATGGCCTAGATAACCGCCGGTAAACGTATTAGCTGCAAATGCGGCACAATCGGTATTGCTGGTACAAAGAGTAGAGTGAGCAAGAATCGTATGGGAATTACCAGGAGTCGGCGGTGAAACATTCACAATATCAGTATTCGTTCCTGTAAAAAACGCTGGATATCGAGCTGTCGGACCGAGAATAGCTAATGCATTGGTATAAGGAACTCCGGGTGAAACAGATGGGTCCACCGCATCCATAAGCGCTGCAACGATGCCATGACCGTTACCATCGGTATAAATGACAACCCCATCTGGATTTTGTGCATTTGGAAATAAAGAACCGACCGCAGGAGCAGCAGCAGGTAAGTTATTAATTTGTGTTTGTAGAAAGGCAGCTTTTTCGTCGACGTATCCTACTGAGGCGGGATTCGCAGGATTTTGTGCATAGGCTGCCCCCCCCCCGAACACATTGACTGATAAAGTTAAAATATTAATCAGATAAAAATAAGATTTTTTAAGCTTCATACCTTCCTTCCTTTTGTCATTGTCGATTGAGAAATCATTGCCGAGTTATTCAACGCATCGATTTGTTTTTGCAAATCCGCAAAAACTTTATCAACATATTCTATCGAAGCCGGGTCTGTAGGATTTGAGGCAAAAAGAGAAATCGGACTAAAAAAAATAAAACACATCACTATCCATAGTAATCGCTTCATCGGTATTTCCTCATATACATCATGTAAATTGAAAAAAAATATATTAGCACTTTTTTATGAAAAATAGCTAGGAAGCTAAGACAACAGTAAAAAAATAAATTATCGAAAAACATGAAGGGCCAGAAAAAATTATTTGTTGACAATTGATATCTTTTTGATATATTGTAGATATGAAATATAAATATTTATATGATGAAGAAAAAAATTTAAAACTCAAAAAGGAAAGGGAAATAACTTTTGAGGATATTATTGCTGCAATAAATAATGGAAATTTATTAGATGTTATTCCCCACCATAATAAGAAAAAATATCCCGATCAGATGATAATGGTGATTGAAATAGAGGACTATATTTACCTTGTTCCTTATATTGAGAAAGCAGATTCGTTAATTTTAAAGACTATTTTTAAAAGCCGAAAATTCACCAAGATATATCTTAGAGGTAGCAAATGATGAAACAAACTAAAAAACAACGTTTAAAGCAAAAATTAGATACGTATGAACAGGATATAGAAGATAATCTTGATAAAAGTAAACCGCTATCCTCAAAAGATAAAACACGTGAGCTTAGCAAGTTACAATTTGCAGCTAAAGAACATGTGAAAAAGAGAAAAAAGGAAAAGCGTATAAGTATTAGAGTATTTGCTAGTGATTTAGAACGAATCAAAGAAATTGCGGAAGAAGAAGGACTGCCTTATCAAACGCTTGTCACAAGCATACTACACAAATTTTCCACTGGACGCTTGGTGGTCAAAGAGCACGAAAAACATTCTTAAATAAAAAACCTTAATTTTCAGGGTATTTTTATCTAGCTTTAAGTCATAACCGAAGCAGAATTTTTAATGAAGGTGAGATGTG
>Ga0206888_1035_pt1 | contig 43458 bp, 42 predicted proteins | sample Alteio_BWOrgHeat_90_FD_153258 | JGI IMG/M metagenome (GOLD analysis project Ga0206888, IMG submission 153258) | Enriched cells from forest soil in Barre Woods Harvard Forest LTER site, Petersham, Massachusetts, United States - Alteio_BWOrgHeat_Nextera4 ... | reverse complement strand
TACGATCAGATGCACGCACAATTAAAGGAATTGTTACGCCATCGTTTTGGAAAAAAATCTGAACGTTACATTGACATTGACCCAGAGAATCCACAAAAAAACTTTTTTGAGGAAGATACCAAATTTGCAATTGAAGACGCGCGTGGGGACAGACAAGAAGATGAGATAAAAATAGCGCCTCATGTCAGAAAGAAGAAACATAAAAATAACAAAGATTTACCCGTACGTATTGATATTATTCCTGTCTCAGAAAACGATAAGATATGTGATTGTGGTACATGCAAATCAGTGATTCGTTATGAAATAAAAAAACTCATACATTATCAACCTCCTGTTCACGAAATCATTGAGCAACGCCGTGAGGTAGTTGCTTGTCCCAAAGGCTGCGATGGAGAAATCATTACAGCACCTGCGCCTTTACATATACTCCCCAAAGTAAAGGCAACAGAAGAATTTTTATCGTTTCTTGTCGTCAGCAAGTTCGAAGACCGTCAACCCCTTTATCATTTAGAAAAACAATTGAATGAGCGTTACGGAGTCGATTGCTCACGTCAGAGCATGGCTCGCTGGCAGATTGATTTAAGATCTCCGATGCAGCCTCTTTGGAATTTACTGAAAGATTCAGCGATTGAGAACGATATTGCATCATGCGATGCAACAACGATGCAAGTGCTGAATGAACCAGGACGTGCGGCCGAAACCAAGTCTTATGTTTACTGTATATGCGGCGGGCCCCCTGAAAAGTCGGTTATTTTGTATGCATACAATGAAAAAGAGCATAAAAAATTTGTCTACGACTGGTTTGCAGGTTTTGAAGGATATTTGCATACAGATGGAGATAATTTTTTTGATCTGGTCGGCGCGACGATTGCAAAGATTGTGAATTGCAATTCCCATGCCCGGAGGAAATTTGAACCCATTGCACAAGGTGCCAAAGGCAAAGGTCTTGCCAAAACAGCGATGCGGTTTTTTAAAGAGCTTTATAAAATTGAACGTGAAGCGAAAAACAATCATCTCAAACCAGAAGAGCGTTATGAATTACGGCAGAAAAAATCAAAACCATTGATGGAGAAATTTAAGTCTTGGTTAGATGAAATGTATCCTACAACGTTACCGCAGTCTGCCCTGGGTAAAGCTATGTCCTACTGCATCAATCGATGGGATGGATTGACTCGTTTTTTGGAGGATGGGCGCCTGGAAATAGACAACAATCTTACGGAACAAGAAATTAAACCACTAGTGATCGCAAGAAAGAATTTTCTATTTTGCGCGTCTCAGGATGGCGCCAGGGCATTGTGTATGCATATGAGCTTTATCAGGACTGCCAAACTGCACGGACTTGATCCCTATCATTATTACGTTAAGGTATTAAAGAAGATACCTTATTGTAAGACAATTGAGGATTACGAAAAATTGTTACCTTGGAACATAGCGTCATGAATAGAGTACAAAGACTGTTAAACGGCAAGAAAGTATCAGATATATTTAATGAATATGCATCGCCTGTGATAGAAATTTATATGCACGATGCGGGTTATACCAATATTGAGAATGTGAGCATCGCAGAGCTAGATCAAATATTAGAATTTCCATGGTTAATCTGGAATGCTGTTGTTGCGAAAGGCAAAGATCCACTTGATTATTTAGGCAGCATAACATTGCTTACAAAAAATTCGCCAAAAAAAGTTAAAGAATTAATTAAATTTATGAGAAAAAGAAAAGAAACAAAATTTAAGAAATACGATTTCTTTTTAGGCGACGTTAAACTAAATCGAAATACTGACAATACAATCATCATGTCGGTAGAGGTGCGCGTTCCATCACAATAGTAAAGTTTTTAAAGAGCAAATGCTATATATCTTGAGGGTGATTATGGCAGGACAGATTTATTAAACAACCATGTATTTGGTAGATCGCTTACAAATGATCGAGTTGCAGGTCTAATTTCCGATAGTCCAACTAAACTTTCACAAAAATTACCCGAAGAAGTGCAAGAGCAACCTTCCAGAAAACTAGGAAGATAAAGCTATTAACCAATACTAATAGCTTGACCTCTCCAAATGGACTCATTTGCAATGGCAACTAATGGATGAGCAATATCTTGACCGACATAAATTAATGTCGATGGTTTTTTTGGATTAGGTAAGCTAATTTTTTGGTTGAATGTCATTAATAAAGTTGAATTTAGGTTTTCGGTTCCTGCATTCACTTGCAAGCTTAAAATTAAACCTAAAATACCAATGACTTTTTTCATGTTGCCTCCAAAGAAATAACTGCGCTCATTTTATTCAGTATTATACAAAAAAAAACGCTATCTGTCATTCACTCGTACGTCCCGCTTTGTTGTATTTTGTCATCCTGAACGAAGTGAAGGATCGATTTAATTCACCACCGTAATGCGGGATCGTAAACTGATCCTTCGCTACGCTCAGGATGACCTAAATTACTCCATTTGCATCGGAACAATTGCATGGAATCCCGCGTCTACATGTACAATTTCACCAGTGATACCCGATGCTAAATCTGAAGTTAAAAATGCAGCAACGTTGCCTACTTCTTCAATGGTGACTTTTTTACGCAATGGAGAAATATTTTCGTTGAAAGCGAGCATTTTACGAAAATCTTTAATGCCAGCAGCAGCGAGTGTTTTAATCGGACCTGCTGAAATAGCATTAACTCGTATTCCTTTTGGACCAAGGCTTTGTGCAAGATAGCGCACATTTGCTTCTAAACTTGCCTTTGCAAGACCCATGACATTATAAGAAGCCATCGCGCGTTCTGCACCAAGATAACTTAATGTCAAAATTGAACCGTTTCGGCCTTCCATCATTTTTAAGCCAGCTTTAGCAAGAGCGCCGAGGCTGTATGAACTAATATCATGAGCAATTCTGAATCCTTCGCGATTCAATGCTGTCAAATAATCACCTTCGAGTTGATCTGCGGGCGCGTAAGCGACGGAGTGAATAATAATATCTAAGTTATCCCAATGTTTTTCGAGGTCGGAAAATAGCTGAATAATTTGTTCATCAGAGCCTACATCACAAGGAAGAGTTATTTTAGTGTTCCATGTTTTTGCCATTTCTTCGACACGGTTTTTAAATTTATCGTTTGGATAAGTCAGTGCAAGTTCCGCCCCTTCACGATGCATCGCATCAGCGATACCATAAGCAATCGAACGATCGCTTGCCAATCCCAAAATTAAAGCACGTTTACCGTTAAGAAAGCCCATAAAATACCTATATATATTGATAATGAAAGTGGCTGTATTATACAGACAAAAACTAAATAATTAATAGCAGTTCTATGCTGTGTAAAAATGAAGCAATTATGTTATTTGTATCCTTAAATATTTTTCCTAATTAAACTAGGAGTTACCACAAATGTTTAATAATTAACTTATGTAAAATGATGAGATAACGCATTAAAATAAGTTAAGAGGAAGAATATCTTCCCCTTATATTCAATCATTCAGATGACGAACTAATTTTTGTTTAATTTTTTGATAGATTTCTTGTCTAACTTCTCGATGAATTTCAATGATTTTTCTTAATAATAACGCTGATGGGTACTTGTTTAAGCCAAAATATACATCATTGAGAATATCAATATGTGCATTAGTATAATATGCAATTCCTTCAATATCATATTGCTTTGTTGATAATATATCTTGGATTATAAAGTGTATTAATCTGGATTCAAGCATTGTGTTTTCTTCCTCCATGGTAAATTTCGTTAAGTTAAAATATTCTTTATGTTGTTCCCTAAAAATTTCTTTTAGCTCGTCACATACAAGAAAAAAAAGTTCAGTTTCAAGTAAAAGATTTTCTTCTTTTGAAAGTGGGATTGAATTGATACCAAATAAGATATAAAGCGGCGTTATCATAGGCATTTGAAATTTACAACTCCTTTTATATATTCAAAAAACTAAAACAGTAGTTCATATAATTAATTTTATAGGTGACCTATATGGTCAGTCTAAATTACAGATAACAAACTTGCGATAGTTTTAAACATTATTGTTATTGCTTCAATCTTTTTTGTTAATTATTTTATAAAAAAATAACTTGATATATGTAAATGGAAGTATTAATGTTGCAGATCATTTATTCGTTGAAATAGTGCTTTTATTTTTTATGGAAAATTTTTGTGAATCTTAGTAACGCAGGTAAGCTATATGAGTCTGAACCAAAAATAATAGCAAAAAATTTGCGATTACTTTTCGATAACAAGCAACTCACTGAAAGTGAAGTTGCAAACGCTTTAAATATTCCTGTTATGACAATTCGTAGATTGATTTCAGGAGAAACTACAGATCCTCGTATCTCGACTTTGAAATTAATAGCAGATTTTTTAGATGTTTCTATCGATTCTTTGATTCAAGATCATTATTCAAATGCAATTCAAATATTAAACAGAAGTTCACCTCAATTTATCCCGGTGTTAGACTGGCATACTATGGTAAATGCTAAATCCATTTACGATATAGACTTTTCTATTTGGAAGGAGTGGTATCCAATTGTTTTAGATAATCAAATCTTGTTAAGTAAAGACGCCTTTGGATTAGAAAGCAGACCCTCTATGCAACCGCGATTTCCTTTGGGTACGTTATTTGTCATCGATCCCAAGGAAAAACCTACTGATGGAGATATCATTCTAATAAAAATGAAATCGAACGGTGATTTATCTTTGAGAGAATTAATAATAGATTCTCCAAGATGGCAATTACAGCCCATTATCACAGGGTCAGATTTTCTTTATTACGATAGTAATCAGCAAGATATTACTGGCGTAATTGTTTTAACAATTTTAAATTCACGAAAAACTAAAAATTAATGGAGATTAAGATGTTTGGTGGAAATTTTACAATGACAAATAATAATTACGGCGTTATGCATAGGCTAAATCCAATTTCAACCGCGTTTGTTGAATATGCAATTAAAAGTGAAGGGACAGTTCTGGATATTGGATCTGCCTATGGAGTTGCTACCATTCCAATCTTACAGCAAAGTGATAATGCGCGTGTTATAGCGTGTGATATTTCTAAAAAACATCTTGATATAATCTCAGAACAAATTAGTGAAATTGAGAAGACTTCTAAAAAAGAAATTAGCAAAAGATTAACTACTTTGAATCAAAAGTTTCCTGATATTGAATTAAAAGAAAATAGTTTAGATGCTGTTTTAGCGTCACACGTTTTGCCTTTTTTAAGTGGAAAAGAAATAGAAATTGGAATAAAAAAAATTGCTAACTCTTTAAAACCTGGAGGTAAGCTTTTTATATCAAGTTATACAATTTATAATAAACTAATGAAAAATTATATACCGACTTATGAACAAAGAAAAAAAGAAGGAGAATCATGGCCTGGTGAAATTGAAGATGCGTCATCGGTTTGGGATAAATCAAATCCACTGACTGCGATATTACCAAAAAAGCTTAATCATTTAGAGCCAAGTCTAATAGGGAAATTGTTAAAAGATAATGGATTAAAAATTGATTATCTGGATTTTATGTTGCTTTCTCAGGAAATTCCTCAAGAAATAAAGTTTGATGGCAGAGAAACAATGGGTGCTATCGTTACGAAACATATCTAATTATAATTTTTTATGAAAAGGATAGCATTCAGTCAATGAAGGAATATAAATATTTGGGAAGATTGCGAGCATTAAATGTTACTTTTATGTTAGCAGCCTTAGTCATGTCTCATAAAATTGTAAATTTGTTTGGAGTGCAGTTTTCAGTATCTTCGCTTATTTTTCCAAATACTATATTGATTACGAATATTATAGCAATTGTATATGGATATAAGCATGGTTTAGAAGTAATGTGGGAGACATTTAAATGTCAAATTCCTTTTACTATTATTTGTTTTATAGCAATACATTTACCCTCTTCATCAACAAATACTTCATATCAATATATATTTAATGATTTATGGCGGATTTCCATTGCAAGTATATTTGGTGCTTATATTGGTTTGAGATCCAATATCTATGCTTTATCAAAATTTGATAATATCTTATTACGTGGTAAATTTTGGCTCAAACTCTATTAGCATCAGGGGTCGGAATTTATAATCTTTGATTAAAAAGCTAAATGCTCGTATTATCGTTTTGGTCTATAACAACAAATACATGAGGTAAAACAGTATGTTAAGGAAGAATGAGCTGGTCAATTTAAAAAATAAACATTCCGATTTAAAAGAAGAAAAACCACAATTTACTAATTATTTAGCTCCAGATCCATATCCCCCAACTAGTATAACGGGAATTAGTTTTATCGATGAATGTTTGCGAAGATTAGGTGCTATTTCAAGTTTTCGTTTACAAAGCGTGGGCCGACTTGTTTTGCCTGCGCTATCCCGCTCACCAGTTTTAGTGAAAACAGAACAAATGAGAGATTTGGAATTTCATTATTCTGAACGGATTATTTCAAGCAAAGTTATAACATATGATAATGCGGAATTAGATACTATTGAAATTAACCATCAAGAAAATATCTCTCCCATTTATATTATTAAATTTAACGGGAATGGTTTTTTATTTGAAGATAATCTTCCTCAATTGATGGATGATGCTTATCGTCTTAAGGCAAATGTTATTGCATTTAATTATCGTGGGGTAGGTAAGAGTTTAAAAGTACCTGAAAGTATTAACGACCTTGTCACTGACGGTATTGCTGAAGTACAACAAATTTTAGATCGCAAAGTGCTACCTAAGCATATTATTTTAGATGGGTTGTCATTAGGCGGCGGCGTTGCAACGTTGGTTGCTAAATATTTTCATGATCAAGGAATAAAAATAAATTTATTTAATGACCGCTCATTTTCATCTATTTCGAGCGCGGGCGCGCATATGATTGTTAGACGTGAACTTTCTCCTATTGCGGAATATTCTTTAGAATCGACAGCATCGAGCCTTGTCTATTTTTCTGGTTGGCAAATTAATGCTGCGCGCGCGTATGCTACAATTCCTAGCGCTAATAAAGCTTATATGTATGTCACTGATGACATGAGTTTGAAAGGTAATCAGGGTGATCTTGTTATACCAGAAAAAGCTTCACTTCATGAATCTTTAAAAAATTCTCCAGCCAAACAAGGTGAATTTTATAAGATGACTTGTATGTTAATGCGTGGTGGACATACTTCAGCAAGGCAAGATTTACATCATGTGACCGATGAAGAATTGAATGGTCAAAAAGTTTTTGATGGTTTTGTTGCGCGAGTGACGAGATAAAATAAAGTTTAATTTGTAGGGTGAATTAGATGCGTTTTTTGCATCGTAATAAAAAGCTTATGTCATGCCAGCATGCTTTTAGCTGGCATCCAGTTGGCTCATAAAGAAGCTGCTTGGATGCCAGCTAAAAGCATGCTGGCATGACAGTGAAAATTATTATCAAAAAACCGCTGTTGTCTCACTCAATTTCGAATCAGTTTTGTTATCTAATTCAACTTGCTCAATCATACCAAAACGCTCGGTAATTTTTCTTGCAGAAGTATGCACTTGTTCCACATCAGTATGTGCTTGCGCAATATGTCGCGCGAGGTTGTCCATGCGTTTTTGGAACCGATCGAAATCTGTTGCCAACATATTTAAATGCTTTTGAATGATATGTAATTGCTGGCGAGTGGCAGCATCTTTGAGTACCGCACGCGCAGTGGTTAAGATTGCCATCATGGTGGTAGGGGAAACTAACCATACTTTAGCGCGATGTGCGGCGGCGACAAGATCAGGGAATTTTGCGTGAATTTCTGCAAAAATGGCCTCCGCAGGGATAAACATCACTGCGCCATCAGAAGTTTCGCCCGGTATAATATATTTTTCTGCGATATCTTGAATATGTTTTTTAATATCAATTTTGAATTGTTGCTCGATTTGTTTTTTTTCAATGTCATTCGACGGACCCTCCATTAATAATCGAAAATTTTCCAAAGGAAATTTCGCATCGATTGCAATATTCCCCGTCGGTTCTGGCAAAAATAACATGCAGTCAGGACGTTTATTATTGCTTAATGTAAATTGAAATGAAAAATGCTGTTCTGGTAAAACATTTCGAATTAATGCTGATAATTGAACTTCACCAAATGTACCACGAGAGCGTTTATCATTTAAAATATCCTGTAAGCTCATCACATTATTTGAAAGCTCAGTAATTCTCTTTTGCGCAGCATCGATTAAAGCGAGGCGCTTAATCACATCACTAAACGTTTCAGTGGTTTTTTCAAAACCTTCCGCAAGTTTTTTTTCGACATGTTGATTAATTTCTTTAAGACGAATATCGGTAACTTGAGTTAAGTTATCAACTCGTTTGCCTAAATCTGCAGAATAATCCGTAAGCGCTTCTTTGACGTTCGATCTTGTTTCTTGAAATCCTTTGTGGATCGTGTCTTGTAATATTTTAATCGCGAGTAACAAAATGCCAATGACGAAAACAAATAATATTAAAAGATAAATGGTGGTTAGCATATTTTAATCCTGTTTTTATGGATTTAAATCAACCGCATAACGCTCCATCGGCTGAACTTCTCGAATAATACCATTTCTAAATAAAAAATTCGCGAAAGTTAACCATTTTTTTTCATCAAAACCGGCGGGATTTTTGCTGAAATAAGGAAGTGTTGCAAGCCAGGCGCGATGATTGAGTTCATCATTTAATTCCGGATGATTTTTAGCGAATATTTTCCAGGTTTCTTCAGGATGATTTTGTAAATATTCTCGACCTTTTTTTAATGCAATCAAGAATTTTTTAAATCGAATATCTTGCACATGATCTTTTTTCACTACAAAAATTAATTCACTATAAGTAGGGACGCCATTTTCTTCGGGAAAAAATTGACGATTCGGTTCTTGCATTAAATCCAGTTGAATCACTTCAAATGTGCGCATCATACCGGTAACCGCGTCGACTTTTTGAGATAATAAACTTTGCGTTAAATTATAATTCACATTAATTTGTTTCACATCTTGAAGAGTTAAATGATGTTTTTCGAGCATGGTTTTTAAAGAAACGTTATTAATACTGCCAGTGCTAACGCCAATACTTTTTCCTTTTAAATCTTCAATAGAATTAATTCCACTTTTTTTCAATACCACTAAACAATCCAACGGTCGATCCACTAAGGTTCCAATACGAATTAATGGTAAACCTCGATCTATTTGTTCCATAAATTGTGGTTCATAGGTAATAGCAATGTCCGCTTTATTGGCAGCAACTAGTTTTGGCGGGTCAGCAGGATTCGCGGGACCGAGTAATGCAACGTCTAACCCAACATCTGCAAAAAAACCTTGGTCAAACGCTACAAAAAGCGGTGCATGCCCAGCGTTCGGCAACCAATCTAATAAAACTATTAATTTTTCGGAAGCGCAAACATTACAATTGAAAAACCAGATTATACAAAAAAGAATGCTATGAATGATTTTGATTTTCATCGTCATCCTTTTCTGACTCTGAAGGAATTTGTTCAGAGGGGCCCCCGGGTATACGATGTGTTTCGTCCGCCCATGCTCCCAAATCAATTAATTTGCAGCGTGCGCTACAAAAAGGACGTGACTCATTATCCTTGGTCCACGTATTTTTTTTGCCGCAAGTGGGGCATTGGATGTTTTTATGATTTGACATTAGGTTAGGAGCTGCAGTGGTAAATAAAGAATGTTAAATGCTGTAAGTATTGCGTAGGTCTCTCGACAATATTTGGAATAAAAAATCTTACACTTAAATAATGTCTTCCAATGCTAATTTCAGGATAAGCCTGAATATCTTTAGGGATAGCAACACGAATTAAACGTAAATTGGTTTGCGGATCTAATAATTCTTGATAAAAACCATGGTCTGCAGTTTTTTGTTGTTGCTTTGCGCCTTCTCGCACCAATCTTAAAATTAAAGAAGATGCAGCACGTATGTTATCAAATTCTGTAATCCAAGATTTTAAAGCGGTTTGTCGATCTATTGCGGGTTGATTTAACCAATAATAATAAAGTGGAATATCAAAACTGCAACCACCACCTGGGCTCGCCAAATGTAAGCGCAAATTATTCAGTAGCTCGATATCACGTAAATTTTGCCCGATTTTTTTGCTACTATCGATGAAGCGTCTCGCGAGATCTTCAAGTTGTTTTAATAAAATATTTAACTTTTCGTGATCGATTTCGGGAGTATTCTGCAAACGAACGAGCAGTGAAGTTTGGTGACTGAGTTCTTTCGCTAATTTTGCTTTGAGATCAGGTCGATCAAGTAATTGTAAAAGGTTAATAATAGATGCAATGACATTGCGTGTCGCGAGCTCTGAGGGATCATTAATTTGATGATCCATTTGAAAAAAAAGAAGCTCAATTCTTAAACAAACTCGGATGAGTTCATTAAGAGGTTGTTCGTAAATTATCACGTCTGTGGTCATGTTTAAGCTAACAAGTTGATTAATTTTGAGATTATAACATGAGTTTTTAAGAAGTTCTCGCCTTTATTTAACATTCTGGAATATTCGCTGCCAGTCCCCCGAGAGAGGTTTCTTTGTAAATCGCGAGCATATCTTTACCTGTTTGCTTCATGGTTGCAATGACTTTATCTAAGGAGACGAAATGCTGACCATCACCTAATAAGGCGAGGCGTGCCGCATTCACTGCTTTAACCGCACCCATGGCATTTCGTTCTATGCATGGTATTTGCACTAATCCTCCGATTGGATCGCAGGTCATGCCAAGATGGTGTTCCATCGCAATTTCAGCAGCGTTTTCGATTTGATCAATGGTTCCTCCCAGCATGGCGGTCAAAGCGCCTGCGGCCATCGAACAGGCTACACCCACTTCTCCCTGACAGCCTACTTCCGCACCAGAAATAGAAGCACCTTTTTTGTAAAGAATGGCAATAGCCCCTGCTACGAGTAAAAAATCAACAGCATCAGTAGGTTTCGTATCAGGGTAAAAGTCTAGATAATAGTGCAATACTGCTGGAATGACGCCTGCGGCACCATTGGTAGGTGCTGTTACCACTCGGCTGCCTGCTGCATTTTCTTCATTGACGGCGATTGCATAAAGATTTAACCACGCCATGCTATCGGTGTATTCAAATGAAAGAGGGAGGCCTTTTTGGTTGAGTCGTTCATAGAGTTCTTTGGCTCTCCGTTTGACTTTTAATCCCCCGGGTAAAATACCTTCTGAATGACAGCCTTTTTTAATGCATGCGCGCATGACTTCTGCAATGTGGAGTAATCGGGATTGTACCTCTTCTAAAGATTGTTTCGTGCATTCATTGGCAAGCATGATATCTTTGATCGTTAATTGATGTTTTTTGCAATGGTGTAATAACTCTATTGCGGTACTAAAAGGGTAGGGAAGTGGAGCTTCTGTATGAGTCGTAACTGGTTCATCGTTAATGATAAATCCACCGCCAATCGAGTAAAAAATTTGTATATCGATGACTTCATTATTGTCATTGAATGCCGAAAAACGCATGCCATTCGTATGTGTGGGTAATAAATCTTTTTTATTAAAAATAAGGTCTTTTTCAAGTTCGAATAAAATAGTTTTTTTATTTAATAAGCTAATTTTTTGTTGTTCGATAATCTGGTGAACCCTCGGTCGTATCATGTCCGGATTGATTTTTTCCGGTGATTCACCTTCTAAACCTAGCAAAATTGCATCGTCCGTCCCGTGACCTTTTCCCGTAAAGGCGAGTGAGCCAAATAATTCAATAAAAACGCGGGTGGTTGTCGCCAATAAATTTTTTTGCTCGAGGGTTAATGTGAATTCGCGGGCCGCCTTCATGGGACCGACGGTGTGTGAGCTTGAAGGACCAATTCCGACAGAAAATAAATCAAATACGCTAATATTCATTTAATACCTTATTTTTCTAAGAACTTTAAGTTGTGACAAGTTCTTCCGAGAATGTTAAAATGTCATCAATTTTTTCAGCCGTATTTTACCCGAGGTTCCAGTATAATGCTCGGACATTATATTAAAAATCAACGTATTTTAGCAGTTTTATTTCTAGGTTTTTCTTCTGGATTGCCTTTAAGCTTAACTGGATCGACACTGCAGGCGTGGTTTACAGAGTCCAATGTGAGTCTGATGGCCATTGGAACGCTTTCTTTACTAGGGATTCCCTACCTTTGGAAATTTGCGTGGGCGCCTCTTTTAGACCGTTATATTCCCCCCATTTTGAGTAGACGTCGAGGGTGGGTATTCATCACGCAAGTATTGTTATGCATGATGTTATTTTTAATGGCGGAATTAAACCCAGGGAGTACGCCTGCGTGGATCGGTATTATTGCACTCACGATTGCTTTTTTATCCGCAACGCAAGATATTGGCGCTGATGCATATCGTACGGATATTTTACGCACAGATGAACGTGGTTTAGGTGCGGCTGCGTTTACCTTTAGTTATCGCATGGCCATGTTGGTTGCGGGTGGGCTTGCGCTTATCATTGCTGATCACTGGGGCTGGCGTTTTGTATATCAAATGATGGCGATTTTGATGGGATTTTCGGCGTTATTTACTTATTTTATGCCAAAAGAAGATAGTACAGCTACGACCACTTCTTCATTTGTACAAATTTTTAAGGAATCATTTTTAGATTTATGGCAACGCGACAATATCATACTCATTTTATTATTTATTTTACTTTATAAAATAGGGGACGCTTTAGCACTATCTTTAATGAGTAACTTTTTATTAAAAGGACTTGGCTTTAGTTTAACGGATATCGGTATCGCTTATAAAGTCTTTGGTTTAATCGCAACTATTTTGGGGGCATTTTTATCTGGGATTTTATTAACACGAATGAATTTATTTAAAGCGTTATTATATTTTGGTTTGGCCCAAGCTTTTTCTAATTTGACTTTTGCTATTTTAGCGATGGTCGGGAAAAATTATATTGTCATGGTAAGTTCCATTTTTATTGAATCATTTTGTAGCGGAATGAGTACGGCTGCATTCATGGTTTTTATCATGTCGCTTTGTAATAAACGCTATACGGCAGGTCAATATGCGACTTTATCTGCATTATTTTCATTAGGCCGTGTTCTTGCGGGTCCTATTGCTTCAATTATTGTTGAAAATTATGGTTGGATTAACTTTTATAAATTCTCTTTTGTTTTATGTTTTCCAGGGATTTTTATATTGATTGCATTACGCAATCAGGCGAGTATGAAAAATGCTGAACCGGCTTTATAAAGTTTTAATATGCGTTGTTATTTTCTCTGTATCGACTGTATTCGCAGATCCTGGAGAAATTGGCAACGATTTTTATTTAGATAAAACGAAAGTTGTCGTTCAACAGATTGAATTATTAAAAAATCGTGTGGATAGAGCCAACGCCGAACTTGCTAACTTACAAAACCAGCAATCCAAACAAATGGCGACATTATCTTTCGATCGTGTTAATAAAGATTGGCTAAACTGGACGAAGCTTGATATTGCAACAGCTAAATCTAATTTAGATAGCATTAATATTGAATTAGCGGAATCTCAGCAAACCATTAATCTTTTAGAAAAAGATACACAAGAAATTGAAAACCAATTACACGTGTATGATGTTTTTGGTATGAATGTCGCTCGCGGCGGCATTCCTAATCTTAAAAATATGCGCTCGCAATTGACCTATCAAAAAGATCTCCTCACTCGAGAAAAAAGTCGATCGGATTATTTGCAACAATTACAAAAAATTTCTGAAAATATTATTCAGGTCTATACTGCACGTTTCCAGCGCATCGAAAATTTATTGAAATCACAAACCATGATGCAATTAAAAGAACAACAAGCGAAATCTGAAATTGATTATGAAGAACAACAGAATGTATGGATAAAGCGTTTAAATGATTTATCTTTACAAGCAAAAAAATTAGAACAATCTACGCATAAAGATAAAAATACCTATGTTAAATTATCAAATGAAATTTTTTATGCGAATGAAAATGTTAATTTCATGTATCTGCAAATGCTCATTGCGCGATATCATGATCAAATTGCGCAATTAAAAGTTTCAATCTCACGTAGCACTTCGATTACGCTTTTAAACAAGGTAAGTGAGCAAACCCAAGCTTTATTAAAACAGTTTACGCGCGTCAATAGTCTGCTAACGGCGCGTATTAATATCATTGAAAAAAGAAAATTATTTTTAACCGATCAAAAATTGTTGACTGCTGGCGTCGATAAAGAATTAGAAGGTTTAAATAATCAATATAATAAAACTATTACTTCCGTTACCGAGTTAAGCGAAGATTTAACAACATTTCGAACGACGTTAGAACAATCATTACAGCAAGAACTTTCAGCACGGCAAGGTTTAGTCGGCTTTGGTTTGAAGGCATGGTTAGATTTAGGAAGTGAAATTGTCTTATTGCCAACGCTTACTTTCCAAATGATGTTAAGTCTCACGCAATCAGTAATGAAAGCATTAACTAATGGAACGTTAGCGTGGTGGCTGTTATTCATTATTTGTGAAACTTGTTGGCTCGGATTCATTTATTTTATTAATGTTTTTTGTCGACGGGTGTTATATCAAGTCTCGAGCCATCCCTTAGCACATATGAATGTGAGATGGTTTTTTGCGAAATTTATCCATCGACAAATATGGGACATTGTGATTATCGGTAATATTTATTGGTTTTTAGTATTGTGCCATGTCCCTCCGCAACATTTTTATTTTTTACTGAATGTTGGTCTCGTGTGGTTAGTCACAAAATCGTTCATGACAATGGCGCGCTTATCTTTAGTTGAAACGATGCATGATCGCGCAGGACATGATGTACGATTATATTATCGTTTAAAATGGACTTTTTTGATTGGTGGTTTTATTACAATGCTGACCGCCTTTTTACACCAATTACCTTTGGTATACGAAATAAAAGATTTGTTTTATCGCTTGTTTTTATTATTTGTCGCGGTTATTTCGATTTTCTTGTTAAAATCATGGGATGTTTTACCAGGATTGATTTTAACTCACATCGATGAAAATAAAAATTATCTTCGTAAAGTCATTCGTTTATTAGGATTACTTTTACCGTTGGTATTGTTGGTCAACTCTGTCATTGGTGTTTTTGGATTTTTAAATTTTGTATTAACGATATCTTGGTATGAAAGTATCTTTTTATTGATTTTAATAGGATATTTAATAGTGCGCGGTATGTTGCGCGATATTATGGAATTTTCATCACGTTTATTAATCCGTCACGTTAATAATGGCTGGTTATGGACAGAAGCATTTTTAAAGCCAATAGATAATGTGCTTCGTATTACTTTATTTTTATCAGCCTGGGTAATTTTATTCTTTTTTTATGGCTGGGACCGACAATCTCCCGTTGTCGATTGGTTAAATAAGTTAATGCATTATGAATTGGTAAATGTGCTGAATACACCTATTAATCTCTTGAGTATTATTGAATTGGTGGTGATTAGTTCATCGCTTTATTGGTTAGCGCGTTGGACGCGAGAATTTGTTTATCGATTTTTAATGTCGCGTACCAAAGATTTAGGTATTCGAAATAGCATTGCCATTTTAAGTCAATACAGCATGATTTGTATTGGTATTTTGATTGGATTGCGTGTCATAGGTATTGATTTACATGCTTTGACTGTCGTCGCTGGCGCATTTGCGTTTGGTGTTGGTTTAGGCTTACGTGATTTAGCGAATAATTTTGCCTGCGGATTTTTATTATTATTAGAACGCCCCTTGCGTGTTGGTGATACGGTTTCCATTGGCGGATATGAGGGCGATGTGATGCATATTGGTGGTCGCGCTGTGACAATTCGTACGTGGGATCATATGGAAGTTTTAGTGCCGAATGCAGAAATTTTTAGTAAATCCTTCACGAATTGGACTGCCAAAGATCATATCGTTCGTTCTATCGCAACAGTGAAAATTCATCGTCATGATAGTCCACACCAGGTCCAAATTCTCATTTATCAAACGCTTGCCAATCATAAAGATGTTTTAGGCGATCCTATGCCCGAAGTTTTTTTGAAGGAGCTTGCCAATGAATTAATGGAATTTGAAATTCGTTATTTCATTAATTTACGAAATGTAAAATCAAGAATGGGTGTTCGATCTGAAGTTTTAATGGCAATTTGGGAAGTGTTCGAAAAACATGGCATTAAACCACCTTATCCACATCATGAAATTTCCATTAAAAATCCTGAACATTTATTACCGTTAAATAATTCGAATTCAGCGTAAATATGGGATGCATAGTTTGAAAGATTGACATTAGTGAAATATGCGCTAGACTTCTTGACGTTTTAAAAAAGAAGATTAAAAATAATGATAAGTAGCATTAGTAAATATCACAAAAATTGAAAAAAAAGCCTATGTCTTGCCAGCTTAAAACATGCTGGCATGACAGATTCCCATTTCGTGACATCGACACATTAAGGACTGTTTTATGAGAGAAAGGAAATATAATAATGATTCAACCAGATGATTTTTCAAATGACACCAGTAGCCATTTAACGTTAGAAATTGTTGAGCAGATTTTAAAAAAAGATCCATACAATACCACTTTTTTATATAAAAAATTAAATTTTTTATTGAAAATGGGTCAGCATGCATCAGCATTAGCGACGGTTGAATTATTAATAAGAACGCTGGGTTATCATGTAAACTTATTAAATATAAAAATTTTTTGTTTATATGAGCTTCAAAAATTTCAAGAAGCAAAGCAATTTATAAATCTTTACTCGCACGAATTTTATAATTCTATCTCTGCTTCCACTATTTATGGCATGATTACACGTAAATTAGGAGATACGAGAAGCGATCGACAATTTTTTGAAGTCGCACTCAGAGAAGTGTTATTAGATTATGATGATTTGAATGTCTCGCTATACTCACAAGCATTAATTAAAACAGGTGTGTTTAAGGAAGCGCTGCATTTATTAAATGATGCTACGAGTACTTTTTATTATATTTTTATTTGTAGGGGAGATGCTTATTTAGGCCTGCAAAAATATAACGAAGCAGAAATTAATTATGTTGAAGCATTAAAATCTAACCCCGACAATTTTGATAGCTGTCTCGGCTTGGGAAAAGTATATTATCATCTTAAAGATTATGTGAAATCTTTGCATTATTATCAATTAGCTCAAAAAAAACGCCCGAACGATTTAGATTTGCTTGCAGAAATAAATAATATTAATGCATTGTCAGATTTGATAAAAAAAGCAAATGAAGAAAAGCAAGCGTCAAAATCATCGAGCGATCCACTTCCAAATGATGAAATAAAACCTGAAACATCCTCCTTAGATCAACCTAAAGATTCCAATGAGGAAAAAAAACCAGAAAATCCGTCGAAAGAACAATCCAAAAAAGATATGGAAGAAAAAAAGCTCGTGAAATCTGTAGAACGACCTAAAGACATGATGGAAGTCGACGTGCCTAATGATAATAATTGTTTATTTTGGTCGTTTATTCTAGGGTTTTTATTACCAACATTAGATCAGTATTCGCGCTTTCAAAATGCTTTTCATGTTTTAATTGGGAGCCAATGCAAATCAAGAACAGAAATTGAGTTACATAGTGCGGAAACGCAAAAGTCCATCTTTAGATTATTAAAAACTTATGATGTGAATAAAGATTCTGATATTTATAAAAATCCATTAATGAGTTTATTATGTCAATTTTTACGTTCCCGAACTGTTTCAGAAATGTCGCTTTTTTTCTCAAAAGAGCATCGGCAAAATTTGGCGCGAGATGTTCATAAAGCAAATTGGCGGGAATATGCGCGTTGGATGAGAACTCCCTTTGCATGGGGCGGTGAATCAGAAATTAAGGCGATATCCAATATTTTAAAAACTTCTGTTACGGTTTTCAGTAAAAATTATAATATGGAATATATTCATAAACAAAATGATATCCCGATATATCTTGTCTACACGAATGCAACGGGAATGTCGCAGGTCACGAATCACTATCATTTTTTGTTAAACGATAAGTGGTATCTCAAATTTATTCAAAAAAAACCTGCGTCTCCTGCGCCATCGGCTACATTATTTAAGCCAAAGGAAAATGATTCTGCGAATGGTGCTTCAGAAATCTTAGATAACTTTATAATAAATTATTATATGGTGTGATGGTTTTTTGCTTGTCATGCCAGCGTGTTTTTAGCTGGCATCCAATCGACATTTAGCGAAGCCGCTTGGATGCCAGCTAAAAACATGCTGGCATGACAGATTTCTTATCTAATAACAGAAGGTAACTTTTTTTCGAGTTTTTCAACCACTTCCGTCAATTTCTTTTCAGCGTTAGGTTTTTGTAATAATTCATAAAACCAAGTCGGCTTTAATTTTGTCTTAAATTCATCTTTCTTCAATTTTTGTTTAATTTGAATCACTTCCGCAAGACATGTTTTTATGCGAAGCGATAGTTCCGCACTTCCTGCTGGAAATGATTCCATGGAAAGTAAATCATTTAAAACTATTTTTACGATATCATCCATTTTTGAAGTTTTAGAGAATCCAAATTTAGCATCTTGAATAGAGGTTAATTTTTCAAAAATTAATTTGTTTTTAGCGCTTGCAAATTGATAATCTTTTTCATCACCCGTTTTGGTTTTAGGAATGGGTGTTTTAAACAAACTAATAGAATTTTTTAACCATTGATTATATTGATTTCGAGATTCAGAATGAGATTTCATGACTATCCTTTATCATTGTTGTTAGTCGGTGAGTCAAATGCAATGACGGTACCGATAATGTTTTTGTCGTTATGTTGAATATCTATTACGGCATCGCCGCCCAGATTCGCAGCGAGTGTTCTCATCGCTTCGCGAACATGTGCTTCTTGGCGTTTAATGCCGACGATATTATATTTGGAAACTTTTTCCGATCCTAATATTTTATAAGGCGTTTTAGGCTTTGTACCTTGTGTATAAAGTGCGACACTCATTGGATTTTTTGGTAAAAAATTATTATTAGCCATTTGTTTTGGCGTTGGCGTAACATTTGATTGTGTTGCGCAAGCTGTTAACATGAACCCACAAAGAATCAAATTGATGATTTTCATAGAATGTCCCTTCCAGTGAATATGATTTATTATCGCGAGTATAAAACTCGAGTACAAGAAGATTTGCCGAATCGTGACATAAAGTTTACCATATGCCATCTAATGTATAGTTTATAAGGTTGAAAACATGACAAATTTTCTTGAATTGGCTCGACGGGATTTATTAGAGCCAGCCGGTATTACAGACAATCAAGTACAAAATGTATTATCGGATGTCATGGGGAATGCCGTTGATAATGCGGATATTTATTTTCAATCCGCTTATGCCGAATCCTGGGCGCTAGAGGACGGGATTATCAAAGGGGGCAGTTATCACATTGATCGTGGCGTTGGTGTGCGTGCGATGAGTGGTGAAAAGACGGGTTTTGCCTATTCAGATGATATTTTGCTGCCCGCGCTAGAAAAAGCCGCTGACGCCGCCCGCAGCATTAGCCAAAAAGGTGGGAACGAACCTGCGCATTCCTATCATTGGTCAAAAGGTCACGAGTTGTATCTTCCCATCAATCCTTTAGGATCGCTTAGCGAGGAAGACAAAGTCGATTTATTGCAAAAAATAGATGCTTATACCCGAAAACTGGACTCACGCATTGTACAGGTGAACGTAAGTTTGGCTGCAGAATACGAATCCATTTTAGTGATATCGAGTGACGGTGATATGGGGGCAGATATTCGTCCTCTTATTCGATTAAATGTAAGCGTCGTCATTGAATCGAATGGCCAGCGCGAGCAAGGTTATTCCGGTGGCGGAGGTCGTTATGACTATGGATATTTTGCTGAAGGCGATCGCCCTTTTCAGTATGCGCGCGAGGCAGTTCGCCAAGCATTGGTTAATCTCGAATCCGTCGATGCGCCAGCGGGTATGATGCCCGTCGTATTAGGGCCCGGCTGGCCTGGCGTGCTGTTACATGAAGCTGTGGGGCATGGTTTAGAGGGAGATTTTAATCGTAAAGGTACCTCCGTATTTAGTGGCAAAATTGGTCAACAAGTTGCATCTTCACTTTGTACCATTGTCGATGACGGCACAGTCCCCAATCGTCGTGGTTCGCTGAATATCGACGATGAGGGTACACCGACGCAATGCACGGTCTTAATTGAAAATGGTATTTTAAAAAATTACATTTTAGATAAACGCAACGCTCGCCTCATGGGCATGAAATCGACAGGTAATGGCCGACGTGAATCCTATGCGCATACCCCAATGCCGCGCATGACCAATACCTACATGTTAAATGGCGAGCATACGCCTGAAGAAATTATAAGCTCTGTCAAGAAGGGTTTATATGCAGTTAATTTTGGTGGCGGGCAGGTGGATATCGTTTCAGGTAAGTTTGTATTTTCCGCGAGTGAAGCTTATTTGATAGAGAATGGCAAAGTGACAAAGCCTGTCAAAGGCGCAACTTTAGTCGGAAATGGACTTGAGGTATTAAATAAAGTTTCTATGGTTGGAAATGATCTTAAATTGGATACCGGAGTCGGGGTCTGCGGAAAAGATGGTCAAAGCGTACCCGTCGGCGTGGGACAACCGACTTTAAAATTGGATATGTTGACGGTGGGTGGGACTAAGATCGAGGATGAATGATTGTCATGCCAGCATGCTTGAAGGTGGCATAAAAGCATGCTGGCATGACAAGTCCCCGCTAACTCATCACTTTGCGCAAATACCGAAATAAAACCGTATCCGCGCCATTAAGGCCTTTTTTAGCATTTCTAATCAACTGTCGTAAATGCTGGTGGTCTACCTCTGGAAATTCATTTAAAAATGCCTGGAGTGCCTCATTATCTTCGGCAATCAAACGATCGCGCCAACGTTCAATTTGATGTAAAAGAGCCTTACTTTGCCCTTTTTTAAGCTCAAATTGATCTAAAGCAGCTTTAATGGGTTCAGGATCGACATCGCGCATTAAACGTCCAATATATTGCAATTGTCGGCGTTTTGCTTCGTGGGTCGTCAACGTACGGGCTTCTCGGATCGCAGAGGCGAGCGTGGGATCGAGAGGTATTTTTTCAAGTTGAGTAGCAGACAACGTCACGAGCATCTCGCCCATTTTTTGTAAGGCGAGCATTTGTCGTTTACGTTCGGATTTACTAACTCGTTCGTCTTTATTTAGCGGATTTATCATTCACAGTAGTCGTTGTATGAGCATGGGTTTTGCAAGGGCATTTACATGGTTTTTTATTGCTGCCTTCAGTTGCAAAAACATTTGATGAAAGTAAAACGAAACTTAATAATGCAATAAAAAGTGATTTCATGGAATTTTTTTCCTATGTATTACCAATTTCTTAGGATACTATATTTTCCTTCCAATGGCTATGGGTTGTCACTATGAAAGAAATGATAGAAAACGAATTTACCAGTGAAAGTTTAAAAATAATGGTGAAAGACATTTTAGATGAAGCAAAACGCCAAGGCGCAACAAGTGCAGAAGTTGATGTGCACACCCATAAAGGTTTTACGGTGACGGTTCGTAAGGGCGATGTTGAAACCATTGAGTATCATCAAGATAAAAATGTCGGCATTACGGTTTATGTTGGACAACGTGCGGGATCCGCCTCGCTTTCAGATGTAAGACCCGAAGCCATTCGATCTGCTGTCAATGCAGCTTGTAATATTGCACGTTTTACCGATGAAGATCCTTTTTCTGGTTTAGCGGATAAAGAATCTTTAGCATTTCAATATCCTGAGATTCATTTAGATTTTCCTTGGGATATTTCTGTCGTCGATGCGATCGCGCTTGCAAAAGAATGCGAAGGCATTGCACTTGCCAAAGATAAACGCATTCAAAATTCGGAAGGTGCCACTATTTCGACATCAAGGGTGATTAATGCTTACGGAAATTCACAAGGTTTTGTTGGTGCATTCCCTGTGACGCGACATGAGATTTCTTGTGTGTTGATTGCGAATCAAAATAATGAAATGCAACGCGATTACTATTATACCGTCGCATCCGATAAAGGATTATTAAATTCAATCCAAACCGTCGCGACAAAAGCCGCGGAAAGAACCGTCAATCGTCTCGGCGCTAAACGTTTAACAACAAGACGTGTGCCAGTTATTTTTGCGGCAGAAGAAAGTCGCGGATTATTAGGCTTATTTGTTTCAGCCATTTCTGGTTCGAATTTATATCGTAAATCTTCTTTTTTAGTGGATCATTTAGGAAAATCAATTTTTCCAAAACATATTCAAATTTATGAAAATCCATTTATTGAAAAAGCACTCGGTAGTAGCCCTTTCGATGATGATGGCGTTGCAACAAAAGCGAATGCATTCATTACCGATGGTGTTTTACAAAATTATGTGCTCGGTGTTTATTCCGCACGTAAGTTGGGAATGAAAACCACAGGAAATGCGGGCGGCGTTCATAATTTAATGATTAGCACGAGCGATAAAGATTTCTCGGCATTATTAAAAACCATGGGCACAGGGTTACTGGTGACTGAGTTAATGGGACAGGGAATTAATTTGGTGAATGGTGATTATTCACGAGGATGCGCAGGGTATTGGGTTGAAAACGGTGAAATTTGTTATCCTGTGGAAGAGATTACCATTGCAGGTAATTTACGAGAAATGTTTAATGGCATCGTGCACGTCGGTAATGATATTGATAAGCGCGGTAATATTCAAACAGGATCTATTTTAATCGATCAAATGATGGTGGCGGGAGATTAATTTATTGGTGGCGTGCATAAGAAAACAATAATTAAAAAATGAGGAGAAACATTTGAACTCACATTCTAAAGAAAAAAAAATAGATGTAATACCACGAAATGTATTGTCGCAATGTCTATTTGGTTTTTATTCCCGTCGTGATTTGGCAATCGCAAGTACGGTCAGTAAAGAATTTAAAATATGTGCAGATGAACGGGCATCCCACATAGTCAAAGAATATGTCAATCCGAAAGATCGCATGCAAAAAATACGAATTGTTGGCGATCAAATGGATAGTAGTAAAAATTTCAAAGTCACAGACCGCATGCACGTTGAAATATTCAGCCAAGAAGAAAATAATCTCGTGTTGAAAAAAACCATCATACCTATTTTAAAAAATGAGAGAACTTATCCGTATTATCAATTCGATTTAGGTAAGAATGAATTCGGTATTACTTATTTGCGGCTTTCTTCTTCGGAATGTCGCTATGCTATAGGATGTTGGGAAAGTCCATATGATTGGAAAAGAAATGAAAATTTCACTATTTTTCAGGAAATAAAACAAAATACCCCTTCTCTTTCTGACGAAGAAAAAGAATTTATTAATGTTTTAGAGAAAAAAAATAATGAAGAGCAGGTTTCTGAATTAGTAAAAAAAATTAAGAATCCTAATATTTTAGATGAAAAAGGAATTCCTGTGTTAATTCGCGCAGTTGAATTAGGGTATTTTGAGGTTGTCAAAGGATTAGTTGATAAAAAAGCTAATGTGGAAATAAGAAATCCTTATCACGATGGTTATGTAACACCTTTGCTTCAGGCTGCTGCCTACTTGTGTCGTCTTAACATGATGAAATATTTGGTGGAGCATGGAGCTAAGGTGAATGCATGTGATAGCTTAGGACAAACAGCGCTTCATAAAATATCCGATCATTTGGAAGTTTTTGATCATGGAATTCCTTATTTAAAAAATTGCATTAAAAATGAAGAAGATTTGCAAATAAAATCTGATTTGAAAAGTAGATTAGAAAAATATCTAGAAGATAAAAAAAATGCAGAAGAAATAGAATTATTTTTATTACATCATGGTGCTAATCCGTACTTGGTTGATTTAAATGAAGATCGAGCCGGAGAACGTCGATATGGTGCATTATTATCCGTTGCCACGATGGAGACCGATGCAGAAGAGCGCATTGAATCGTGGAAGTTTGAGGCAGAGGATACTTCTTATGTGATTAAGTTCAAAGATACTTCTTTTCAAGATAAATGGTGGGCATGGAATGCTATTGTCAACAAAATAAAATTAAGTGTTGTTAACAGAGAGCTTGGATTGGCCAATGATAGCACCCCATGGTATTTTAGTTTGGCTTTTACGTCTCATTTGAAAATTCCTCAACGTGACATGTATGCTATACAATCTATTAAAATTGATTACAAATTAAGTGCGTTAACAATCTCTATTAAAGACAAATATAAGCATAATAGTGAGGTACATCAGGCCATTATAAAATGTTTCAATGAGTTAAAGCTCCATGAAGCGGAAGAAGTTACGGTACAGCCAGTACTAAGAATGGGGCGATAGAGTTTGTAATAGCTCAGGTACCCCCGCGGCAACGTCCTAAGGGATCCAGTGATAGCGGATATGTCATTCTGGATCCCGCGGACGAGCCGCGGGACGACGAGTTCTAGGGACCTCTGGTGTTTTAAGCTGGCATGACACGGACTTTTATTCCACCGGATCTTTTACGGAAGATTCTTTTAATAATGTTAAACATTCCTCTGGAGGCAGGGGCGGACTATAAAAATAACCTTGAACTTGTTGGACTTTTCTTTCTTTTAAAAAGTTTATTTGTTCTATTTTTTCAACGCCTTCTGCTAAAACCTTAACTGCAAGCGTATTCGACATATGAATGATAGTTTCTACTATCGCTTTATCTTCCATATTAGTAGTTATTCCTTGAATAAAACTTTTATCAATTTTAATATAATCAAAAGAATAATATTTAAGATAATTAAAAGTAGAATATCCAGTGCCAAAATCATCAATGGCAAACTTGATGCCAAGTTCTTTTAATTTTTGCATTTTATGAGAAATTTCGGTGGGATTTCCAAGTATTGCTGTTTCAGTAATTTCAAATATAAGTGTATGTGGATCAATTTCGGTTTCTTTAATGATCTGCAATACATCATCAAAAAATTCATTCTTTCGTAATTGATAACCAGAAATATTAACCGCCATGGTTAATTCAGGATTTATTATTTTTTGCCATTTTAGCTTTTGTTCACAAGCGCTTTTTAAAACCCATTTTCCTATTTCATTGATAAGTCCTGATTTTTCCGCGAGTGGAATGAAAGAATCCGGCTGCAACACGCCTAAAGTAGAATGTTTCCAGCGAATAAGCGCTTCCACGCCTATAATCTGATTGGTTTTTAAATCTATGATTGGTTGATATTCTAATATAAATTCATGGTTATTTAGTGCAAGGTGCAACTGCGATGCGATATCAACTCGATTAAATAATTTTTCTGAAAATTTTGGTTGATAAAATTGCAGCATATTCCTACCTGATTCTTTTGAATGGTGTAAAGCAATATCAGCATTTTTTAATAAAGTTTGTGGATCTTCGCCATCTCGTGGAAAAATGCTAATACCTAAACTTGCGGTCACACTGATTTTTTCTGAATTGATTTCAAAAGGTGTTTGGAATAATGAAAAAATTTGATTAATACGCGCTAATAAATCTGCTTCTTCATTAAATGAAGTTATCAGCACGACAAACTCATCGCCACTGAGGCGACTAATACTATCTGTGTCGCGAAGCGCCCTGGATAATCGAGTAGCAACCATGATAAGTATTGCATCTCCGACATCAGTACTTAAGTTATCATTGATACTTTTAAAATTATCTAAATCAAACATTAAAATCGCAACTAATGAATCATTTCGTTTTGCGTAAGCGATCGCCTGAAGAATTCTATCGATGTTAAGTGAACGATTAGGTAATCCTGTTAAGTCATCATGTGTTGTTTGAAATTGTAATTTTCTTTCCAGAATTTTACGTGCTGTAATATCTAAAAAACTAAATACACAACCGATGATTTTTCCATGTAATAATTGTGGGTGAGTATATAATTCGATAATTTTACCATCGCTTAAATCCCATTCTCTAATAACGCCAGTTTTTGGATTGGTGGTTAAATCCATCATCCAATGCGAAAATAATGCAGATTCATTTACGGATTCAGATAATTTTATAAGTAATGTATTTAAGTTTTTTTGCTTCATTACGTCGGTAGATAAATTCCACAATGATAAAAATACATTATTAAATAATACAATTTCGCCTTCGTTATTAACGACAAGAATACCTTCTTTTGTTGATTCAAGTGTTGCGGTACTCAAGGAAAGCGCATTATCTAAATCTTCAGTTTTCGCTTTTACTAGATCATGCAAATGATCCAACTGATATTGTACTTCTTTTTTTAATTCCCATTTTTTTGTTAAAGCAGCTGCTAATTGTCGAATTTCAACGACATCAAATGGTTTTTTTAAAATTAAAAAGTTATCAGAATGATTTAATTGTTTAGACATTTCATCCCATGAGTAATCGGAATATGCGGTACAAATGACAACTTGAATATCTGGATCGATTTGCCACATTTTAATAATTGACATAATTCCGTTCAAACCAGGAGGCATACGCACATCGACGAAGGCAAGCGCATAAGGATTATTTTCTTCAAAACCTTTTTTCACCATTTCTACGGCGTCCGCACCTTGGTATGCAGAATCGATAATATAGGGAGGGTGGTGGTATGTACTTTTGTTTTCTGATGAGGAAGGTGTATTTGATATGGATGCGAGGGCCGCATCAAAATCACTACTCGAAGTTTTTTCTTCGAAAATCCTTCGAAAATCTTCGTGAATTTCAGGCACATCATCAATAATTAATATGCGCTTCTTCATTTTCACCTGCATATTTTTCTCCGACTTTCATTTTGTAGGGAAGTATCAACACAAAAGTGGCACCCTTATCTTTCCCTAAACTTTTCACGGTTAATAACCCCCCCATGTCTTGGGCTGACAGCGCACTTGTATGTAAACCAAAACCATGTCCTGTATCTTTTGTTGTAAATCCATAGGTAAATATTTTTAGAAGAATATCTTGTTCGATGCCAAGGCCATTATCAGTTATTTCTATCATAAAATGTTTGTCGTCTTTTTCTTCTACTTTTAAAATGAGTTTTTTAGGTTCATTATCACTTGCTAGCAAAGAATCAATAGCATTTTTAACTAAATTGACAAGAATTTGTAATAATTTAACTTGATCGGAGACAATGGTTTTAATGGGTTTAAATTCACGAATAATTTGAATTTTGGATAGTGCATCCGTTTTATTGATGGTAATAGCGTTTTCTACTATATCTGTAACGGAAATTTTTTCCATTACTCCTAAAGAACCACTGACCGAATGTTGCATCGTGATAATGTCTTTGATGTGTTGAATATTTTTTTGTAATGCCACTGTCCCTGCAGTTAATTCCGATTTTTCTTTTTGTAATTCTTCAGAAAGAACTTTTATAAAATGAGGAATTTTTTGTCCTGAGGCATCATTTGCTAAAAACTGCTCTAAATCATTTTTATGTTGATTTAAGATATTGGATACCGTTTCTAAACTTTGTGCCTTTGATTTATGAATGTTTTCTTGCATCAATGTGACCGATGTATTGGTGCTATTTAGTACGTTACCAATGTTATGTAAAATACTCGTTGCAATATCAGCCATCCCTGCACGTCTTGCCGCAATAACTAATTGATTATTTAATTTAGCGACTTTAACTTCCATTTTTTTACGTTCGTTAATTTCGTTATTTAATTGTGTGTTTGATTCAGTAAGATCGTTAATGGAATCTTTTAATTGATTTTGCGTGTCATTAATCACATTTAGCATTTTATTACTGTCATCTACCATCGCAGATATTTCGTCTCGTCCGCTAATAGAAATATTTTTTGAAAAAACTTTCGTGCTTGTAATATTTTGTAATTGATTTTTGAAAATGTTAATGCGATCCAAGACAAAATATTTCAGTGTTAATTCAATTAAACCCACAATGACTATACCAAGGAGACACATAATAAAGATATAATTATGAATAGTCGTCAACCCTTTTAAATAAGTGGTGCGAGGCATGTCGATACGCAACAAGCCAATTAAATTATTATTAATATCTTTGAATGATGAATAAATGTGTATAATTTCCTTGCTATAACGAACCGAAAAATATTCTTGCCCTTGTTTTAGTTGTTGTAATGAATCTTCGACTTCGGTGTTATTAAAAAATTTATTGGTAGGAATTAAGCTTAATTGCATTTGTATGGTATCGGATAATTTTTGTAAACTCGCATCGTTAAAGTAGGATCCCATCACAATATTGCCATTCGATTTTTCTGAGGCTTCCCCATTTGATATCGCATAGGAGGATATAAGAACATATCCTTCAGGTAATTCAACAAATCCTGCAATATGGTCGGTAACATCCGCATGTTTTAGGATGGGGGTATGTTGAGATAAATATTGCAAGATGGTGTTCGGAACAGTGGTAAATTCTTGTGTTTTTTGATTAAATGCCGCTCCATCAAAATATTGATTTTGATCGTTAAAAAATAATAAAAAGTTCATCTTGATGTCATTAAAAGTGGTTTTATTTTCAAGATTGTCCTTAATGAACTTCTGGTTTTTATCTTTCATGAAATTATAACTGTCATTCCAATGCGCCCAATCTACGTTTAACGTATTAAGCGCATCTACGGTTCTTGAGATTGCCTCTTCAGTGCGAGTGTAGATGCTTTTAACGTCTTTCTCTTCTAGAGTTTTATAATCTCTTAAAATAAAGAAATAGGCTTGAAATACAACTGCGGCCATGACAAGTGCCCATGTCATGAGAGAGATAATAAAGAGTTTTTTATGTAAGCTCATATGATCCTCACATGGCTTTTGTTGGTTTTGCGAATTCTTGTCATTCCCGCCTATGCGGGAATGATAAGAAGTTGCATCACCGACTTTATTTAATTGTTACACAAATAACTATTTATGTTAAGGCAATCTTTTAGCAATTAATTGAATAATAAGGTAATTTTTAATTGCGGTTAAAAAATACCACATTCTTTTGCGTATAATTTTGCATCGTTTATCGAGGTTTTTGAGATTTTATCTACGCCTTTCAAGCGTTCCATAAAAAGCGAAATGCCTTCATCTTGATGCCCAACCACGGCTTTAGATAAATCTGCATGATTTTTAATAATGTGATATTGCTTTTGCGTGATATATAAATCATCGGAGAGAATGAGAAATCCTTGCATCCAATATTTAAATTCAACATGTGTCATGTGAGCGGTTTTCCTTTATGTATTTTCCTCGATTCTTCTAAACTAATATGCGTTTCATCATAGCTATTATCAATCACATGATAAAAAATTAAGTTTAATCGCTCTTTAATTTCCGGAATAAAAAAGTTAAGAAGGGGTTCGTGAAAATTTTCTTTTTCTAAAAATAAAAGTAATTGACTTAACCAGCCAGTAAATTCACCTAACGGCTCGTTAATTTTATTTAACGAGCGTAGGATTAATTTTGCTTTTTCTTGATTTAATAAAAAGGTCTCGGAAATTTCAAAAAAACCTTGCAACCAATAACAAAAAATTTGATTTGTCATACTAACATTTAGCGTGGACGACAGCATTCTTATATTCGTTCAGCTGTTTTTGATTTAAATCCATTAAATTTTCTAATCCTTTAATCATTGAATCTAATTTTTCTTTGGGAAATGTCGCAATAATCTTGCCCATATAAGAAAGCACAGGATCTTTGATGACTGAAATAGCAGCGGAATGAACTTCGAGATAATGAATGGCAGACTCTCCTTCGATCCTCTTTTTTAACCCTCTAAAATTTCTTGGAAATGTAACATTAATGCATTGTTTAACGGTATTAAATTCGCCGTGAATATTTAGTATTCCCATTTTATTTTTAAAATGCGAAAGCAATGTTTGCAAGCGGTCCATGGTATCTTGATGTTCTTTGGCTTCTGGTGTTTTTAGAAATACGCCATTTACTAAGGAAATAGCCAATGAATTTTCCTGATTTACTTTTTCTATACGCATTCGGATATTGGTTAAGTTTTTGTTAACTGAAGCTGCGTGTGCTTTTGCAAGATCTAATGCGAATTGTGCTTCTGATTGTAATTTCTGTAGTTCCTTTTCTTTTTCTTCTAAGCTTTGTAATAATTCACTATGTGATAACATTCTGTTAGTCCTTTTAACATTATTATAAAAAACAGGGGTACTCTAAAAGGAAGTTTAATAAAAATCAAGCTATTCACATTTTTGTTGTTCAGCAAACATTGTCATTCCCGCGAAGGCGGGAATCCATTTATAAGAGATAGCATATTACTAATGGATTCCCGCCTTCGCGGGAATGACATTCGTGCATGACGGGTTATTCACTCCGCCTCATCAAATTTATCATTAAATAATTTGACAATGGCTTCACGCGCGTCTAACTCATCAGCGCCCGTAATGGTTAAATGGAGAGAGTTTCCCTTGGTAACCCCAAGGAGAATGAGAGACATAATACTTTTGCAATCGGCTTTCCGGTCATTATGTTGAATTTCTGATTTGCTTTCAAACTTTGAGGCAGTGGCAACGAGTTTGGCAGCAGCTCTCGTGTGTAATCCCAGTTTATTTTGCACTGTAATTTTTTCTTGTAACATCAGAAGGGTGCCTTCTTATAAATTGAATTCTTCGCCTAAATAAACGGCGCGGACTTGTTTATTTTCGAGAATGGTTTGCGGTGTACCTTCACACATGATTTTGCCTTCATTGACAATGTAGGCGCGTTCGCAAATATCTAAGGTTTCACGAACATTGTGGTCCGTAATTAATACGCCAATATTACGCGCGCGTAAATGGGTAATAATACGTTTTACATCCACAACAGAGATGGGATCAATTCCTGCAAATGGCTCATCTAATAAAATAAATTTAGGTTCGGTTGCGAGCGCTCGCGCAATTTCCACGCGTCTTCTTTCACCACCCGATAAACTGATACCGAGTGTATCGCGGATATGTTCAATATGAAATTCGCGTAACAAACGATTCAGTGCTTCATGTCGAGTGGTTTTTGTTAAATCTTTTCGTAATTCTAAAATCGCCATAATATTGTTGGCAACGCTTAATTTGCGAAAAATAGAGGCTTCTTGAGGTAAGTAACTCATGCCTAATTGTGCGCGTGTATGCACGGGTAGGGTCGTGACATCTTGATTATCTAAAAAAATACTTCCACCATTCGCGCGAATTAATCCAACAATCATATAAAATGAAGTCGTTTTGCCTGCGCCGTTAGGTCCAAGTAATCCGACAATTTCACCGCGATTTAAGTGCAGTGACACATCTTTCACGACATGGCGTGATTTGTAATATTTGCTAATCTGATTAACGCGTAAGGTGTTCATGATTTCATTTGCTTCGTATTGATAATAATGGTTGCTCGACCGTTTTTTGACGCAGGCGTCGAGACAATCTGATCTTTCATATTATAAAGGATAATTGGCCCATGGAAACTATTTTCTCCTTGTGTCACCATCACGTCTTCTTCTAATTGTACCAGAGAGGTTTCGGGATAAAATTTAATAACTTTGGCTTTTGCATGAAAAAGCTGTTCGCCTTCCTTTGGAATGGTAGTAAATTCAGCGAGTTGGCCGACGCCATAAGCAATCGCGGAAATCATTTTGCGATCTTTATTTTTTTCTGTGACTAATCGATCCGCAATTAAATGCGTCGTACCTTGATCGACTTTCACATTCCCCTCATAAACATCGATACCTGTTTTATAATTTAATTCATAAGAATCTGCATCAATATGCATTAATTGTTCGCGATCATTGGGAAGTGCATACGCATTTCCTAATAAAAATAAAATACAAATTACATTAAGAATTCGGCGCATATTCACCTTTAGTATCTGTTAAAAGTTTAATGATGCCGTCATTTAAATTCGCCCACATCCCAATTGCTCGAATGGTAGTATCAGGTTGCGTGATTAACACGGCATCTTGTGTTGATGCGATTTTTTTCGCCGGAAAAACAGTAAGCGTTTCTGTCTTCATCGTTGTCGTATGTGCGGCAATATCTTCATTATGATGAATGACAACATTGCTCCAAAAAAGAATTTGTTCGATACCTTGTGTTGCTTTCGCGAAATCTGAATTAATATGCCAAGGCTCGGGAGATTGTCGGAAAAAAGTAATATGTGGTGTTGTGATATCCATCGTATCATTTTTCGAATAATGTACCATTTTCGGCGATTCAATTTTTAATACTTGAAAACCTGTCTTATCAATAATCGTTGCGGTGATATTTTCCATATAGGAATCAGGAACACCTTGATCTTTTGGAATGTAAACAGGCTTTTTTTTGGAAATAATAATAGACCAACTACTGAGGCCAACAGCTACAAAAAGTAAAAAGCTTATCAATACATTTTTTAATGTCAACAAAGAAAATTACCTTTGTAAATAACTATCAATCATAGTTTGATAAGTACCTTGTGCTTGCATGATAAAATCACATACCTCACGCGCCGCACCTTTTCCACCTTTCGCTTTCGTAATCCAATGTACATTATCTTGAATAATTTTGGGTGCATTCGCAACCGTTACCGCAAAACCTACCCGAGTGAGCATTGGTAAATCTGGCAAATCATCTCCCACATAAGCAATTTGCGCATCAGTTAAATTTAATTTTTGTTTAATGTCTTCATAAGCGGGTAGCTTATCTATTTGACCTTGATACGTATGCGTTATACCTAAATCTTGCATGCGACGTTGAATAATTTCAGATTGGCAGGTAGTAATAATAGCAATCTCTACACCGGTTTTTTTTAAAAATTTCATGCCTTGACCATCATGTACATGAAAATGTTTCGATTCAATTCCTTTGTGGTCATAAGATAAAATTCCGGCAGTTAAGACCCCATCTACATCAAAAATAACTAAACGAATATTTTTAGCTTTATCAACTAATGATTGCATTAAACAACTCCTGCACGTAAAACATCGTGCAAATGTATTACTCCAATCGGATAATTTTTTTCATCTGTCACGATAAGAGCGGTAATTTTAAAATTTTCCATGATTTTTAAAGCAGCGGTGACCAAAATATTAGGCGATACGACTTTCGGATGTTTTGTCATGACTTCACGAATATAAGTATGTTGAATATCTGCATTTTGATCAAATGCACGTCTCACATCGCCATCCGTAAATATACCAGCCAATTTATCCTCTGCATCAATAATAGCGGTTAAACCCAGTTTTTTACGGGTCATTTCGATCAAAGCCGTTTTTAATGTGGCACCTAAATCGATTTTCGGAATCGCATCACCCTTATGCATGATATCTTTCACGCACAATAATAATTTGCGTCCCAAGGTCCCACCTGGGTGGGATTTCGCAAAATCTTCTTTCGTAAATCCGCGTTTTTCTAGCAGGGTAATGGCAAGCGCATCACCCATTACCAACGCCGCCGTGGTGCTTGAAGTAGGCGCTAAACCTAGCGGACAGGCTTCTTTGCTCACGCTGACATCCAAATGAATAGTAGCGGATTTCGCAAGGTTGGAGCGAATATTGCCGGTTAATGCGATGAGTGGAATTTGTAAGTGTTGAATAAAAGGTAGAATGGATAAAATTTCCTCAGTTTCGCCTGAGTAAGAAATGATCACCAAAACATCTTTTTTGGTAATCATACCGAAATCGCCATGTTTCGCTTCGCCGGGATGAATAAAAAAAGCAGGTGTGCCCGTGCTTGCGAAAGTTGCTGCTAATTTTCTGGCAATATGGCCTGATTTTCCCATGCCCATGACAATCACGCGGCCTTCCGTTTTCAATAATAAATGGCATGCATTGTAAAAGTTCTGATCAATTCGGTCAAGAAGTGAGCTCAAAGATGAGATTTCTGTTTTAATGACAGAACGTCCTAGTTCGCATAATTTTTCAATATCCTGCATTAATTTTGCCTATTTCTGAAATAAGTATAAGTATTTTACCTGTCTTTTATCGCTTTCGAAAGAGTTTCGACAGTATTAAAAACTTTTACTATACGTAGCAGATTGGTATACTTTGCCCATGAATAATCTCGTTCAAATTAATAATCTGCACTATCATCGCAATGGTCGAATGATTTTTCGTGGACTAAATATTGCGATTCCTGCAGGGAAAGTCACGGCTATCATGGGCCCAAGCGGCGCAGGCAAAACCACTTTATTACGTTTGATTGGTGGACAATTGATGCCGACAGAAGGCCAAGTTTTTGTGGATAACCAAAATGTCCATCGATTAAAGCATAACGAATTATATGCTTTACGTAAGCGTATGGGGTTATTATTTCAAAGTGGTGGCCTTTTTACACATTTAAATGTGTTTGAAAATGTTGCCTTTCCTCTGCGCGAACATACGCGATTATCGGAAAGTATGATTCGGAATATTGTTCTACTGAAATTACAAATGGTCGGATTGCGTGGTGCAAGAGATTTAATGCCAAGTGAATTATCGGGGGGTATGTCAAGAAGAGTGGCGCTTGCAAGAGCCATAGCCTTAGATCCTACATTAATCATGTATGATGAACCGCTATCGGGACAAGATCCCATTACGATGGGGGTATTGCTTAAATTAATCAAAACATTAAATGACGCACTTTCTTTAACGACAATTATCGTATCACATGATGTGCAAGAAATTTTGAGCATTGCGGATTATGCATATGTGATGTCAGATGGAAAATTAATCGGACAAGGCACCGCCGATTCTTTGACGAAAGATGACTCTCCTAAATTAAAACAATTTTTAAATGGATTACCGGATGGTCCCGTACCATTTCATTATCCTGCGCCGCCTATTGCGGATGATCTTATTCAAAGGGGATAGGGATGAATGAAATAGCGAATTTAGGCAAATATGGTATTGAATCCCTAAGACAATTTGGAAAAGCGGGTATGTTGTTATTTCGCGTGATATTTCACGTACCCAATTTTCGTAAAAATTTTCCGCTGGTTTTACAACAAATTTATGCGGAAGGTGTGCTTTCATTATTAATTATCATGGTTTCCGGTTTATTTATCGGCATGGTGGTGGCATTACAGGGTTATCATACCCTTGCAAAATTCGGGGCATCAGCTCAGTTAGGACCCTTAGTCGCATTAAGTGTGGTGCGTGAATTAGGTCCGGTGGTGACCGCTTTATTATTTGCGGGTCGCGCGGGTTCTGCACTCACGGCTGAAATGGGTTTAATGAAGGCAACCGAACAATTATCAAGTATGGAAATGATGGCAGTCGATCCCATTCGACGTATTGTTTCTCCACGATTATGGGCTGGATTTATTTCACTGCCTATTTTGACGATTATTTTTAACACCGTAGCGGTTTATGGTGCTTATTTGGTTGGAGTGAAATGGTTAGGTTTGGATGCCGGTGCTTTTTGGTCAAACATGCAAGCATCTGTCAATTTTCAATTAGATGTCATGAATGGAATTTATAAAAGTATTGTTTTCGGATTTGTGGTGACTTGGATTGCATTACATCAAGGATATGATGCGGTACCGACTTCGCTCGGGATTTCAAATGCAACCACACGATCTGTTGTTCATGCGTCTCTCGCTGTACTGGGATTAGATTTTATATTAACCGCGATGATGATAGGGGGTTGGTGATGTTATCGCAACGGACCATTGAAGTTTTTGTCGGTCTTTTTCTTTTAGTTGGCATTTTATTTTTAATGCTTTTAGCATTTAAAGTAAGTGGTTTAACTAGTTTTTTTAAGAAAGAAGGCTATGAGGTAGTCGCTGAATTTGATGATATTGGCCAGCTTAAAGTGCGTGGTCCTGTCAAAATTGGTGGCGTTAACATTGGGGAAGTGATCGCGATTAAATTAGATCCCGATAGTTATCGCGCGAAAGTCATTTTACGCATTGATTCAAAAGTCAGAGATATCCCTGTCGATTCAAGCGCAAGTATTTTGACAGCGGGATTACTCGGTGACAATTATATTGCGATTACTCCAATGTATAGCAATCAATTTTTGAAAGAGGGAAGCCAAATTGCAGAAACACATTCTGCGATGGTGCTTGAAAAAATGATAGGACAATTTTTATTTAATATTGGTCAATCAGATAAATCTGAAAAACCAGCCACAGGAGCCACATCATGAAAAAACTACTTACCAGTTTTTTAATTTTTATTAGCATCGCTTGGACTTCTGCTTATGCTTCGGATAATGATCCAGTGAATATGTTACAAAGCCTTGCGAACAACATGATTTCAAGTTTGAAATCAAATCAATCATCTTTAAAATCGAATCCTGGTATCGTTTATTCTTTAGCTTATAAAATAGTGGTTCCCAAAGCTGATATTGGTTTTATGGCAAAAAGCGTCATTCCACCGCAAACCTGGAATAATGCAACATCGAAGCAGCGTGCCCAATTTGAAACTGAGTTTACTAAATTATTAGTTCGAACCTATGCGTCTGCTTTAAAAGATTATACGAGCCAAACCGTGAAATTTTTTCCTGTCAGAGGTGGATATCAAGGCAAAACGAATATTACGGTTTCAAGCCAAATTATTCGAACCGATGGTCCTTCCATTTCTGTCAATTACCGCTTAATCAATTCCGGTAATAACTGGAAATTATATGATATGTCCGTTGAAGGGGTAAGTATTATTGAAAGTTTCCGTTCACAATTTGCGGGCAAATTATCCCAAGGAAATATGGATAATTTAATTAGAGATTTAGTTAAACATAATCAAGCGCGCGGCTCATGATGACGAATATTGATTGTCAAAATGGTGAGCTTTTCGTTTCCGGCACATTAAATTTTGTGACGGTAATGTCGATATGGAATCAAAGCTTACCATTTATTCAAAATGAAAAAGAAATTCAAATCAATTTAGAAAAAATCCAAGAATCTAATGGCGCAGGTCTTGCGCTATTGGTTGAATGGAAATGTTTTGCCAAACGCCACAACAAAATTATTACCTTCAAAAATTTGCCGGAAAATTTGTTGTCTATTGCGAATCTGACGGGTGTGATGCAGTTTTTGACTTAACCCAGAACCTGTCATGCCAGCGACAGTTGATGAGGTAAAAACATGCCGCCATGACATGAGGTTTATCACGCTTCTTCTTTCGTCGGTATTATCGAAGCATTGCCCAGCAATACTTTTTCTAAATCACTCGATGAAAGTGGTTTATTAAAATAAAATCCTTGAATTTCACCGCATTTTAAATTTTTCAAGAAATCCATTTGTGCCTTTGTTTCAACACCTTCAGCGAGTACTTCAAGATTTAAACTGTGTGCCATGGTAATAATTGCCTGAATAATGACTTCGTCACCTCTGTTAATTTGAATATTCTTTACAAAGGAACGATCGATCTTTAAGCGATCCAATCGCAAGTTTTTTAAATAACTGAGTCCGGAGTACCCCGTACCAAAATCATCAAGTGCAATATGGATGCCTAGCTCTTTTAGTGTATTAATGGTGTTGACGGAAGCGGTATTGCTGACGATTGAATTTTCAGTTAATTCTAATTCAAGATATTCTGGTTTTAGTCCAGTATCCTTCAAAACTTTTTTTACAAATTCAGCGAGATTATATTGATTTAATTGTTGGGTGGTAATGTTGACTGCAACGCGAATAGGCGGCAATCCTGCATCTTGCCATGCTTTGTTTTGTGCGCAAGCCGTTTTCAGCACCCATTCTCCAATAGGAATAATTAATCCAGTTTCTTCGGCCAAAGGAATAAAATCAATGGGTAAAATAAGTCCCTTTTCTGGATTTTGCCAGCGAACCAGCGCTTCGACTGCTACTAATTTATCTTGTTTAATATCCATTTGTGGTTGATACAATAAAAACAATTCATTACGATTAATGGCTTGACGTAATTGCATTTCTTTTTCAAGAAATTCTAAACTCTTACGATTTAAATCTTCGGAATAGAACTGATAGTGATTCGCACCATTTTTCTTAGCAAGATACATAGCAGCATCGGCATTTCGTAATAGAATATCTGTATTTTTACCATCTTTTGGGAAAAAACTGATACCAATGCTTGTCGTAATAGTAATTTCTCTATTTTCTAAAATAAAGGGAGCGCTAATAATACTCAGTAAATTTTCAGCAATATCACGCACATTTTTCTCGTTGGTAATATTTTTTACCACGATAACAAATTCATCTCCACCTAATCTTGCTACCATGTCACAAGATCGAATGGCAGATTTAAGTCGTTTTGCGAGTGTTGTTAAAAGCTCGTCTCCGGCCGCATGACTTAAACTATCATTAATCAACTTAAAACGATCAAGGTCAAAAAATAAAATCGCGAAAATTTCATTACTTTGAAAACATTCTGTAACGGAGCGATTAATCACTTCTTGTAAAAGCACACGATTCGGGAGCTTAGTTAAACTATCGTGATTTGCCTGATATTTTAATTTATTTTCCAATTCAGCTCGTTCAGTAATATCGCGAAAACTATAAACGCGTCCAATCGTTTTCGTATCTAATTTTTGTGGTTGTGAATAATATTCAAAAATTCTTTCATTTTTAAATTTAATGGTGTTAATAATAATTTTTTCTGGATCCATTTTTAAATCAAGAATGTCTGCCAAAAAATCATTGGGGCTTAGCAATTCATTTTTGAAAAAATTAATAAACAAATCAAAGGATTTTTCACTTTCTAATCTTTCAGGTATTCCCCACATTGAAAAGAATTTTTTGTTAAAATCTACGACATTGTTATTGTTATCAATCACTAAAATTCCATCGGTCGAAGATTCAAGTGTCGCTCGCAATCTTGATAGTGATTGTTGAATGGTTTCTGTACGTTCTTGAATTCTTTTTTCTAAAGAAGTGGTATATAGTTTGCTTTCTTGAAATAGCTGCCATTTTTTGGTGAGTGCGCTTGCTAATTGTCTTACTGCAATAAAATCGAAAGGTTTTTTCAAAATCAGTAGATTATCGGATCTGCCTAATTGTGCAATCGTTTCTTCCCAAGAATAATCAGAATAAGCAGTACAAATGACAATTTGAATGGTTTTATCCAATTCCCAAATATGCTTGATAGTTTCAATACCATCCCAACCCGGTGGCATGCGAATATCAACAAAAGCGAGAGCATAAGGCTTTCCTTGTTTAATCGCATCTGCAATACGTTCATAACCCTCTTTACCTTGTGAAGCTGTATCAATTTGAAATTGCGGTAAGGCAATTTGATCTATCGTTTGCGAAAAAATTTGTTGTTTTAATGAACTTAAAGAACTCGAGGGAGAATTCGTTAAGATTTTTATGAAGTCATGATGAATTTCTGGATTATCATCAATAATAATAATACGAAATTCTGCATTAGCCGGTGTTTGATTATGCATCGACAGGGCTCCTTTCTTTTATCGTCACGAATGGCAAGCTCAAAATAAAGCGAGCGCCCATTCCAAGTCCATCACTTTCAGCGTGTAAGCTGCCACCTAATTCTTTAGCAAGTAGTGCACTACTATGTAAGCCGAAACCATGTCCTTTTTGTTTTGTGGTAAAACCAAAAGAGAAAATTTTAGTTAAATTTTGAGATGCGATACCCATTCCATTGTCTTCAATAGTAATATTTAAAAAATCATCAGTCGGTTTCATTTGTATTTTTATTGTTTTGGTTTTATTTTGTGTATCTCCACTGAGGATGGCGTCTTTTGCATTTTGGATAAGATTCACTAAAATTTGCATCACTTTATTTTTATCAGTGATAAGGATTAACGTATTATTTAATTCCTTATCGATGCTAATTTCATTTTTATTTAATGAAGAAGCATTAATTTCAAGTGCAGAATCAATCGTAGCAGATATGTTAACTTCTTCCATCATCCCAGCTGCACCACTTAAGGTTCCTTGCATGGCGACAATGTTTTTGATGTGCGTTATATTTTCATGTAGTCGACTAATTTCAGCGGTAATGCTATCAAATTTTGCTTCCATATGTGGCTTAGATTCAGTGATATACTCTGGGAGTAATTTTCCTTTAGGATCATTTTCAAGATAATTTTTCAAATCTTCAATATGAGATAGCAACATATTCAACACGACATACAAACTCCGAATATCAATTTCTTCTATCGATTTTTGGATCAGCCCAACAGATACATTGACGCTATTTAAAATATTTCCGACATTATGAAGAATAGAAGTTGCAACTTCTGACATTCCTGCGCGCCTTGCGGAAGAGATCAGTTGTTGATTGAGTTTATGCAATTCAAATTCCGCGAGTTTCCGCGCAGTGATATCCATTCCAATACCTGAAATAAATCGAATAGGGGATTTATCTTTAGGAACATGTGGATTACCGGCGAAGAAGCACCAACGTTCGTTCCCATCGAACGTTTGAATTTTTACTTCAAATTCATAATTTTCCCCATTTTTAAACGCTTTATCTAATAACAGATTTAACGTCTTTTGATCCGCATTGCTTATGCAATTCATCAGTTCATCATTGGTTGGAATTTTTTCTTCGAATTTTACGCCGAACATTTTATACATTTCATTAGACCATGTAATAATTTTACTTTCATTGTCGAATGTCCAATATCCCAAATGCGCAATTTCTTGAGCGCGAGCTAATTTTTCATTTAAGTCAGTCGTTTCTTTCGAAGAAACTTCCATCGATCTTTCGAGTAAATAACGTTCTTGGTCAACTTCGGTATAAGTGCGATTAATTTTGTCGAGAAAACTTTGCCATTGTTGCAGCTCAGGAATACGGTCCTCTGATATGCCCAGTCGTTTGAGTTGTCTTTGTAATAAATTATGTAAATCCATTTGATTACTCTTCAGTAATAGTTGTAATTGTCATAGTTTGATTGTGAAGATCACAATTTCCCTTTGAAAAAGGTGATAATTCACCATAAGAATAAAAACCAATCTGTTGGGTTTTAGGTGGCAATGATTCAAGTGTTGATTCTGTTTCTTCTTCGGTTCTTTCACCCAGCAATAATCTCCTACCAACGCAACTCACTGCGATGGATAACACAGGATTTGTTGTGGTACTTTTATCAGTGAGCAATGTAGTTTTTGCAAGCTCCCCAGCTTCACTTGCACCATTTATTAATCTATCAAAATTTGCGCGCATCAACTGCGCTAAATAACCGGTTGGCACATCACCTGCAAAAGTAAGTGACTGATCTTTTTCATCGACTGCCAAAATAGTTCGGACGAGTTGACGCGCATCGTCGGCATTTTTACGAATGGCAAGAGGGAATAGCAATCCCGTTGCCGGTAAACCCGATGCACGTTCGCCTAAATATTTCTTATAGAGTAACAGCGCCGGTTGATTATCTAATTCATATAAAATATTATTTTTGGAACGAGTAATTCTTCTTTCTGGTCCAAAGATATCCCAGCCACCTCGTGATCCGTGTCCAATATGTACGTATTTTCCATAAAATCCGACAGCCACCACTTGATTTTTATAAATTTTGCCATCAAAAATAGCCCAGGTATTTTTAAAACGTGGACCATCTCCTGCTAAGCCACCCGTAACAATGACATTGTCTTTACCAATGGAATTAATACCTTTAACAAGTTCACTGCCATTGACATTTAAGCCATCGGATAAAACAAAAATATTACATAAATCATCTTGATTTAAGCTCTCGGCAACCTTACTGCCCGCTTGATAGGAATTTTCTGCATCCTTAATTTCTATTTTTACTGCTTTTATAGGTGTTTTCTCGAATTTAATGACAGCTACGGAAAGACTGTTATCTGAAATATTAGATCCTAAAATTTCACCAGCACTCGAGCAACCAATCATTTTTGCTTGTTTATAAAATGCAGATAATTCTTCAATTGGTTTAGTATTATTGATAAATTCCGGTGCTGCGAAAACTAATATTAAGGTTTCTGCAGAATCTAGGGCAGGAAATTTTGGGATGGACCACCCTTTTTCGAGGGTATATTGGAAAGTTTCCAGGTTCATAACCACACCTCCTAGGAATGCGATTTCCGAAACCTTTTAATAATATTTGTACTAATTATATTTTAACATGAGATTACATAATTTAACTTATTGTTTTTATTTGTTTTTAGAAAACAAAGTATAAACCGTCGGCACCACAAATAGCGTAAAACAAGTGCCAATTAACATCCCTGACGCAATAACAAGACCGATATCAAAACGGCTTTTCGCGCCCGCACCACTCGCAAGTAGGAGTGGTAAAACGCCTAATACCATTGCTGCAGTCGTCATTAAGATGGGTCGTAATCGAAGTGAAGCGGATTTTAAAATAGCATCCGTATTATTTAATCCTTCTTGTACTTTTATTTTATTAGCAAAATCAACCATTAAAATACCATGTTTGCTAATAAGACCAATTAATGTGACAAGACCAATTCCCGTATAAATATTTAATGTCGCGAGTCCCATGTGCAATGGAATCAGTGCGCCTGTCACAGAAAGTGGGACGCTGATTAAAATAATAAATGGATCGCGGAAACTTTCAAATTGCGCAGATAGCACTAAATAAATAATGAGTAAGGCAAATAAAAATGTATACAACATTTCATTGCCTTCTTCGACCATTTGTCTTGATTGACCTGCGTAATCATAAAACACACCCGTCGGGAAAATTTTCAAGCCTTGGTTTTTTAAAAATGCTAAGCCATCACTGAGCGGTTTTCCAGGCGCCATCATGCCTTGTAAGGTAACGGAATTTAATTGTTGGAAAGTATTCAACTGACTTGGCACCGTTTTCATCTTCACGGAGACGACGCTTGATAGCGGAATTAATTCGTTCGCCACATCAGATTTTACATAAATATTATTTAACTTTTCAGGATTGAGACGAAATGCTTGGGGCACCTGCGGTATCACCAAATAACTTTGACCTTCGCGACTAAATCGCGTGATAGAATTTTCTCCCAACATCGTCGCAAGCGCATTACCAATTTCAGAAGTTTTCACACCCATCGCAGCGGCTTTATTACGATGAATAGTTATTTCTAATTCTGGCTTATTAAATTTAAGATTGGTATCTAAAAACATGAATAAACCACTTTGCATTGCGATTTCTTGTAGTCTCGATACAACTTGATCGAGTATGAGATAATCTACCGTACCGGTAATAATGAATTGTATTGGCAAGCCATCATTCGAACCTGGAATAGAAGGCAAAGGAAATGCCACGGAATTTAATCCTGCAATGCCAGATAATTTAGGCTGTAAATCTTTAAGAACCGAGGCTTGGCTTTTAGCACGTTGACTCCACGGTTTTAAAATTAACCCTGAAAAAGCGCTATTGGTTGCACCAGTGCCATTCACGATAAAATAATCTTCTGTTTCAGGAATGGTTTTATAAATATCAATTAATTGATTAGTGAATGTAGTGGTGTAATCAATATTGGCGTATTCTGGTCCTGTTAACGAAACAAATATAATACTTTGATCTTCATCGGGAGCAAGTTCAGTCGGCGTTGTCAACGCAAGCAAACCGCAGGTGACTAACATGATAGCAGCGAAAGTCATGATGACAGAACGATGTTTTAGTGATTGTTTAAGTTTACGCTGATATTTGTTTTTTAATTTTTCGAAGAAAACATCAATCATATGGACCAAACGTTGATGTGACACAGAAGCATTAAGTATTTTGGAGCACATCATCGGCGAAAGCGTCAGCGCAATAATACCTGAAATAACCACAGCGAATGCCAGCGTGAAAGCAAATTCTGTGAATAGCGCACCGGTTACGC
>Ga0206888_1034_pt1 | contig 44119 bp, 51 predicted proteins | sample Alteio_BWOrgHeat_90_FD_153258 | JGI IMG/M metagenome (GOLD analysis project Ga0206888, IMG submission 153258) | Enriched cells from forest soil in Barre Woods Harvard Forest LTER site, Petersham, Massachusetts, United States - Alteio_BWOrgHeat_Nextera4 ... | reverse complement strand
CAACCTCAGGCCTAAAAATCGCTTGAGAGTAGGTATCAAGGCCGTGAGATACTTTTTCCAAGATATCGGCTAATCGCTCCACTGAGGCATCTAGAATTTCGATTAAAAGATCAATAGCCGTACTACTGAACGATAATAATTTACTTATCCTGGTGGTTATTGATGCAAATGATTGTGGTTCAATATATCGCACTGTGATTAATTTATTCTCAATCAAAATTAAAGTGACCGCATCGGATTTAGGTTCAAGTGAATCCGATCTTGCCACCATGGTGACAGTCATAAAAATTGCACCATTTTCTTTATAAAGACGACTGGATACTTCAATTTCTTGCATTTCTTCACGGGTAGGAATATCAACATTCAGTAAACCTTCAATTAACGTTTCTTCTTCTTTGGAAGGATTTAAAAGATCGATCCATAAAGATTCGGAAATCTGTTGTCGATTTTGATTGGAAACATTGTTAGGTTTAAATTGATTTTTTGCGGAATAGGCGATAATCATACCATCTCAATCCTTAAAAAACTATTTTTTACTAAATCGATTAGAGATTTCATAAACACATTTCCTGAATTCCAGATGCTTTAATGATAGCGTAAAACAGGCGAAACATCTAAATTTTTAGATCGCTTCTTTTCGACGATAATATGCGATGAGTGATTTGATAATGTATTTATCCTTCTTTGTTAATCGCTCGATAGAATAATACATCAAATAAAATCGTAGTTGATCAGTGCGGGATAGGAAAATGACAGCGCTTTTATATAAATTAAAAAAATCTCTCTTTAGCATTCGTGAAAAAAAATATTTACAGATGCGACCAGAAGGCATATCGAATAAATAAACTTTTGGTTCTCGAATGGAGGTTGTCACTAATATATTTCTCCATTGTAAATCGTAATGCATAAAATGATGTTGATGTAAAAGAGAGACGTATGTTGCGATAATTTTAATAATTTCTCTCCTCCAGATTTTTTTTTCAAAAATGTGAGGGTGATGCATGGCTATTTTTTTCAAATCAATGGCATCTGGCACTTCTTCGGTAATAATAATGCCATGAAAATTTCGGAAAAAATGATTTTTACTACCATAAGCAATTAAGGTTGGTACCGGAATATTTAATGCATGACAAAAAATAAGATTGTCACATTCTGCCTTCCATTTTGACCGGCCAAAAAATTTTCTGAGCCCTTTTCCCCTAGAAAAATAATGTTTAATGTAATAATTTTTATTGTCATAGGAATAACGAATGACGCGACTCACAGAAGACGATGAAACCAGAGTCCCTTCTTTAAGAGAAAGCACTTCAGCAATATTTTGAAATATTTTTTGGATATTTTCCGAACAATGGGGATTAATATACCAATGTGACATATGGAACCCTTTTCTTTTTGAAGGGTAACCTTAGCAGATTTTTATTAAAAAATGTATACTTAGTATGTTTTTAAGTATTTATTTAACAATGTAAAACTGCATACAAAAAAGAATGCACATAAAAGTCCCATAAAAATCAATATTTTTCTCATATCTTTCTTGGTTGCTAATAGAATCTGTTCATTATCATTTAATTGGTCAACCTCCACTTGTTTAATGCCCATCAACAACTGCTTAATATCAGATGTTAATTTTAATCTATTTTTGTCTGACGCAATTTGATAGATTCCCTCAAGATTTTTCGTAGAGAATTCTGTCACTATTTCTTTCCAAAACACAATTTTGTCTCGCAAAAGAGGTGTTAATTTAGCTACTGCTGCCTTTTCTTCATCATTATCTTGAACCAATTGTACTACCGTTTCGAAATTTAATTCTGCGGAAATTATATTATCTGGAATAGAATTTAAAATACTCATGTCTTTGTCTTGTAAAAAAAGACTAATATTTAAAGCGCCTTCATCCAAAGATAATAATGTTTGATTGACGGCACGAATAGTCTGATAAGACTCTATCATATTCTTATGAGTACAATACAAACGTTGATATTGTAAATAGGACACTGAACAAAAAGCAATTAGTGCAAGAATACTTAGTAGGAAAAATAAGGATATCAATCTTTGATGGGTTTCTTTATTCATATTAAATCCATTAATATGTTTACTTAACATAATTATATAATTAAAATGAATGATTGGATAGCTTTCATATATTACCATCATTTATTGGGTTATTTTGGCTTTAATAGAACGTGCGTTAATAAAGTTATTAATTCAATTATTTAAGAATCCAATAGAGGATAAATTGCGAAAGGATTAGCAGTATGCTTAAATTTCTCGGTTTTACCCTTATTGAATTAGTCATCGTCATTATCATTTTGGGCATTCTTGCTGTCACTGCACTGCCAGAATTTGTTGATTTAGGTAATGATGCCAAGATCGCGGCAACCCGAGGGGTCGCAGGTGCTTTGTCTTCCGCGAATGCGGAAAATTACGTGGCACGCAAAGTACGAAGTACTTATGGTGTTCCTATTGCTAACTGTAACAGTGTATCTAACGCCTTAGCCGGTGGACTACCTACTGGTTATAGCATTACCGCAGCAAGTGTCGGCTTAAATACGACGACCACTTGTACCGTAACTTATTCGGGCACAACCATTACGGCTTCATTTTTAGCAACGGGAATTAATTAATTTTTTTTGGACATGGGAATATGTAAAATTCCAATGTCATCAAAAGAAGGTCCCGAAACTTGAAACCCTAGCTTTTCATAAAAATGTTGTAAATGATGTTGTGCATTCAATTGAATATGTTTTACTTCATTTTTATTTCCGATAAATTCAAGCATTTTATGCATAAGTACATGACCTAGCTTTTGCTGACGATATTCTTCTCGAATACATACGCGTTGAATGTAAGCATTCTCCAAAGAAAAATTGATTCGGCCATAGGCTATAAGTTTTTCATTTTCTTGACCTCTACAATGGTAGGCCATTTGATCTTTATCATCTAAATCGAAATAAAGACAGTTTTGCTCAATCATAAATATTTTCATTCGAAACTGCAGTATTTCATACAGTTCTCGATTACTCAACGCATTAAAACTTTTTATTACCCATTGCAATGATGAATGATCCATATGTACCTTAATAAAAGTTATCTTGTGGCTTTAAACTCGCTCGCATAATTGATAATCTCTTTTAAATGATGCGCATGCAAAGTGCCAATAACAATGCTATGAACCCCTTCTTCTTTTAAAATAAATGTAATCGATTTTTTGACAGGATTTTCAAATTGACTAATTTTATCAATATGTCCGCTCGCCAATGCTTTTTTAATTAATATACCCTTTTTTAATTGATGGGCGTAAGCAATCACGGTTTTTTCCTTCGTTTCTATTGGATTATAGGTTACCATTGCAACATCACTATATTGCAGCGCAAGTTTTCCACCTTCAATCGTTTTAGTTGACATACCAAATGCGCGAATTTTCCCAGTTTTTTTTAAATCGGATAACGTTTCAAACACTTCATCATTTTTAATAATTTTAACATCGTCCCCATTAGAATGAATCAACATAATATCAAGATAATCGGTATGCAAAACTTTAAGGCTGTTATCGACACTTTCAATAAGCGCATTTTTTGAAAAATCAAATGAAGAAATCCCATCTTTAAAATTTTCACCGCACTTGCTTGCAATAATCCAATCATGTCGATTGCCCATTTTTTTAAGACATAAGCCAAGACGTTCTTCACTCTTACCGTAAGCAGGCGCCGTATCTAACAGATTAATTCCCATATCGAAAGTTTGCTGAAGTAAATTTAATATTTCAGCATCACTAGGAAGTTCATCAATGGTGGGGTATTTTAGCGCTTGATTCCGGCCAAATTTGACAGTTCCAAGACCAATAAGACTGACATTAATTTCAGTTTGCCCAAGTTTTCGATGCATATATATTCATCTTTTTCGTATTAAAATATTTTAAAAAGTATAATATAAATGCGCAATCATTAACATCAATGAATGCAAATTCTCCCTCTCTTACATAACTCTATATTTGTACTAGAATATATTAGTACTTTCCCTAAATGATTAATAAATAATGTTTAATTAAAATAGAAAGTCTTATGTCAAGGAGAAGGGTTATGTCTTCGTTAAAAAGGAATCGCAAAAAAATACAAAAATGGAATGATAAATGTCAGCCTAAATTAATTTTACCTATCGGAAGCTTTAAAAATATAGGGTTTAAAATATTACATACCGATTCACCTCGAAAAAATCCTCATTCACAAGACCCCTATATTCAACCTGATGTGGACCCAGAAAGTGATGAATTTTCCACAAAGTGATCAAACAAAAATAATTGTTGCACAATCTATAAAGAAGTTTTAACGCTTGGTAAGCTATATTCTGTATAATAATAGTATTGGGTCAATAACTAATAGAAGTCGTTAATTTCTCACAATAATTCCAATGAGGAGAAATTATAATGTCTCGATCAAATTGGAAAGGTAATATTTCATTTGGATTAGTTTCCATACCTATCATTCTGTATTCTGTTGAAAACAAAAAAGCAGATATTTCTTTTCATCAAATTGACAGAAGAGATAATGCACGAATCAAATATCAGCGAATAAATGTGAATACCGGGAAAGAAGTACCATGGGAAGAAATCACACGAGGTTATGAATACGATAAAGAAACGACTATTCCTGTCCCTGATAATGTTTTAAAAAAGGTAGCAGGCGAAAATTCAAGAACTATCGACATTCAAACCTTTATAGACAAAAATCAACTGAATATTTTTTCGATCGAAAGAAATTATTTTATTTTACCCGATGAAAAAGGAAAAGGTGTGAAGGGATATGTGATTCTACGTGACACACTTCTCGATTTACATAAAATCGGCATTGCAAAAGTTATTATATCCACGAGAGAATATCTTTGCGCTATCATTCCAAGTGATAATATGTTGATGTTAAGTTTATTAAAATACAATCATGAATTACGAAAAATATCAGAATTTTCCTTACCCGATAAAGCGCTTTCTCATTATAAAATTACGTATAAAGAAATTGATATGGCAAAACAATTGCTAAAAACGATGTCCTCTAAATGGCATCCCGAAAAATATATTGATGAATATCAAACCGCCATTCATGATTGGGTCAATGAAACCGTGAATCATTTACCGCATAAAAAAATGAAAACAAAAAAACTCCTCTCTTCAAATATTATTAATTTTGCTGATTTACTAAAAAAGAGCTTAGATAAAAATAAAAAATCTAGCCATAAAAATCATTCATCGATTGAAAAACGTAAGCGAAAGAAGAGATGATTGAGCTTCATTAATATGAATCCTCTATAAAATAAAATCGAAAATTTCAATATTTTTATGGATTTTTTTCAAAAGCAATTATAAAATTTTATTATCATTATTAAAATATATCCCCATTTAAAGGAATTTTCATGGTTGAAAATCAAAATATAAATTTTTCCATCATTATTCCCACTTATAAAGAAGCAAAAAATATTCAAAATTTGGTGCAACGAATTGAAAGCATTCATTTTAAGCCAAGAGAATTCGAACTCATTATTGTTGACGATAATAGCAATGACGGCACGAAAGAAATTGTGGATCATTTACAAATACAAAATCCGTGGCTACGGTTAATTATTCGCAATAAAAACAAGTGTTTAAGTCAGTCCGTGATTGAAGGGCTGCAACAGGCTACTTTTCCCTTATGCGTCATTATGGATGCAGATTTAAGCCATCCTCCTGAAAAAATACCTGCATTATTAAAAGAATTGCAAAAACCTGATATTGATCTTGTCATCGGATCACGCTATACGACGGGCGGTAGTTTTGATAAAAATTGGCCTTATCTACGCAAATGGATCTCGCATTTAGCTGCTATCTTGCCCAGATTACTCATTTCAACGAAAGTGAAAGATCCCTTATCTGGTTTTATAGCAATCAAAAAATCGACTTTTTCGCAAGGTATCCCTCTCAATCCTATTGGATGGAAAATAGGATTGGAAATGATGATTAAATATCAATGTAAAAATATTATTGAAGTTCCCATCCACTTTTCAGAAAGAACAAAAGGTCAAAGCAAACTTAACCTTAAAGTTTTATATAATTATTTTCGTCATCTTAAACATTTAATTATTTTTAAAATATTTTTGTAAGAAGAAATCATAAAATTATTTTTTTCTTACCTTTAATTGACTTTTAGATTCAAGAATCTCTTTTTTGATTAGCGCAAATTTGTCTTCATAAATTTTTTGTTTTAATTTCGAATTTTTTTGACATTGCGAAATTTCCTGCGCATTTAAACGTAAATGCAAATGAACAAAATCATCGAACTTTTCATCATTGTCGCAGCAGGAACCTGCTTTCACCGTCTTTAATAATTCTAATTTAATAGTTTTATCAGGACCTGATTTTTTACCCAAATAATGTGTTTTTTTAATATTTTTCTCATTTCCAAAAAAATCTAAAGTGGTATTAAAAGTTGATAAAAATTGACGAAATCCCTCTACAGGATCAATGGTACCCTTAGCCACCAGTCGTAAAATATCCAAACTTTTTTTTCGTAAAATGGAAGGATGATGAATTTTTCCTTCGAGCATTGAATCTAATTGATTCACAAAAACGGGTAGCTCACTCGTAATATTCATCGTATCCATAAAATGCGTACGATCAAATAGATTTTCATTCAATGATGTCGCATTATTTCCTGAGACAACAAGGTTCGGAAAAAAATTACTGTGACATGCATGCGTCAAAGAAACACGATTGGGAGATTTAGATTTTCTTCCTTTTCCATGCTGCAACATCGTATTATCTTGCCTTATCACGCATTGCGTATTATAGACTGCAATCAACAAATAAAAATAAATATCCATCCTTCTCGCAGAATGTTCCTTAATAAAATCTTTGCACATGTGAAATAATGTATTAGGGTCGGTGTGGAGCGCTGTCAGCTTTTCAGTTGCAATAGGTAATTCTAACGCTGCGGTGACATTTTTATTAAAATTGGTAACACGTCGTGAAGGTTTTTTTTCAGGAATTTTTTCATCATGTATCGATTCTATTTTTTTTTCATCCTGACTATCGGGTCTATTCCCACGCGTTCTTTCCGTGATTTTATTTACAACATAATGATAAATATCAACAAAGAAATTTAAAAAATTCCTTAACATACAATACTTCCCTGTAGTGTTTCATTAAATGATGCTATCGCAACAGAAAAGAGCGCATTAGTCAACACTTTCCAAGCGTAAGGATAAGCGGTAAAATTGAAAAACTTCGAATGATAAAAACAGGAATAACTGTGGAAAAAAGTCTCTCAAAAATATTGAATGGGTACGAAGCGTTTAGAAACAAATACGTTTTAGGCGATCAATCCGTGATGCAATATCTTTCGGATTATGGACAAAAACCCAAAATAATGATCGTTGCATGCTGTGATTCCAGAGTAGATCCAGCCTTAATATTACAATGTGATCCAGGTGATTTATTTGTTGTCCGTAATGTTGCTAATATTGTTCCGCCTTATGAAAGAGATGAAGCGCATCATGGTACCAGTGCAGCACTTGAGTTTGGCATTCGATTTTTAAATGTAAAACATTTAATTTTGTTAGGCCATAGTCAATGCGGTGGCATTCAAGCTTTAATGAATAATCAGACCAAAAATGATTTTATTTCCAATTGGGTTTCGGTGATTAAACCTCCCCATGTTGAATTAGCTGAATTAGATGATTATGCAAAACTCGCCATTAATCAATCGTATCAAAATTGCTTGACTTTTCCTTGGATTAAAGAAAAAAACGATCAAAAGACTCTCGCCATTCATTTATGGTTTTTTGATATTAAATCGGGACAAATATTTCATTATTTACCTGAAAAAAATACTTATGAACCACTCGTCGTAAACGTAAAGTAACGACTGATGAGAATGACATTAAACCGCTTATTTTCCGTTGCACCCATGATGGGCTATACCGATCGTCACGCACGTTATTTATTTAGGCTTATTTCATCAAATAGCCTCCTCTACACCGAAATGATTACGATGCAAGCCTTACAACATGGTGATAGAAAAAAACTGCTTGCACATGATCCTTTTGAATATCCTCTTGCATTGCAACTTGGCGGGAATCATCCCCACAAGCTCGGAGAATGCGCCAAAATGGGTGAAGATGTTGGATTTCATGAAATCAATCTCAATGTAGGCTGTCCAAGCGATAGAGTGAAATCAGGCAATTTTGGGGCCTGCCTCATGCTAGATCCGGATCGGGTCGCTGATTGTATTCATGCGATGGTTTCTGCCGTCCGCATTCCAGTGACCATCAAATGCAGAATCGGTGTGGATCATCATGATTCCTACCCTTATCTCTCGAATTTCATTAATAAAATCAGGAATGCTGGTTGCGAAGTTTTTATTATTCATGCACGCAAAGCATGGCTAAATGGATTAAGTCCTAAAGAAAATCGAGAAATCCCCCCGTTACGATATGAAGTCGTAGAACAAATTAAAAAAGATTTCCCTCATTTAACCATTGTTATTAACGGTGGAATAAAAACAATTGGCGACATTCATCAACATCTTCCAAATGTAGATGGCGTCATGCTAGGTCGTGAAGTATATGCAAATCCTTATTTATTAGCAGAAGTTGAAAAAAAGTTTTTTCATCAATCCATGACACCGACCCGCTTCGACATTATTGAAAAATTTATTCCCTATATCGATGAACAACTGCAAAAAAATATTAAATTTTCTAATATCACACGACATCTACTAGGAATTTTTCAAGATCAAAGAGGAGGACGAGTGTGGCGTCGTATGTTGAGTGGAAAAAAATCTGAAAATACGGATATCATTTTTGAAGCCCTTCAGCAAGTAAAAGTACTTCAGAATACTTAATTATTATTTTTTTTAATTTCTTTTTTTAATAATTGAAAAGAATGCTTTAATTGTAAATAAGTGGATTCGACGTCGTTCCATTCCGCTCGGTTGACGGTGTCTTCTGCGTGAAGACAATAATGATGTATTTTTTTTATAAATCCTGAAGACCCTTTTAAAAAATGTAAAATTTCTTTTGCTTTTTTTTGATCTTTCTCTCGAATTGCGAGCTCAAGTTGTTTTATTTTTACTTCTGAAATATTCTCATAATCTTGTAGAAATTCTTGAATTTCTTCCACATTATTATTAAAAATAGCATTGATATAATCCCAATCAATGATCGATTCTTTTGTTTTCATTCATTAATCCTATTAATCAAACTTGCAATTTCGTCAGGGGATAATATATATTTTGCCGCGCCTAATTCTTTGGCAACTTTCGGCATTCCATAAACAATACAAGATGACTCATCTTGAGAAATAGTAATAGCACCAACCTCTTTTAAAATTTTTAATTCCTTTGCACCATCTTGACCCATACCTGTTAATAGAATTCCCATTGCTTCCTTTTTAAATGTTTTAGCAACTGTTCGAAATAAAAATGCAATCGAGGGCTGCTGGTCTCTACTTCCATTCACTTTAGTATTTTCCAACGTAATAACTAAATGACTATTAATTCCGATATGATAAAAATCAGGAGCAAGATAAACCATACCATTTTTTAATTTCAATCCATTGGATGCAATAGTCACAGGAATTTTCGTGGTGGTATGAAGCCAAGTCGCCATATATTGAATAAATCCCGTAGAGATATGTTGAACAATAACAATAGGTGGAAAATGATCATGTTTCAATTGCTGTAAGATTTGTTGCAAAACCATGGGTCCGCCCGTCGAAACACCAATGACAATGATTTTAATGTGATTGAGTGGTATGGTTTTGTAGGATTTCACTTCTTTTTCTTTATCACGTTTTAGATGTTGTTTTACGACTTTAACTTCCGACATGAGCTTAATCATTTCAATAAGTTTTTGTGATTGTTCTTTATTATTTGGCTTTGCAACGACCGCAACTGCGCCTGCTTGGATTGCTTTAAAAGAATTTGCATTTTCCTCTTCATTATCACCTCCCGTCACGATAATAATGGGAATAGGCATTTTTGACATAATTTCTTTTGTCGCCGTAATACCGTCCATTTTCGGCATATTTAAATCCATGGTAATAACATCCGGCTTGTGTAACTTTATAAAAGAAAGTGCTTCCATTCCATTCGCAACAGAACCGATAACTTCAATAGTTGGATCAGATTTTAAAGTATAGGCAATGACCTTAACTACAATTGGCGAATCATCAACAATAAGGACTTTAATCATATTCATCCTCTATACTAATCGACGAATAACTTCCAAAATTTGAGTGCTATCAAAATTGCTTTTTAAGATATAAGCATTGGCTCCTGCTTGAATACCTTGTTCGTAATCTTGCTCTGATTCACGGCCCGTTATTAATACCACTGGGACATTTTCAAATTTTTTATTCTTACGAATTTTTTTTGTTAATTCAAATCCGTTCATATTTGGCATATCAATATCAGATATAATAAGTGATACTTTGTGTGACCTTAGCATTAATAAAGCATCCATTCCATCTACAGCAGTAACCACGAGATAACCCGCAAGTTCTAATATATTTTTTAAGAATACACGTGTGGTGATGGAATCTTCGACCAGTAAAATAGTATTTTTGAAACTTGGATTTAATTGTGTTGTCGATAAAACATGATAATTTTTTTTAATTGCACTTTTAATTAAATCTTCAACATTTAAAATGGGAACCGTTTTGCCAGAGCCCAAAATTGTCGCACCAGATAAATTGCGTATGCGTTTTATTGGTTTTAAAAAATTTTTAATAATGATTTCTTGTTCTTGGATAATATTCTCGACTTTCAATACTAATCTATTTCCCAATGCATTAATAATGACGGCTTGAATAAAATGGTTGTCAATGAATATGTCTTTACTTGCTGGAATTTCTAAAATATCTTCTAATTTAACAATGGCAAGAATTTTATTATTAATGAGTATCGTTTCTTTATTTTCTACCGTTTTAATGTCACTCGCAGGGATTCGCAATACTTTTTCCAAATTGGCGGTCGGCAAGACAAATACTTGATCGGAGACTTGTAATAAAACTCCTTTATAGGTTGCAATCGTCAAAGGTAACGTAATTTTAAAAGTCGTGCCTTGCATTGGAATGGATTGAATTTGTATATTTCCTCCAATTTTTTCAATTTTATCTTTGACTATCGCCATACCAAGCCCTCGCCCTGATATATCGGTTAATACTGGGCTTGTTGATATTCCAGAGTGATATATCAAAGACAACGTTTCTTCTTCACTCAAATTTTTTATTTCTTCTGCTGTAAAAATTCCTTGTCGCAAAGCGACTGTCTTTAATTTCTCTTGATCAATACCACGTCCGTCATCTGAAATGATTATTTCTACTTCATTTCCACGAAGTTGCGTGATATTTATTTTTAAAATACTTTCGGACGGTTTGTTATTTTTTTGTCTTTCTGCAGGTTTTTCAATGCCATGATCAATACAATTACGAATAATATGTATCAATGTTTCTTTTATTTCTTCTAATATACGTTTATCAATTTCAATGCTATCTCCGAAAATTTCGACGGTAATATTTTTTCTTTGATCACGCGCAAGATCACGAATCATTTTTGGAAATAAATTTAGTAACGAGGAAAATGGAATTAATAACATTTTTTTTGTTTCATCAATCAGTTGATTGACACGTAAATTAATGGCGTATCTATCAAGCTCAATTTGATGAACAAATGCAGAGACTTGTTCATCAAAATTTTTAATCATCTTTTGTGTTTTGTGATTGATATCTTGAATCAATTTAGTATCTTTGTTTTCAACTTGAAAATCATAAAAAATATCTTCCCATTCTTTCTTAAAATGCGATAAAGAATATTGGAGTGCATTAGCATCAGCGGTGCGTTGATCCAAAATAAGCTTAATCACGACCATTTCTTCGGACAGTAAAAAAAATTTATCTAATCTTGTCCATGACACTCCTGTTTCTGTATTTCGCATTTGAATTTTAGAGTCTTTTTTCAGTTGTGGCGATAGTTTTGCGGTTTTTTTTACTTTAGCATTATCTTTATCATTCATTAACTGTGAGGTAAGACCATTAATTTTATCCACTGGAGTTTCATAATTTTTATCCTGCACGCATGAAACGAGTTCAGCAATCATATCGATGGCTGAATACAATAAATCAATTTGTTTTATCTGAATATTAGCGATATTTTTTTTCCAATTACAAAATATATTTTCCATTCCTTGACTAATTTTTTCAATATGAGATAAATTAAGAACGCGAGCGGCGCCTTTTAAAGTATGAGATTCTCGGTAAATATTTTCTATTATTCCTAACTTCTTTTTTTCGTTCGTTGATTTTTTTTCGATGTCAACTAAACCAGATGAAATCACTTGTAAATGCATTTCTACTTCATTTTTAAATTCGGAAAGTAATTCTTCCATAAAAAGCAATTCATTTTGTGACATGTATTTTTACCTTATGTCTTTAGGTGAAGAAGAACTTTTTTCAATTTTAAATTGACTAACAATTTCATTCAATTTAACGCCAAGTTCATTAATATTATTGATCGCCGATTCTAGTTGCTTTGCGCTTGCTGCATTTTTTTGACTCGCTTCTTTAATATTTTCCATGGCGATCGTGGTTTGCTCCATACCTATTAATTGCTGGTGGGTCGTTGCTGCAATTTGTGTTGCGGCACACGCTGAATCTCTCGCATTATCTGCGAGTGCATTAATGGATTCTCCTGCTAACATCGATTTTTGTATTCCTATTTTTACGGCTTTAGTGCCTTGTTCTGTTGCCATCACTGCTGTGCTGGTTGCTTTTTGAATATCATTTAAAATACTTCGGACTTGATTAGTTGCTTTTTTAGATTGATCAGCCAAGCGCTTCACTTCTTCTGCAACTACCGCAAACCCTTTTCCCTGTTCACCGGCTTTTGCAGCTTCAATGGATGCATTCACTGCTAAAAGATTAGATTGTTGTGCTAAATCATCTACTGTCGTAATAATGACACCAATCATTTGTGTTTGTTCACTTAAACGTATCATGCTTTTTGCAATTGCTTCCATTTGACCTTTAATATGATTAATGCCGCCTCGAATTTCTTCCGCCGCTTTTTTTCCGCTTTCGGTCACTTCCTCTGTTTTCTGAACACTATCTGCAACTAATTGTGCTTTTTCATTGGCTAATTGTGCTGTTTGACGAACTTCTTCAAGCGTAGTTGTCGTTTCGCTAACTGATGTTGCAGTCTCCGTTGCACTATCGACTAACTGAATTGACGAGGTAGCAAGTTCTGAAGAAACACCTCGTAATGAAGAGACCGATTTATTAATATCAGTGGTAATTTTTTTTAAGTTATCAATCATTTCCTGAAGCGCCCGACTAATAATATCCTTTTCTGATAACGCTGAAATTTGAACCATCAAATCACCATGAGAAACTTGTTTTGCGATTTCTGAAATTTTTTTCAAAGATTTTGTCATTCGATCAAATGTATTGAATAACAATCCAATTTCATCATTTCTTGAAATCCTAGACATCTTAATATCTAAATCACCGGCAGAAATTCGATCTGAAAATTGTGATAATTGATTTAAAGGATTACTGATAATTTTATTTAAATACCATGTAATTAAAATGGAAAATACGATGGCGATGCAGGCAACGATAATAATAACCAATATAGCATCATTATAAATTTGATGTGTTCTTTCAAGTGCCACTCCGCTACTTTCACGAGTATATTGAATCAATGAAAAAATAATATTGTGCATATTATCAAAACGCTGCGTTTGAATATTTTCATACTTTTTAGCATCTTCCATTTTGCCTTGCAATACTAAAGGAATGACTATATTATCGCGTGTTGCTTTATTTTCTAATCGTAATTTTAGAAGTGTTTCTAATTTGTCTGAAATATTTTTATCATTTTTTCCAAGTAGAACCACGGTAGGAAAAATTTTTTCAATTTCATTGGATTGGTACTGCAAATCTGCGTACCATTTATTAGCAATAGCAGCCGTTGGGGCATTCAGCATATTGATGAGCGCAAGCCTGATTGCATATTCTCTAATCTGCAAATCAGCTAAATTTCTTGTTATCATGAAATCCTTGCTATAAAGCTGATCATTAGCATTTGATATGAGATTCATATTTTTATAAGAAACGAATGTTAATATACCTAATAATAAAATAACAAAACTAAATGCCATGAGTAGTTTGTATTTCACTCGTTGGTTTAAAAACCACTGCATATCACTAACCTCCTTTTATACTATCTCATTAATAAGAAACTTTTCATTCGTCATTACACTCAATGCATCGAGTATGACAGTATTGTCATTCGTAATTCCTAACATTAAATCTACATTTTGAGTGATCGTTGTCAGTGTTGATTGAAATTCGTGATGGTAAATGTAACGTATACCAATAATTTGATCTGATAAAACGCCTAACAGGAGCTGACTATTTTCTAAAATAATGATTTGTTTTTTATTTGATATTTTTTCTTCTAGATCAAAAAATGCAGAAAGATTAATGATAGGTACTATTCTGCCATGAAAATTAATGATTCCTGCAATAAAGGAAGGCGTACAAGGTAATAATGTTAATTCCTGAAGTTCAAAAATTTGTTTAATATGTTCAATATCAAATGCAAATTTTTCCCCTTGAATCATAAATTCTATAATGAGTAATCGATCTTTTGTTTCTATTTTATTGGTTTTACCTGATAATTCGATAGCCCTTTGCTTTAGAATTTTGATGTGAAGAGGGTCCACTTTCATTTCAATATTATCCTCCAACATTTCTTCTTCACTATTAATATCCGAATCAAGGGTCGTCTCATTCATATTTTTATCCTTTATATTATTTTTTCTGTTATTTCATGGAATAAAAATTTTTTATCTTCCTCTCTTAATAACCGATCCGGATTTAACAAAACAATAAAACCATCAGGCATTTTTAAAATCTGATGACAAATCTCAGTTTGTTTTTCTTTGTCCTGCATTGCAATATCTGCAGGATCATAATTAATGACATCCAAAATATTATCTATCACAAAAGTAACAACATACTCGCCAAGAGAAGAGATAATAAAATAATGACAAATATCGATGGGTAACGATGGTAATCCCAACCAATGTCGAATATTGATAACTGGCACCGCTTCCCCATGAATATTGATTATTCCAAGAAAATATGAAGGAAAATAAGGTAATGGTGTGACTTCTACCGCACGAATGATTCTTTTAATATAATAAGAATTCATGCCGTATTGTTGATTATCTAAAGTAAAAACAACCAGTTTATCCATAAAAAAATCCATATTGATTTTTTATAGAAAAATCTCCTATTTCTCTTTCTATTATCTCAAATTTATGAAAAAATTTGTGTGGTATAAAAAATCACATTTGATATTTATGAAAATAAAGTATACATAAATTATTTTTCTTTTATTTTTTGGCATAGGAAATAGCATCCAAAATCTAATTTGAATTTTTTGTCGTATTCATTTCTATGATTTGATGCAAAACTCCTACTATTTATGGGTCTTTTTTGAAAATGCTTGCTCTTGATAACACAATCCAATAGAGTATGGCATTAGGACAATTTGTATAACGTAAGGAGACGTTTAAATGAGATCTAAGCAATTTTCATTGATTGCTGTCGGCGTTGCATTAGCCATAGCTTTAATATCAAAAGGCTTCACTGCTCCGAACCAGAAAGAAAATTATAAAGGCGAAGCAATGCCTGCTCCCTGCGCTCCTTGTGTTTTGTTAAATGGAGGTTTTTATTTTGGGGCACAAGGTGGCTATGATGCCTATCGAGTATCTGATCACTCAGCAACCATTACCGATCCAGTCGATCATGTTTCTCTTTCTTTAGATCCAGATATTGCTGCCAATGGTCCTGCAGTTGGTATATTTGTTGGGTATGGTTATTATTTTGACAAATATTATCACACTTATCTCGCATTAGAAGGCTATGCGAATGCAACTTCTGCTGAAACTAATTATGAAGCCTTTATACATGGGCGTACGGGACCCACAGATGAATTCAAAATGCGTATAAAACCAGAATATAATGTTGGTATCAGCGCATTACCTGGTATCAAATTAAATAAGAATACATTGTTCTATGTAAGATTAGGATATAACTGGGCTCAAATTTCTACTCCAGAAAATCTTTTTATTAATAAAGTACACATTATTGACTCAGATGCAACCAAAGAAGTTGGTGGATTCCAATATGGTCTCGGCATTGAAGGCGCGATTGATCGCAATTGGAGCGTGAGATTAGAATATAATCACACAGACTTTAGCAAATACTCTACAACTATCAATACCGATATTAAAACCTCCGACAATCAGTTCATGCTTGGAGTGCTTTACCACATTCATGATTGGCTATAAATATCTATAAACGGTCCTTGATTTTTTTCTTGGGCCGTTCGTATATCTTCTCTTCTTTTTAAAAATTCCTGAAATATGCATTTCATTATGGATTGAACCGGTGTTTTATATTATAAATGTAACCGGTAAATCAAATGGAATTAGTTTATGTACCCAAACAAGTTACAACATAGCATTAAGTATCTCGATTTAATTATTTTAGGATTAATGCTAGGAAGTTTATTTTTCTTATTTTTAGGAAGCAGGCCATTATCGATTCCTGATGAAGGAAATTATGCAGAAATCATTCGTGAAATGGTTGAAACAGGAAATTATATTACCCCATTTTTAAATGGCATAAAATTTTTTGAAAAACCTATATTACTTTATTGGTTAAGCGCACTTGCCATTAAAATAGGTGGCGTAAATTTATGGTCAATCAGAAGTGCCAACGCATTGCTTGCAATGATGACTTGCCTCATGACGTATATAACCGGTACCAAATTGTATAATCGTCAAACTGGAATGGTTGCCGCATTGATATTGTCTACTTCTATTTTATTTTTTTCTTTAGCGCATATGCTGACAACCGACATGGTTGTTTCAACTTTTATGACGTGTACGTTATTTTCTTTTTTACTAGGAATATCAGAAAAGCAAACTATAAAACGGCTTTTTTATTTTTTCTTCTCTTGCCATTTTTGCCGCATTGGCAGTTTTAGCAAAAGGATTAATCGGCATTCTTTTACCCGTCATGATAATGAGCCTCTGGATTTTTATTACTAAAGAATGGCACTATGTAAAAGACAAATATATTCCCTGGTATATCTTTTTATTTTTGTTAGTAGCCTTACCTTGGCACCTCATGGTGATGATAAAGAATCCAGAATTTTGGTATCTTTATTTTATCGAACAACATTTTTTACGATTTGCAACTAACACTGTCGGACATCCGCAACCATTTTGGTATTACATTCCTGTTTTGCTTCTTGGTTTTTTTCCATGGATTTGTTTTTTACCGCAATCTATTAAATCCACAGTACACGCTTTTGTTCAAAAAAAAGGAAAATATCAAATAGATATTTTCCTTTTCATTTGGATGGCTTCTATTCTGTTATTTTTTACCATGGCTACTTCAAAATTAATTGCGTATATCTTGCCGGCTTTTCCGGCCATGGCATTATTGACTGCTCGCTATCTCACACTAAAAATAAGTCGTGATGCGTTACCATCTAAAATAAAATTAAGTTTTTTCTATTTATTGTTATTTTCTCTATTGCTTTCTTTATTCATCATATTTTTACCTTACTACTGGAAAATCAATAATTTAACGAATGCCATTTCTTATTCTAGAAGCAGCGCCATTATTTTGAGTGTAGGAATGATTATTAGTTTTATTTTGGCGAAAAAAAATAATTATTTTTATGCTTTCATCAACACTGTCATTTCAATGGCGATTTTTTTAATAGTTCTATTACTTGCCATACCAGCATTCGATGGACAATCCATTAAACCGCTTACCGATGTAATAAAATCACGCCTGACGACATATGATAAAGTGATTGCTTATAATCATCACTTTCAAGATTTACCATTTTACTTACAAAGAAAAATAAATATTGTGAATAGCCGCAAACTTTTTAAATATGGCATGCGATATCAACCACATCATGAATGGATGATGAAGGAAAATGATTTTCAACAATTATGGTCGAGCAATGCCCGCGTATTCGCTTTCATGCATAATGAAGATTATGATAAAGCCATACAAAAGTACCCTCATTATCATTTTTATATATTAGGGAAAACTAATGCCAATATTTTGGTGAGTAATCAAATTTTATAGAAAATTGATGGAAATTCATCACCAAAACCATTAATATGCGAAAAAATTATTATATGAGCGCATGATGAGAATCTGGACAATTGACAATCTTACTATCGAAGATTTAATACTTCGAGGTGAAAATACCATGGCTGATTTTTTAGAAATTTCCTTTATAAAAATTGGAGATGACTTTCTTACAGCAAAAATGCCTGTCAACAACCGCACGAAGCAGCCCATTGGTATTATGCATGGCGGCGCTTCCTGTGTACTTGCAGAAACTGTGGGTAGTACCGCTGCAAATTACTGTGTTGATCGCAATAAATTTTATTGCGTAGGATTAGATATTAATACGAATCATATTCGGTCTGTACGAGAAGGGAATGTGTACGCTACCGCAAAACCCTATCATCTCGGACGATCAACGCAAGTATGGGGCATTGAAATTGTCAATGAACTTCAGCAAATGATTTCCATTAATCGATTAACCATGACTGTTTTATCAAAGAAATAATTCAGGACGGTATTCAAAGTGCATGGTATCGTAATGATACCATCTACCCCCCCAAGCAAAACCTTCTTTTTCAAATATTTCGACAATTTCCATCGGAATTCTATTTTGGTAGGTAGGAAGACTTTTTCCTTTCAGTTTTCGCAAATCCCACAGCCAGTAATTGGAATAATCAACATTAATATCAATCGCAATCCCAAAACTATGTAGGCTTAAGTACTTTTCTTTTGCCACATTTCGCCAATAAAATGCGCTTGCAGGTTTTGCAACATATTTATAATAGGAAGGAGGCAATTTTTCCAAAGCGGCAGAAACACGCAATAATCTTTTATCAACATCATTCACAGTGGTAACTTTGAGAGGATAGCGTTTTCCAAAAACATTCGACATCCAATAAATAGTCACTAAGTTTTTTTTGACTTCTTTCTGTGAACTTCCGTACATTTTCTTAAAGAGCGATTCGCAATTATCATTTTTCATTTCATCTTCTGATATGCTACCCACGTTAAGATCAATATCATTCATTTTGGCATTCACGTTATCCCATAATGAAAAAGGTCCACGTACTAGCATGCGCACCCCATCATTCCACGTAATGTAGGAAGCATTGACTTCTTTAATACTTCCGGGGTAAGCTTTTTTTAGTTTTTGCAATTCATTTGCTTTGACGGGAATAAAGAAATTAACAAAAACCAGCAGTAACATTAAGAACGTCTTAATGCAATTTATCATTACTCATTCTCCGGAATCCTTTCCGAAGATCATTATAAAATAACGAAATGATGAATATCAAATTGAAAAATGAAAGTTACTTCTTTTCTAGACACAACGACTTAATTTCATGATATCTAAAACAATCTGTTGTATGATCATTAACCATTCCCACCGCCTGCATATAGGCATAACAGATAGTACTTCCAACAAACTTAAAATCACGTTTTTTTAACTCAAGTGCCATAAGATGAGAAACTTCACTGCTATTTGGCACTTCAGTTCGAATATGCCAAGCATTTTGAATGGGCGTACCATCAACAAATTTCCAGATATATTGGGAAAAACTTTTTTCTTTTTTCATTAACGCAAGATAGGCTCTGGCATTCTCAATCACTGCTTTGATTTTCAATTTATTTCGTATAATTTCAGGGGTATCTAACAATTTTTTGAATTTTGCTTTCATCATAATTTGCGATAATTTCGGGATTAAAGTTATCAAAATGTTTAAGGAAACTCTCTCTTTTCTTTAAGATCGTAATCCAGCTTAAACCCGCTTGGAATCCTTCAAGAATCAAAAATTCAAATAATTTAAGATCATCAAAAACAGGAACACCCCATTCATGATCATGATAACTTTGATAAATGGGATCATGAGTTGCCCATGCACAACGTATAATATTTTTATCCATATGATTGGTCCAAAAAGTAATTTATTGAGAGAGTAAGGAGAGCTGTAAAACACGGATATAGTGCGGCTTACGTACGTATTCTATAATAAAAATAATAAGTACGTAAGCATTTTTTGCTGAAATTTATTTCAATTTACTGCCAGATGCTACCATGCGATGAAGATTTTCAACCTTTTTTTGTGTGGTCGTTTGATTACAGAAGAACCATTGATTAGTGAGACAATATCTAAAGCCATTCAACAAACACCCTGTAAAAATAAGTGAGAGAAGGTTCGCAAAAAATCTTTTCCAACCGCGATGTGGTGCAAATATTTTATCTTTAGTATGAAGTTCTTTAACGAATGTCAGCTTAAAATTCAACCATTCTAATTTAGATTTGGAATCATTCTCTTTTGAATCTGGAAGATTCTGAATTAAAGCAGTTAAATTCTTGGACAACGCTAATGCATGGTGACCTTTAATGGAATGATCTTTCAATAAGCGATCGCTATATTTTTCAAGTTCCTTTAATTCAAATTGAACTTTTTTCATCGTATCAGGAGTCCAGCGTGATGAGACCTGTTTAGGCACGTCCGTTTTTTCTAATTGATCAATAAATATTTTATATAATTCTTCATTTTTTAGACTTAACGACTGCATTTAATAATTGATAAAACAATTCATTGGATTCAAAAAATAAAGCTTCAAGAATAGGCCTTACCGCATAAATTTCATATTCTTCTTTTAAAATGTCCTCTCTTTTTGGGGCGAGATTAGTCCAGGCATTTTTTTTCAAACATCCAGGATAAATAAATTCAGCATTAAGTAATTTTTGCAGCACATCAATATTATTACTTTTAATATATGATTTAATTTGATCACAAACCAAATGAGGTTTTGTAGGGGAAACAGAAGTATTAACAATTTCAAATCCATATTCATAACTACCAATTTCTTTGTAAACAGTATACTGCTTTGTCCTTTTACTCATTTATATTCCTTAAGAAATAATTTTCAAATAAATGAATCATAATATATGCAAATGTTTTCATTGTTGCAACACGAAATAATTGAAAAAAAATTTGATAGCTAACTTCTTTATATTTGACTTGATATTATTTTACACAATTTATTTTGATATTTTACAAGCAGATCATTCTCAACTAAATTTTTAGTTGTAATGAACTAAAAATTTAGTTATTATACGGAAACTTTAGGAGACATCATTAATGAAAACACATTTAACACCGGTTGAACTCGAATTAATGGAAATACTATGGAAAATTGGTCAAGGTTCTGTGCATGATGTACTAAAACATTTACCAAAAAAAAGAAAACTCGCCTACACTTCTGTATCTACCATGTTAAGAATTTTAGAGCAAAAGAAGATTGTTAATATTAAAAAAATAGGTAGATCCCATATTTATATTCCTATTTTAAATAAACATGTATTTGCAACAGAGCATTTAAGCAAAATTATTCAACAAGCATTTGCTGGAAGTTCGATTCAACTCGTCACCTATTTATTAAATAAAAATGACATTAATCCCCAAGAATTAGATGAACTACAAATGATTCTGAATCATAAAAAAAAGGAATTAATCTCATGATTGAATCCATATATAAAATCTATCTCATGTTGAATGTTGGAATAATCATTAGTTTTATTTTATCCAAAACAATGATCTATTTATTTAATTCGAAATATTCACAAATGACAAAATTACGTTTTGTCAGAAAAAATTTCCTACTTATTATTGGCGCATTAATCTTTTTTTCATGGTTTTTACATTTTATCGAAAATTTTTATCATAGCAATTTCCAATTTCAACCTCTCTTAAAATCCTCCATTTATTTATTACAAAATGCGGATCTTGTAAGATTTACTCCAACGCCCTTAATAACGCCAACCAAAGTTTTTCCAATAGAATATGTGGTATATGGTTTCTTATTTCTGGGATTGGTATTATCTCTCTTTAAATATTTGAAAAGCATTTATTTATTAAATAAATTAAAAAATGAATCTATCACGTTACATAAAATTTCAGCGATAAATATTTTAGTTTCACATGAAGTAACCGTCCCATTTTGCTGGTCTTTTTTTAAAAATCATTTTATTGTTTTACCTATTTTTTATGTAGAAAAAAATCGCGATCTTAAAATTGCAATCCATCATGAATTACAACACATTCGTCAAGGGGATACGCAATGGAGACACATACTTGCGATCATCAAAATATTTTATTTTTATAATCCTTTCATCTATTTATTTATTAACATGGCGGATGAGCTGCAAGAGTTTGCATGCGACGAAGCACTCATCTTATCTAAAAAAACGCAACCTTTGGAGTACGCAGAATGTCTGTTCGATTCAGCAAAAAGCACTTTAGAAAATAAAATGACAGCGGAATTTGCCGTTGGCATTAATATCTTACCAAAATCAATATTATATAGGAGAATCTCCATGATGTTTCATTACAAAATGTTAAAAAAAGCGAAGTCTTATTTGGCTGCATATATTTTTAGTTTTGTATTCGCGATAACGACTTCCTTTGCATTAAATGGCTTCATGAAAAATGTCAATGCGCATGATGTGAATCAAATGATTTTACAAGCAAATCTCGATTCAACAATGCATATTGTCGCGACACCTCTTTTAGTCAATACCCTTAATACTATTTTACACGATCCAAAAGCCAAAAAAGATATGAAAGCAGCTTTACAAAGAATGAAATCATATCAACCATTGATTGATAATGCATTGCAAGAAAACAATATTCCAAATGAATTCATTGCATTACCATTTATTGAATCAGGATTTCAACCTTTGAAACAAGAACAAAATGCAATGCAGGCGGCAGGTATTTGGCAAATTATTCCAAGTACTGGAAAAAACTTAGGGTTAACGATCAATTCAGAGCAAGATGATCGATTAAATGCAAAATTGGCGACCGGCGCTGCCATAAAATTATTGAAACAAAACTATCAGCAATTTCAAGATTGGAAATTAGCACTTATTTCTTATGAAATAGGTGAAAATAAAACAGACCAATTATTAAAAACGACAAATACAAAAGATGCCACTGCATTGATGCATGCTAAAAATACGCCGGATGATGTTAAGAAATTTGTAGCGACATTTGAAGCCTCCGTTCTCATTATTCATCATCCATCCTTGCTAAATTAAATTAGGTAAGGGACAATGATTTATTCATTGTCCCTTAAATATTAATTGATATGCAGAGATTACATCACACCACAAATTATTTTTTCATTTCCATCATTATTCATTCTGTTATTTTCTTCTGTTTATGTACGTACTTCCTCGATTCAAAAAAAAAGTTTTCCACATCAGAAAATTTTCTTGATTCATTTATTGTTACACAAAAAAATATTGGAAGTCCTTCCATCGACATTAAGTCCCAAAATAATCAAATGAATCAATCGAAAAACAAAATCATTCACGATAAATCTTTTCAATCAAATAAATTGACCAATAAAACCATTTCAACAAATTCTCATTTGATAAATACCTATCAAAACAATGCAAAAACAGAAAAGTCCTTTTCATCATTGGTTCAATTATTGCATGAAAAAATACTCTCAAAGCAACATTATCCACTAATGGCAATAGAAATGGAAAATGAAGGAATGGTGACATTAAAATTTACCTTGCTCACAGATGGCGGAATTACCAATGTCAATATTGCTAAAAGTTCTGGTACTAAATTGCTCGATGATGCTGCATTAAAAGCGTTAGGTGAAGCAGTTCCTTTTCAGGAGGTAGCACAATATTTACAAAGTGCAAAGGATTTTGAGGTTGACATTCAATTTCGCTTAACAAAATGATTACGGCTGTCCTAAGCTAAGAACAGCGGGTGTTTTACTCTGCAATGGCTCGTCAGCCTCCGGCCTCCTGCGCTTTACTTGCAACGTAAAACACCCGCTATTCTTAACTTAGGACGGCCCTAACGAGATGATAAGTCTAGTTTCAACCTCTACGTTTTTCATGATAAAATCACGTTAACGTCTTATTGCATTTAGGTATTCATGATGAATGACCCCATCACAAAGATAGATGATGAAAATGAATTACAAACCATTGAAAAGCAACCTTTGCAATATTGGGGTAATAATTTTTATATTAAAGCGGCGACGAGCGAAAATACGCGGTTAGCTTATCAAAGTGATATTCGCCACTTTGAAAGCTGGGGGGGGAAACTTCCAGCCATTCCTCAATTTATTGTCGAGTATCTTCATGCTTTTGCAGATAAATTGAATGCAAGAACCCTCACTCGTCGGCTTATTGCACTCAAAAACTGGCATCAATATCAAGGTTTTCTGGATCCAACCAATCATCCTGCTATTCAAAAAACGATGGCCGGCATTATGCGAATACATGCAAAACCTAAACAAAAAGCACACCCTTTGTCTCCAGAAGATTTAATACTTATCATAAAAAAATTAAATAAAGATGATAGTTTTTCAGCGTATCGAGACAAGGCTTTACTCCAAATTGGATTTTATGGTGCTTTTCGACGTAGTGAATTAGTCAATATTAAAGTGGAAGATATTGAATGGAAAAATCAAGGAATTGATATACTCATTCCCCGTTCTAAGACAGATCAAAACCATAGCGGACAATATTGCGCTATTCCTTTTGGAAAAAATGAATTTTGTCCGATTTCATCTTTGAATGATTGGTTAAAAATATCAGATATAAAACAGGGTTTTTTGTTTCGCGAAATAAAAAAAGGAGGAAAATTAGGAGATGATGCATTAACGCCGCTATCCGTCAATCACATTTTGAAAAAACGCGCCCATGAAGCGGGAATATTATACGCGAGTGATTTAAGCAGCCATAGCTTGCGTCGAGGATTAGCAACGAGCGCCAGTCGTTTTGGTGCAGAATTACAGTCCATCATGCGCCAAGGTCGCTGGAAAAATGTGAATACCGTGATTGAATACATTGAAGCGACAGCTCGCTTTGATGAAAATGCGGCATTAAGTATTTTAAATATGATGAATGAAGAAAAATAAATAATATTTATCGTGTTAGCCATTTTTTTTTGAAATATATTTATAGTATTCCGGTAATAAATAATGTGGATATTGAATCAATATTTCTTTTTTGATGCGCGATAATTTTTTGATAAAGTATTCTAATTTCATTGCAAGTGATTTATCGCCAATAATTTTCCATGATTGGGAAATTTCAACTGGCTTAAAACTTCTGGTATATCTGCTTCCCTTTCCACAAAGATGATGGGCGTAACGCTCTGAAAGATTAATGGTATAACCTGTGTAATAATTTCCGTTTTCGCAATATAATATATAAACCCAATACACTTTTTTTTTCATCATCGCCATTCATTTTGAAATTAATTTTCAATAGTTAGTTTAATAAATGATATCTAAAAAAACATTTAAGAACATCCTGTATCTAATCCACACTAACCTTAAGAAAATCTAGGGTTATCCCTAACATATAATACTTCATGGTTAGCAATATAATTAAAGAGTGATCGATATAAAATTCAATAACTTTCAAATTGTTGGAACTTATGAAAAATAAAAAGCAATCTAACATTTTAAATTATCGATTATTTTGTCAAACTTTATCGCCTAAAGATTTACATTTCAAGACAACTTCCGAATTAACTCCTTTAACTGATTTTTTCGGCCAGGATCGTGCGCTACAATCCATTATTTTTGGCATAGGCATAAAAAAGCCTGGATATAATATTTTTGCCATGGGGCCAACAGGATTTGGTAAAAGAACCTTGGTAAAAAATATTTTACAAAAACAGTCTTTAAAAGATACCACGCCATCAGATTGGTGTTATATCCATAATTTTGAATTTCCTGGAAAACCAATTTCGGTTGCATTACCACCAGGACGTGGAATTGTTTTGTTACAAGACATGAAAAAATTTGTTTCTGCTATGAGTATGCATATACTTGGGATGTTTGAAAGTGATGAATACAATAATAGCATCCGTAAAATTAATTTATCATTCAATCGTAGACGAAATAAAATAGGTAAGAAAAAAAAAAGCAAAATTCCATTTTATATAAAATTCCAAGACTGTATAAAGAAAGACATGAAGTCGAAATTAAATTACAGAAAAATCTTGCTAAAATTACGATTGCACCATTAATTAAAAAATTAAAAAATAAATATGCTGATTTACCAGTGATTTGTGATTATTTAGATTCTGTCAAAAAAGATATTATTCATCACATCAGTGAATTTATTAAAACTGATGAAAAAACTAATTTAATATATTTTGATATGGAGAGCCCATTTCTCGTCAATTATCAAATAAATTTGTTAGTCAGTAATGATAATAAAGTGGGAGCCCCTATCATCTTTGAAGAAAACCCTTCTTATTCAAATTTAATTTGTCGCATTGAACATAGTACGCAAGATGGTGCGTTAACCACTAATTTTATGTTAATTAAACCAGGTTCTCTCCATCTTGCGAATGGCGGCTATCTTGTCATCGAAGCGCGCAAATTAAAAAAATCGCGCGATGCCTGGGAAGGTTTAAAAAGAGCATTGTATAATAAAAAAATAATGATTGAATCTCAAGATCAATTTACCTTATCTGCAAAAACTATTTCCTTGGATCCTATGCCTATTCCTTTAGATATTAAAATTATATTATTAGGCGAGAGACATACTTATTATTCTTTTAATAATAATGATGCTGATTTTACAGAATTATTTAAAGTGACTGCAGATTTTGATGAACATATTGAACGTAATAAAAATAATATTCATATGTATGCACGTTTAATTGCAACGATTATCAAACATGAAAATCTAAAGCCCTTTACCGCATCTGCGGTTGCCACTCTTATTGATTATAGCTCACGAATTGTTGAAGATATTAAAAAATTATCGACACATGTACGACTCATTTATGATCTTATTTTTGAAGCCGATTACTGGGCAAAAGTACAAAATAAAAAATCTGCGGATTCCGAAGATGTGCTGTATGCCATCAATGCCAAGATTTCGCGTTTGGATAGAACAAGACAATTATATTATGAAGATATTTACCGAAAATTTGTGGTTATTTATTCTCGTGGCGAAATGATAGGACAGGTGAATGCCTTATCAGTCGTGCGTGTTGGTCAATTTACTTTTGGACATCCAACCCGTATTTCTGCCACGGCACGAATTGGAAAAGGAAAAATCATTGACATACAGCGTGAGATTAAAATGGCAGGAACTAGCTTTTCTAAAGGAAGTTTAATCATTTCAAATTTTTTAGCGAATCGTTATTCTCATAACAATGTATTTTCATTATTTGCAAGTATTTCATTCGAACAGATTTATGCGCGTATTGATGGAGATAGCGCGTCTATTGCCGAAGTTTGCGCATTATTGTCAGCACTATCAAAAGTACCTATCAAACAATATCTATCAGTCACAGGATCGATGGATCAATATGGTTATACACAATCGATTGGTGGCGTGAATGAAAAAATTGAAGGTTTTTTCGATATTTGTAAATTACATGGATTGAATGGACATCAAGGCGTTTTAATTCCCGCGGTAAACATTGATAATCTCATGTTAAGGCCCGAGGTTGTACAAGCTGGAAAAGAAAAAAAATTCTTCATCTATCCAATCGAAGATATTGATCAAGCGGTTACTATTTTAACTGGAATGAATGCAGGAAAAATAATAAAAGGAAAATATCAAAAGAATTCAATTAATTATTTAGTGGAAAAAAAATTAATTGAATTTTCCGAAAAGTACAGTAAACGAAGAAAATCGTAAATATTTTTATTCTCATCATTTAAACCAAATCTCTTTGCATCCATTATTTTTATTCAGCATACTATCCCTTCATTATTTAGGAGACTCTGATGAAGCTTTATTATTCAAAAGGTTCGTGCTCGTTAGTTCCGCGTATTATTATTAATGAATTGGGTATAAAATGTGAATATATTTTAGTAGATCTCAAAGCGCATAAACTACAGACTGGTGAAGATTTTTATCAAATTAATCCAAAAGGTTCTGTACCCGTTATCGTAACAGATAATGGTGAAGTATTAACTGAAAATGCGGTTATTTTACAATATCTCGCTGAAACCCATCATAACGCTTCGTTACTTCCTTCTATTGGGGATTTTCAACGTTATCGCGTGTTAGAATGGTTAAATTTTATTACGACGGAATTACATAAAGGCGTGGGAGTACTATTTAATCCAAATTATCCAGAAAATATCAGAAATGAAATTCTTATTCCCAATATAAAAAAGAAAATGGAGTTTGTTGAAAAACAATTAAATAATCATACTTACATTGCTGGCAATCATTTTACTTTACCCGATGCATATCTTTATCGAATTATCACGTGGTTAGAACATTTTAAGTTTAATTTGAATGAATGGCCGAATGTTTCGCAATATTTAGATGAATTACAAAAACGTCCTGCCATTCAACTTTCCTTAAAAGAAGGCGGTTAATTACTTCGGTTGATTGACAATGGCTGAAAATCCTTTTAATGAATAATCATCAATAATCATATAACGAGGTTCAGCCATGGCTCTATCGCTTTTATTTGCTTTTCTTGCATCGATAGTAAAAGCCATTTCATATCCAGCATCTGCCGCCTTCGCTTCCAAAAATTTATCATATATACCAAACGGCCATGCTAAATAATCAATTTTTTTATTCATTTTTTCTTCTAATACTTTTTTCGATTTTACCAATTCGTTGTCCGTGAATTTGTCATAGGCGTCAGGCGATAATTTTTTTCGCATTTGTTTAAAATTAGGATGCCAATAAGTATGACTTTGGATATCAAATAATCCTGTATTTTGCAATTCCGTTAATTGTTGCCATGTCATTGCATGTTTACCATCTGAAATCGTACCGGGATAAATAAATAAGGTGACGGGGATTTGATATTTTTTAATAATAGGATACATATAAACATATACAGATTCCCAACCATCATCTGCGGTAATAACCACAGGTTTTGCAGGAATGCTATCTCGTTTTCCTTCAAGATATTGCACCGCTTCTTTCAATGAAATCACTTGAAAACCGTTATCTTTGAGCCATTGAATTTGCGATTCGAATTTTTGAGGTGTTAAACTCATGCTGCCAGGAACCGTTGGATTTAAATTATGATAACAAAGTATAGGAATTTGCGTCGTATTCGCTGAAAAAACCGTGCTCGAAAAAAACATCACACTTATCATCAGAATCAAATATAAAAATTTCATAAATAATTCTCCAAAAATTATTTTCGAGAAAGCTATTGGATGTTGATAGTCTGGAATGGTGTCCATTTCATGAGAATGATCGGTTTGAGATGACATCATTAATGCAGAAACCAACCATTTTTGCATGTAATACACCGATCAATCTGGGAACTAGAAAAGTATCATAGCATTGATTTTATAGCGATTTGATTGGGGTAAATACTAATATGTTATACGTGATTACATAGAGCTTTTGGTTAGAATTGAAACTTTTATCAAATATAATCAATAACTTTTAAAAACCGAATTGATTCGTGATGCGCAACATGCTATCATTAGAAAATGATAAAATCATTTAAGCATAAGGGCATTAAGCTTTTTTTCGAAAGGGGAGACTGCTCTGGGATTCAAGCGAAACATCGAAAAAAATTAAGAATGCAATTAAGTGCGCTTGATACTGCCAATGTTATTGAGGACATGGATTTGCCTGGTTATGGCTTGCATAAGCTGAAAGGCGACAGAAAAAATTGCTGGTCTATTTGTGTAAATGGTAATTGGCGCATAACGTTTGAATTTATCGATGGCGATGCTTATATCGTTAATTATGAGGACTATCACTAATGACAACACAATATAATCCACCCCATCCAGGGGAATTTATAAAAGAAACTTATATTGATCCATTAAATATAAGTTTAAGAAAGGTAGCTCATGATCTTGATGTTGCACCTTCAACATTTTCACGACTTATTAATGGTGAGACTGATTTATCACCTGAAATGGCATTAAAACTTTCTAAAGCTTTCGGTAGAACACCAGAAAGCTGGATGCAAATACAGATAAATTATGAACTATGGCGAGCGAAGAAAACCGTTAAATTAGATCGTGTTCATGTCATCTATCATGAGCGTGCAAGTTAATCTTAGAAGTATTTTTTAAAGATAATTAGTTTATAATTACGTTTCTTAACCAAAAAATAATATATTTAAAATGCCATTACTAAAATACAATTATGCGTTGATACCAAAAAACTCCCAACAATTTATTGATTTTGCCGCTTTATATGCAAAAGATGAAAAATCCCTGGGACAATATCAAATGCATCATGCGCTTCCTCATGTGACGATTTGTCATTTCGAAGCATCGGAAAACCAATTGGAAGCTATCTGGAAGGCCTTAATGAAACCTTCCTATTCACAGCATCTATCGCTTCATTTTAGGACATTACACACTTGTCTTCATGATGGTAAATATTGGCATTTATTAATTCCAGATGAAATGGATACTTTAAATGTGATGTATAACCAAAGTTTCATTGTTTTAAGTAAGATACTTCAACTCAAACCAAAAAACTATTTTCCACATCTCACTTTATTTGATAGCGCTTATCTCGACAGAGAAGACGTCGACTACACGCTTCAGAAACCTTTGACCGATAATTTTAGAATCGCAATCACTGATCGAGATTTCATCGGGCAGTCTAGAAATATTTTGATCGAATAAGATGCATTTGTTACCTAGTGATCCTGTAACTGTCGCATTTCATTCTGTAAGCGACACAGTTAATCCTGTATCTGTCGCATTTCATCCTGTAAGCGACACAGTTAATCCTGTATCTGTCGCATTTCATCCTGTAAGCGACACAGTTAATCCTGTATCTGTCGCACTCATCCTGTAATTTTCGCATTTTTTTTCTTTTATCCCGTAACTGTGACACTTATCCTGTAACTGTCACAGTTAGACACCTATGTATTCGTTAACATACATCCTCTGACGTTAAATAATCATCAAATGTTAAATAATTACCAATAATTTCAGAATAATGATTTTCTATGAACATTAAAAACTCAATAATGACAAATGGCGACGTAAGTTTTTTCTTTTGATAGGTTTTATATATTTGTGATTTTGGCTTTAAATACTGCACGAATTTATCATGAATTTTACTCTGAATATTTTCTGCTTGTTGTTCAATAAATCCCATATACGTTTTAAGTTTATAGGACATATATTTATTTTTTAATGGGGTAATTTCAGAAGCTGCCTTGGCTTCACGTACTGAAGTTTTTTCAACGATTACCTTTGTCATTTGTTTTATTTTAGTACTATCTTCGCGATAGTCTTTCTTTAAAGCCGAAACAAGATATGCACCAATATGTTTAATATTCTTTTTTGTTCGAATTAATTTCATCTTCTCAAGAATGTATTCATATTCATACTTCTTTATAATTCCTTCTGCTTGACGCACTGATATGCCATATTCATTCACAAGATTATCTAGCAGTGAAGATGCTTTTTGCGGAGAGCTAACACTTGCAGTAAGTTGACGTGGTTTTCGAAAAGAGGGTTGATAACTTTCATTCTCGGCAATAGTAAATTGAATCGCTGTTATGTTCCTACCGACTTTTTTAAATTGTGGTTCGATATAAATATCTGATTTTTGATTAATTTCCTTGACCGCGACCGTCACTACATTTCGTTTAAATTCTTTAAATGCAGAATATTTATTTTCAGTCACACCCATTAAAGATCTGAATAAAGACAAAGGAAACCATGCCGTCTGCTTCACATTTTTAAATCGTACGCAATTTTCATACAAGACCAAACTATAATTTGAATTAAATTTAGATTGAACGAATAAATTAATTCGCCCATAAATATCCAATGAGGATAGTACAGGCTTAATTTGGGGGCTATATGAATAGCTTATCTTACCATTTCTGATGGACGCGCCAGCAAGCAGTGAACTCGCATTCCAGGCAATGATATCCTCTGGGTAATTATCCTCATTCAAAAACTTATAATCTTCGAGCAGGTTCCATTCAAGAACGGTTGAAATTAGGCTTTTAATTGCACCTTTAATCAGTTTTGTGTCATTACTATTATAACCTACTAAACTACAAAGCTGCTTCAATTGGATTTCATGAATATCTTGATCGTTAATTTTATCGAGTGCATTAAATAATAAGATATTACAGATTTTTCTTTGAATGAGAGTCAGCTTGTTTTCGCAATGAATGAGGCCGACATGCTTTTTTAAATAAATGTCAGACTCTTTTTCAGTCAGTAAATTTCCCTTCGTCTTTCTTTTTTTGGCATCCATTTTAATATCCTGTAACCATACACTTATCATCCTTTGAATATTCTACGATTTATCCTGTTTAACTACACTTAGTATCCTGTATCCGTACACCTTTTCTCCTGCTGAACTACACCTTAAATCCTGTATCCGTACACCTATCATCCTGTTCAACTACACCTTTAAGCTATTTAATTAAATAAAAACATATAGTTATGAATCCTAAACTATTTAAACTATATTAAATAAACTAAACACTACAGGTGTTTTTTTATTTCATTAAAAAGAATTGTAGGGAGTTGTAATACTTAGTATACTGTAGGTGATAATAAGGAGGAACGCAATGAAAATAATTGCAGTTGTAAATAACAAAGGGGGCGTAGGTAAAACCACAACAAGTCGGTTTCTTGCTGAGTATTTTTCTATTGTTAAAAATGAAAGAGTATTAGCAATTGACATGGATCCCCAAGCTAATTTTAGTAATCGTTATCTCAAAATGGAAATTGATCCCTACCAACAAGAAGGAAGAATTCCACCTATTCATGATAGTTATGACCCAACTTCTCCCGAAGATAAAGATTGGGATGGGCGTAGCAGCGTCGCGGGGATTTTTTTTGGGGAAATGGTTTTTCCCTATAGCACCTACATCGATACTCTCGAAATTGCTCCATCACATAGCTCTAAATTGCTTCTTGCCGAAGCAGTGACGCGTGAAGAGGTGGTTCAAAGAGTCTACAATCAATTAACTAAATTTTTATCCTTAGATGAAGTGAAGAATAGTTACGACAAAATTATTGTTGATACACCTCCTTCAAAAGGACCTGTCACTATTAGTGTGGTTCGAGCTGCGACCGATTTGCTCATTCCCTCAATGATGGAACCTCAACCTATCGAAGGTATTTATGGAATGATTCATCTTTGGAAATCAGAAACACTTCGACGATCGGATAATAATCCATTAAATCTCATTGGGGTTTTACCGAATTCTTATGATAGACGCGGGATAATTCATAAAGATCACTATGATAGTTTAAACCGAGAGATGCCCAATTATGTGTTGGAATCCAAGATAGGGCGTAGATTAATTTATGCAGAAGCAGATGCAGATGGCGCAGTTCCGCCATCTATCTTTATGTACCCGGATAAAAATGTGGCGAAACAAGAAGTTTTAATGGCCTGTCAAGAAATCGAAAAAAGGATGAATACTTATGTCGACTAAAAAACGTTTTACCATTGCATCGGATTTAGCAAGTGGTATTCGAAATACTATGCAATCAGCATCAAAGAATCAAGGGCAGCTACATTACGATATGATGTCATTGGATGTGATTGAACCTGATCCTAATAACCCACGCAAGTTATTACTTACCCGGAATGAACTGATGAACGGATTAAATCAGTTAGATCCGGATTATAAAACCAAATTAAAGAATGTAGACTCTCTTCATGAATTGGCTGAATCAATAAAACGAGTAGGTATAAGAAATGCGATTGAAGTTTATAAGGAAGGTTCAAAGTATTTCATCATCACGGGCGAAAGAAGATATTGGGCTGCGCTTCTCGCCGATCAGAAAACCATTCCGGTACGCATCAATCAAAGACCGGATGAATTAAATTTACGATATATTCAGTGGGTCGAAAATATTAATCGTCAAGACCTATCATTATGGGAACGATTCCATAATCTTAAATTATTGGCGGAAGCACATAAAAATGCTAATCAAGGGGAGTTGACTGAAAGTACTATCCAACAATTATTGAGTATTTCGAGCATTCAAGCCTATCGATATTTTTGCTTGTTAAAAGCGGATGAAAAAATTATTAATCTTATTAAATTGGAAAAATTAAATAATTTAAAACTCGTACAAGAATTAGTATCGATGAAAGACAAAATCGCCAAAAATCAAATTATCAATTGGATTGCATCCTCAAAAAAAGAGATTACCTCTCTCGCTGATTATCGCGAAGTAGTTGGCAAAAAATCATCTAGTACTAAATGTATTCGTCTTGGAAAGATTAATAATACCCACGCTGCAAAACAACTTTTTGAAATAGTGATGTCTGATAAGCTTCTAGAAAAGCATCGTGAAAAATTTATTGATATTGATTGGACTTCATTAAAAGCTATTAATAAAGTTTTTAAAAATTTATTCAAAATTTTCGAAAGTGAATTTAATCAAGAGATGATTTAATGACTTTAAATAGGAAAACAAAAAAAATTACCGTGCGATTTCCGAAACGACTGAAATCTGAAATGCAAATAGCGCTTATTAAAAGTAATTATGGATTACATGGTAAAAGCCGCTGGTTAAAAGAAGCTATTGCGGCTTTCTCACAATTAAAAGATTTTGTGGATTATGTTGATCAAGGTATCAATATTAATCAAGCAGAACTCTCTGAAGTTGAGGCATTTTATTTAGATCTTGAAACGATGCAACTTCTTAAAAATGCGTATTTGCAAATTAGGGTTCAATATCCCTTATTTGAGGGAATTCAAAGCGCATTCATTCGAGCAGCAGTGATTTATCATCTGATGCTACAATAATTTTTCCCCCAGGAAATTATTTTTTTCCCTGGGGAAAAAAATCCCTAACCTATTGATTAATATATAGTAATATCATTTCCCTTCACTTTTTTCGGTTTATTGTTCGTTAGAAGATACAATTCTTAGTTAAGACTTAATATTAAAAATATTAAACTTTAAAGAAATTAAGAACTCTTCATCGAAATAAGCCCAATGGATTGTTTCCTTAAAAGTTCAGTGACTAAACAATTGCTTAATTTATTGATAAATATAATTTTTTTTAAATTTTAAATCGGCAAAATGTCCGACTTACCACAGATTGTGCTGCAGGATCTTTTACCGATAAAGATTTATTTTGCCAAAGTGTAGGTTTACGGGAATTTTCGAAAGTCTCATTCTCTTAGGTGGCGTGTTACAGGAGATTTTCACAATATCCCGCAAACGTCTTAAGTCAGCACGCAGATGCCCGAAATGCGACCCCTTTTCATCCTGCAAACGCCCCACTATTGCACGCAGATGTCTGGGTAATGCACGCAGACGCCCCAGAATCGCACGCAGATGTCTCGGCAAAGTAGCTTAACCTATTGTTTATTAATGATAAAAAACCGCCTAAACATTATAAACATATATAAACAATATTAAACACTTGTTTATGTGAAAAATGTGTTTCTTTTTTCTTGCAAAAGAAAAAGCTTCTGTTGCCTTTTCATAAGAATGAATATAGATTTCTAACCAATGAACGATAAAAATATTTCGAAGGATTCATCATGCGAGACTATTCCATTCAGCCTTACGGCAGTAACGAACCCGAAAAACTGATGGATAAGTTTTACAAAGCTGGTAATGAAATGCTGCTTACCATACGGAACTATATCACTAGTCCTGATAATCGAAAAAAAACACGTACTTGGAACGCAATAGAAGCCGCTCTGATGGTTAAAGTGTCTAAGCCTACCCTTCGGCAGCTCCTAGAAAAAAAACCAAACCTGCCCGGTATTTTGACCGAAGTGACTGTTACAAAAAGAAAAATTTTAAAATTCACACTTGAAGCGATTAATTCGCTCAGAGATTTTGCAGGTACAAGATATTTGCGTCCTCGAGGATCAAAACCACTAGTCATTGCTATTTCCAATCTCAAAGGTGGTGTGGGAAAAACAGAAACCGCGGTAGATTTAGGTAAAAAAATTGCAATGGAAGGATTGCGTGCGCTGTTATTAGATTTTGATGCACAAGGTACTGCAACCTTGATTAGCTCGGGTTTAATTCCTGATTTAGAATTACGATATGAGGATACGATTACCAATATTCTGATTTCACATCCAGAGCATTTAAAAAATATTATTTTAAAAACCCATTTTGAAGGATTCGATATTATCCCTGCGAATTTAGCGATTCAAGATTGTGATTTAATGCTGCCGAACGAAAGAGAAAATAATCAAGAAATATTAGGTAGTCCCTACCTTCGTCTCGCGAAAGCGCTAAAAACAATTAAAGATAACTACGATGTCATTCTCATCGATTGTGGGCCTAATTTAGGGATATTAACCTTAAACGCCATAATTGCTTGCGATGGCATGATTATTCCCATACCGCCTAACATGAATGATTATTCAAGTTTTATCATGTACACTGCCACACTGCGAAATTTATTTAAAAATTTATGTAATAAAAAATTAGAATATCTTCGTATTTTGCTTTCTAGGCATAGTGGCAGTAACGAAGCGTTACAAATGGAAAACATGATGCGCGAACAATTTGGTCGTTATATTTTATCCAATCATATGTGTGAAACTGTTGAAGTAGGAAGAGCGGCAAATGAAATCGGAACGATTTACGATATGTCTACACCTCGTGATAGTCGCGAATCTTATCGTCGCGCCGTTCAACATTTAGATGATGTGAATATGGAAATTATCAATCATTTTAAAGAAATTTGGTTACTTCAAGCCGATAAAATAAAACATGCTAAGGTGGAGGAAGCCGCTCATGGATCATAACAAACGTAATGTACACAATTCTGGCCCATTAGGAATGTTAGTAAAAACTGGCCAAATCAAAAAAATAGATTTATTTGAAGACGATGAACTTTATCTCGGCAATCTTCGTCATGTTGGATTAGAAAGTTTAAAAAGTGCAGGCTCGTATTTCAAAACGGAATCTGGTATTCAATTTAAAGAAAATGAATTAGTTTTTATTGATCCAAAACTATGTGAACCATGGGAGTATGCCAATCGTTCCAATGATGAGATGGGTGATCTTGGCGCGTTAATGCGATCTATCCAAGAAAATACGCAGTTGCAACCCGCATTTATTCGATTGCATCCCAATCCTCATGATAATATTAAATATCAAGTAATTTTTGGTAGACGAAGACACGCTGCTTGTTTACAATTGAAAGCTCCTTTTTTGGTTATTAAAAAAGATTCATTATCGTTACAAGAAGCGATAGCGTGTCAAGATGCGGAAAATAAATTTCGCAAAGACATCAGTAATTATTCTAACGCGCTTTTGTACAAAAAGTTACTTGATGAAAAAGTATTTAAGTCCAAGAAAGAATTAGCGGAAAAATTAAGGATCTCACCTGCCTCCGTCAATGATTTATTAACTTACGCTAAACTGCCTAAAAAAATCGTTGATCGCATTCCTAAGATTCATGAATTATCAATTTATATGTCAATTAAGATAAATCGATTATTAATTGATTATCCTCATACCTTAAATAGATTAATAAGTTTAGCGCCCGAGATTGGGAAGACGATTAAAACGCCTTCCAAATTAGAAACGGCAGTGATGGATAAAAAAAGAACAATCAATGTTCTACATGGAACACGAGCGATACAAGATGAAACAGGTGTAAAATTATTTTCCTTTAGGATAGATCATAAAGGCATACCGTCGATCGTATTTCACAAAGAGTTACTGGACTTTGTGGACTTTGATCTTGTATGCGATGAAGTAAAAAATATTGTTAAAAAACAGTTACATAGCCTCAACCGATCGAGTGAATAGCACGCAGACGTCTGAGATGCAGATAATAAAACAGATAAGGACTCTGTTATGGATTTATCCAATAATACAGATTTAAAACAAAATTTACTTAAAAAACATGTCAATGCGATACATTGTACAAATAATCTCTCACTCGTGCAGAGAAAGATTTTCAATGCTTTTTTATTGAACGCATATTACGATTTACCCACAAAATCGCAATACGAAATTTCGATGCGCAAATTATGTGAGATGATTGGTTATGATAGTCGAGATTACAAAAAATTAAAAAAGTCTCTCCTCGATTTAATTAGTACAGTCATCGAATGGAGCATTGTTGATAATACCAGTCGTGTGATTGATGAAAAATGGCGCGCCAGTTCTATTATTTCCGCAGCTAAAATTGAGAATGGGATTTGCACCTATGAATTTAGCACTATCATGCGTGAAATTCTTTACCGCCCAGAAATATATGGAAAAATTGATCTTAAGGTGATGATCGAATTTGAATCAGGTTATGCGCTGGCATTGTATGAAAATTGTGTTCGATTTCAGGGGGTTTCACAAACGCCTTGGTTTTCGACAAATACTTTTAGAAAGTTAATGGGGGTCTCTGAAAAGTCATATCTCAATTTTAGTGATCTCAAAAAAAGAGTATTGGATATTGCCATCAAAGAAGTCAATCGATATTCTCCCATTACGCTAACCCCTGAGATTAATCGGGTGAATAAACAAGTTACCGCGATTCGATTTAAACTGACGCATAAAAAAAATTTGTTAGATGCTAATGATCCGGTGGTTCTGTCCTTAAAAACACACTTTAGTTTTTCAGAAGTCGGCTTAAAAAATATTTTGGCGCAATACGATAAAAATTACATTCAAGAAAAAATTGATTTAATTAAAAAATCAGATAGCTTTAAGCAAGGAAAAATTCGTGAATTATCGGCTTATTTAATTGATGCATTAAAAAGAGATTACAAGCCGAAAAACTTAATAAACTCGAACAAAGAAGAAGAAAAGAAACCGTATACATTGTCAGTGCCGGTTAAACGAGATGAAGAAAATGATCGTAGAAGAAAAATCGTCGATCAGTATGTTGATGGATTAAATCCAGAAGAAAAAAATTTATTGATAGCCAATTTTGATAGTCACCTAAAAGAAAAGGATAGTTTTTATTTATATCAAAGATTTCAAAAATCGGGTTTAAAGACAGTTTCGGTGAGAGCGGTGTTTACTGTTTTTGTATCGGCTTTGTTGAAGGTTGTTTGAGGCTTATTTTTTTTCTAATGCCTAGAAATTTTACGTTCGCCTGGCTGCTTCCATACATGATCGTTAAAGCAACCTTTTCCTTAACGCGCACAACAAAGATGTTTGATCAATGCCGCTTAAGACGGATCAATTATTAAATAATCAAACCGAAACATGACGGCTACAGGATATCAGTTTTAAACATGACGTTTACAAGATAAGAAATCACTTTTTAAATATCCTGTAAACGTCATGTTTCGTAGAGTTAACTGGGCTATACGGTTTTAATTCGACAATTAATTTTTATATTTTTCAAATACTTAACATCAAATAAAGTCACTTTATTTTTATTTTCTTTTCCCCAGCAATACCAATCTTCTTATAATACTTGCTCTTCAGGGCTATACCTGGACTTTCACCAGCTCGCTATTGAACATACCGCTCACAGAGTTATATTACCTTGATGTAATATAACTTCCATGTAATAATATATTTATTGATATGTAATGGGATTAGCCATGTGGGAAGTTGAATATACGGATGAATTTGAGCAATGGTGGAAATTGCTAAAAGAAGCTGAACAAGTTGATATCGCCGCTTCAATAGGATTATTTGAGGAGCATGGTCCGAATTTAAGGCATCCTCACTCTTCCGGAATAAATGGTTCTAAATACGGACAGATGCGGGAATTAAGAATACAACATAGCGGGCAACCATACCGTATTTTATATGCTTTCGATCCTAGGCGTACTGCGATTTTGTTAATTGGGGGTAACAAAACAGGCAATGATCGTTGGTATGAAAAATTTATTCCTGTTGCTGATAATTTATATGAGCAACATATTATTACTTTGAAAAAGGAGGGTTTAATAGATGGGTAAAAAATCATTTAGTACATTACGAAATAAAATGTCACTAACAGCCCAAAAAACTGCAGCAGAGAAAACACAACAGATGTTAAAAGAAATGCCTTTACAAGAACTTCGTCAAGCTCATCAAATGAGTCAAGAGCGTATGGCTGAAATTTTAAATACAAAGCAAGCTAATGTCTCACGTATTGAGCGTCGTACAGACATGTATATTTCGACTTTGCGCAGCTATATTGAAGCAATGGGCGGCCAATTAGACATCGTTGCGCGTTTTCCAAATGGTGAAGTTCACATTAATCAATTTGAAGAAATTGAGGGTGACAATATAAACAATCAATCAACTCAAATGTGAGTATTAAAGGATATAATTTTTTTTGGCATTAAAACTTCTCCAAACCAATAAGTTTTCCCGACATGATTTCACCGCCATGTTTTTCGGGGTCAAATGCCGCAAGTTTTTCATCCAAGGTTAATTTTCGATGTCCTAAAGCTTTTATAACAATGTTTCCATTATAGGCATCAAGCTCAACTAACGTTCCCACATTAAAATGTGCGCTACGCGCAATGGCTGCAGGGATACGTACCGCGAGGCTATTGCCCCATTTTTGAATGGTTAAAGTGGCTGTTTTGTGCGACATGCATTTATTCTCCAATGTATGTACAAGTATATATTATTTAATAATTGCTGAAGCCCATCGCTTTTTTTAACGCTTGCACCGTTTGTTTTTGTTGATCCTCTGTGAGATCTGGGTAGAGGGGTAATGTGATTGCAGAAGCATAATACGATTCAGATTCGGGAAAATCTTCGAGCGCATAACCGAATGCCGCGTAATAGGGGTGTCGATAGACAGGAACATAATGTAAATTGACACCTATCCCAAAATTTCGCAATGATTCGAAAATTTTTTTATGTTCCAATTTATAATTTTTTTCCAATCTAATGATGTATAGATGCATCGCTGAATAAGTATCTGGATGTTGCCAAGGCAATTGAATAGGTAGTCCGGTTAACCATTCATTATATTTTTTTGCGATAGCATGTCTTTTTTTTATATTTTCGTTTAATTGTTTCATTTGACTTAGACCCAATGCCGCTTCTACATCAGTCATTTTATAATTATAACCAAGTTCCAACTGTTGAAAATACCAAGGTCCATCAGGCGGGTTAAGCATGTCGTTCACATCGCGAGTGATACCGTGCGCACGTAAGCGGGCCAATCGTTTCGCTAAATGAATATCATTCGTCGTGGCCATTCCCCCTTCTCCTGTCGTAATAATTTTAACAGGATGGAAACTAAAAATAGTGATATCACTATATTGGCAATTTCCGATGGGTGCATTTTGATAATAACCCCCAATGGCATGTGATGCATCTTCAATAATACGAAATCCGTATTTCAGTGAAAGCGAATGAATCGCTTTCATATCAGAAGATTGGCCAGCAAGATGCACCGGTATGACTATCTTTGGTAACTTACTGAGAGACGCTGCGATTTCTAATTTTTTTTCTAACGCTGCAATGCTAATGTTATAGGTTTTTGAATCGATATCCACAAAGTCGACTTCAGCATTGCAGTACCGCGCGCAGTTGGCACTCGCGACAAAAGTAATGGGTGTCGTCCAGATAATGTCATTCGGTTTGATATCTAATGCCATGCAAGCGCAGTGTAAAGCGGATGTCGCACTGTTCATCGCAATGGCATATTGACTCTGGCAGTAATTGGCTACCGCATTTTCAAATTCTGGAACCATCGGACCTTGTGAGAGAAAATCAGATTTTAATACGTTGACTACCGCGTCAATATCTTGGGGTAAAATTTTTTGGCGTCCATAAGGTATCATGCAATGCGTCCATTAAAAATTTGGCGAAAGCCTAGCAATGGTATTTCCGGAAGTCAATTATTAACTTTCAGGATTGCTTAATGAATGAATCTCGCGATTAATGGTATAGCTTAAAATCGTACGTATCACCACAATAATCGCTAAAATTCCAACTGAATAATAATCCGGGGCGGTGGTGGTGCCAATTAAGTCTGCGGCGACAATAAATTCTAATCCTAACACTAATACTCGGCCTAAACGTAACCGAATGCCATTAATGAAGCTATCATCGGTTGCAGGATTGTTTTTTAAAAGTTGAACAATATATTGCGAAATAGCAAATAAAACACCAGATAAAATAACCATGACACCTAAAAAGGAAATAATATGCTGAATGATCAATAAGATATTATGCATATAACACCTAAAAAGGATTTTTATACGAATATTATAGCATCGCTCTATACCTTTAAACTTAACCGTGATAATATTTTCCTGCTTATTTATATACCATTTTAAAGTCGCATTGGAGGAAAGTTTACATGGCAGTTAAAAAAAAGGTAGCAAAATCTTCAGCAGCAAATCGCAACAATCAAGCAAAACCTTTATCATCATTACAATTAAGAGCAATTCCTGAAAAACAAACGAAAGTTCAGATTTTGCAATCTATCGCTGAACATTCTGGTTTAACAATGAAACAAGTGAAAAACGTGTTTATTGCAGCAGGACATATTGCAAAATGTCACATCATCAAACGAGGATCCGGTGAATTTGCGATCCCAGAAATGGCGATTAAAGTGGTTCGTAAAACGAAACCAGCAACGAAGCAACGTCAAGGCCGAAACCCAATGACCGGTGAAACCATTACGATTGCAGCAAAACCAAAACGAGATGTTATTAAAGTTAAACCATTGAAATCCCTTAAAGATGCTATTATGCAAGGATAAGGACTTTAAAAAGGGTGGAGAGATGTCTCCACCTATTTTTCTTCGAAATTAACTTTTACTTTTCCAACATAGTATTTGGTAAATCCTTCAAAACCTGAATCTGTACCCACAAAAATCCACATTTTTCCTGCATGATCACTTTTGACATAAAGTGGCATCGCGATATTATTGAAAGATAACACTTCATAAGTTCTTTTAAGAGGATTGACGAGAGGGTTTGCTAAATCTCCAATAACGACAGCATTCGTGCCGCTTGTATGTTGATTACCTTTATCGACATTTAATAAATACTGATCTCCCGATAAAATTTTTAATGGTTCAATAGTTGAAGCGCCTGCTTTGACATACACGGCTTCTCCTTCTGCACCGCCAATGCCTACTTGTCCTTCTGGCACATTACTCAAAAGATCAACCGTGATCGTGACCATATAATTCGTATCATTTTTTAAACCAGCCACTTCTGTTTTTACAAACATAAAAAGATCATCACTGTGATTAATTCCTGAAAGAAATAATCCTTTTTTATATAGGGACTGTTCTCCTGGAATGTTTTCCCACCCAAAGGACAATTCATAAAATGTTTCACTATCTTTTGGGTAGTCGGCAAAATCGCCTAACCAGTGTTGATTGCTATTTTCAAAATTAAATTCATAGGATGTTGAAACAGAGAAAGCCAGCATTGAAAAAGATGAAAGTAATAAAAAAGAAATAAAATTTCGCAAGTTCTGTACCTTTTATTAAATGCTAAAAATTTTCAGCAATTCTATCATAATATGTGATTTAACACATGGAGAAACAGGATGTTACATAAGGATATAGCGGAAGAAAAAAAAATCGAAGACCCCATTCAACACGTTATTGTGCTGATGATGGAAAATCAGTCTTACGATAAAATGCTAGGCGCATTAACCAAAGAAAAACCTGACGCTGAAGGAATAGACGAAAATAATTTACGTTTTAACGTGGATTTTGATGGAAATAAAATTTATCAGCAAGTGACGACTGATAAGCAAATGGCATTAGACCCATGCCATGAAGTTCCCCATGTGCAAAAACAATTGAGTGATATCAATGGGGGATTTGTCAAAGATTTTATTACGCAATATCCAGCCAGCACGCTGAAAGATCATCAAAATATTATGGGGTATTATCCTTTAGAATTTTTACCTGCATTACATGCATTAGTTGACATCCTCCTCGCCATAAATGACGAGGATTCCTACCGTGTTCAAATTAAAACGGTTTGAACAACTTCGGTGGGTTCCTGTTTCATCAAGTGGCCTAAGTGCACCATCTCTCCGCAGGCTAACTGGGCATGCCCTGCCCTTA
>Ga0206888_1033_pt1 | contig 44732 bp, 47 predicted proteins | sample Alteio_BWOrgHeat_90_FD_153258 | JGI IMG/M metagenome (GOLD analysis project Ga0206888, IMG submission 153258) | Enriched cells from forest soil in Barre Woods Harvard Forest LTER site, Petersham, Massachusetts, United States - Alteio_BWOrgHeat_Nextera4 ... | reverse complement strand
AATACCGGCCTGGTGACGGTACGCCAGGGCTCAGGCACGCTGGTGGAAGAACAGCGGGGCATTACCGAACCACTGCAGCAACGCCTTCGCCGGGCCGATGCCACCCAGTTGGATGAAGTAAGACAACTATTGGAAATAAAGATCGCCGAGAAAGCCGCCCTCCTCCGTACCCGCAAGGATCTCACAAAAATGAAGGGCTTGTTACAGGAAAGAAAGACAGCCGCACAAACGGGGGACACGGAAGCAGCCATCCGCAGCGATATCCAGTTCCATGTCGCTATGGCCGTAGCCACCCGGAATGACATCCTGGCCGATCTCTACCGTTCGGTCGCCGAACAGATGGGCCGTCATTTCCGGCAAACCTTTCTGACCACGGATAATTTTACAGCAACACAGCAGCTGCACGAGCTCCTGCTGCAAAGCATTATAGACCAGGATCCCAAAAAAGCCTGGCAATACGCGGCAAAGATAACCGCAGGTTAATTATTACAACATGGCCAACACAACATCCCCGCAACCGGCAGCAACAGCCGCCGGCGCAAACACTGAAAAAGACGCCGCCATCCAAAAGACGGTCTTCTCCATCCTGCTCGCGATCAGCTTCTCGCATCTGTTGAACGATACGATGCAGTCCCTCATCCCATCCACCTACCCCTTGCTGAAAAGATCCCTCAACCTGAACTTCAGCCAATTGGGACTCATCACCTTTTGCTTCCAGCTGACGGCATCCCTCCTGCAACCCTTTGTAGGACTCTACACAGATAAAAAACCACAACCCTATTCCCTCGCAGCCGGGATGTGCTTTACCCTCGCAGGGCTCATCCTCCTCTCGAGAGCGGGTACCTTTCCCCTCGTGCTCGCGGCGGTAGCCCTCGTGGGCATCGGCTCCTCCATCTTCCACCCGGAAGCCTCCCGCCTCGCCTACCTGGCATCCGGCGGCCGGCGCGGAATGGCACAGTCCATCTTCCAGCTGGGCGGCAATGCCGGCGCCTCACTCGGCCCGCTGCTGGCGGCCCAGATAGTCGCCCCCTACGGCCAGTCCAATATCATCTGGTTCGGATTTTTTGCGCTGCTGGCCATCGGCGTCCTGCTCCGCACCGGCAATTGGTATAGCCGCAACCTCGGCCAGCGCCGGAAGAGAACGGCCGCGCCCGTAGCCCTGGAACCCGGACCTGGCCTGTCAAAACAAAAAGTAGCCCTGGCCCTGGTGATCCTCCTGGTGCTCATCTTCTCCAAATACTTCTACATGGCCAGCATGAGCAGTTATTATACGTTCTTCCTCATCGACAAATTCCATGTATCGGTACAACACTCGCAAATGCTGCTCTTCCTCTTTCTCTTCGCCGTAGCAGCCGGCACGCTCATCGGCGGACCCGTCGGCGACCGCATCGGCCGGAAATATGTTATCTGGTTCTCCATCCTCGGCGTCGCCCCCTTCACCCTCCTGCTGCCCTATGCCAACCTGTTCTTCACCGGGGTCCTATCGGTCTTTATCGGCCTCATCCTCGCCTCGGCCTTCTCCGCCATCCTCGTCTATGCGCAGGAGCTGGTACCGGGAAAAGTAGGGCTCATCGCAGGGCTCTTCTTCGGATTGGCCTTTGGCATGGGCGGCATCGGCGCCGCCGTCCTGGGCCGCCTTGCCGACAAAACAAGCATCCATTACGTCTTCCAGCTCTGCGCCTTCCTTCCCCTCCTGGGCCTGCTCACCGGCTTTTTGCCCGATACCAAACATAAATAGCCAAAAAAAAGCCTGAATTTACCAAAGGTAAATTCAGGCTATACAAGAGCCATTCTGGGAACAGAACGGCCTCTAACGATTGCTTGCCATATGAAAAAAAACTTATTTCTTGGTGGTGGTGTCTTTCTTCGAAGTGTCAGCAGCCATCTTGGAAGAATCAGCAGCCATCTTGGAAGAATCGGCAGACATCTTGGAAGAATCAGCACTCATCTTGGTAGAATCAGCTGCTTTAGCGTCAGCACCAGAGTTGTTACAAGCGGCGAAAGCGGCGATAGCGGCTACAAAAAAGAACTTTTTCATTGATTTTTTGATTTTACGTTAATTGAATGGTTCCGGGGTTAATACCGGGGCTGTAAAAAAGTAACCCGCATCAATCAACGTTTTTTACATATTATTTTTTACAATGTATACGGTCCGCCTTTTGAGTGATAAAACTGGTTTTTTGACTTTTTTCCCATTCCTTTGGGTTACGAATGGTTAATTTGGGTATTAAATATAGCACAAGCGTGAGGACAGAGATCAACGAACAAAAGTTACTCGAAGGACTGGCATGCAACGACCGTAAAGCCATCGAGACCATATATAAACAGCACTTTAATATGGTCCAGTCCCTGATACTCAATAATAACGGCTACCCCGACGATGCCCGCGACATTTTTCAGGAAGCCATGATCGTCCTCTACGAAAAAGCAAGGTCCGGCTCCTTTGAACTAAACAGTCAACTAAAGACCTACCTCTATTCCGTATGCCGCAGACTCTGGCTCAAACGCCTTAGCCAGCAGCAAAGATTCTCGCCGGAAGTGGACGGCCTGGAAGAGACGATTCCCGTGGAAGAAGAATTGGAGCGGCACGAACAACGCAACAAAGACTTCCAGGTGATGGAACAGTCTCTGAAAAGCCTCGGCGAACCCTGCAAAAGCCTCCTCGAGGCCTATTATATGGAGAAGAAGAGCATGGTCGACATCGCAGGAGACTTTGGCTATACCAACGCGGACAACGCGAAGAACCAGAAGTACAAGTGCCTGATGCGATTGAAAAAGATCTTTGGACAGAATAAAAACAAGTGAGTAAGATGCAAGATACTGCCCTATTAGACGCCGTTGAACGCTACCTCCGGGGGGAAATGCTCCCCGAGGAAAAAGTGTTTTTCGAACATATCCGGAAAACAAACCCGGAAGTCGACCAGATGGTGGTCGAACACTCCGCCTTTCTGAACCAGCTCAAACAGTTGGGCGAGACCCGCCGGCTGAGATCACAGCTCGACGACGTATACCAGCAACTCACCCGGGAAGGCCAGATCCGGGAACCGGCAGCCACAGCAAAAGTGGTAACCCTCTGGAAAAAATACAAACGCGTCGTCTTCGTGGCCGCCTCCATCGCCGGACTTACTGCCCTCTTTATCAGCGGCCTCATCTCGCTGTTGACGCCAAAGGTCAGCCAGTCAAAGATCGACCTGTTGAACCGTCAGATCCACGAACAGGACGCAAAGATCAACAGCGTCACCCGGAAGATAAACTCTGCAGAAGCAGCTACGACCTTTAACCGCGGCGGCACGGGCTTTCTTATCGATGGCAAAGGCTATCTTCTTACCAATGCCCATGTCGTAAAGAACGCCACTGTCGTCGAAGTACAAAATACCCTCGGCGAATACCAGGCCCGGATCATCCAGCTGGATCGCCAGGCCGACCTGGCCCTGCTGAAGATAGAAGACACCTCCTATCACGCCTTCAACGGCCTACCCTACGGCATCAGCAAGATGGGCGCCGATCTGGGGGAACAGCTCTTTACCCTTGGCTATCCCCGCGCCGACATCGTCTATGGCCAGGGCTACCTCAGCGCCGAAACGGGTTTTCAGGGCGATACCCTGAATTTCCAGATCACCATCGCCGCCAACCCGGGTAACAGCGGTACACCGGTACTCAACAGCGACGGCGAGGTCGTCGGTATCGTCAGCTCCAGTCAGCAGAACGCACAAGGAATGGTCTTCGCCGTCCGCAGCAAGAACATCTTCAACGCCCTCGATGCCATGAAAGCCGATAGCACCCTGCAAAAAACCGATAGCACCCTCAGCCTCCTGAAAGTGCCGCTCAACTCCTCCATCCGGGGACTGGACCGCAAACAACAGATCCGGCGCATCCGCGACTATATCTTCATCGTCAAATCCAACTAATACGAAAAAGGCCCCAAGACGGGCCGGAGGCCCGTTGCCCGAAGGGCAGATGACCGTGTCGCGGGCCTTTTATTTATCTTATTTATTTATTTCCACAAACTCTTCGGATACTCTCCGGCATCGATCAGCGCATTTAAGCTGGCTTGCACCTCCGGCGCATCTTCCTTATACGTAACCCCAAACCACTGGGCGCCCGTAGGGATCACCTTGATATTCCCCTTCCCCTCCTTGATGAATTTGTCCCCGATTATCGGGATAAAGAACTCCGCCTTCGGATTCGTCCCCTGCTCCTTTAAAAAACCAGCAAACAACTTCTCCGTATAACCGAACATCGAAGGATCGAATCCCCAGAAATTCATAGAGACCTTCGAATCGAAAGGCACCTCGTATTTCTTATCCCCCTCTTCATAAGTGATGGTATTCCCATCCTGGTAGATCTTCGTACGCTCGGCGATGGATACCAGGTTGTCGGAAGCATCCACCTGGCAAACCCCACGGCTAACCGTACCATTATCAGAAAGGGTCTTGGCCAGTTCATACCCGATGATACAATACAACTTCTCGCTCACGGGCCCCGTCAGGAACGTATACGCCTTCTCGAACGCATCCCGGCCATAAAAATCATCCGCATTGATCACCGCAAAGGGCTCCTTTATCGTATCCTTCGCACACAACACGGCATGAGCCGTACCCCAGGGCTTTGTCCGCTCCGCCGGAACCGAATAATCCCCGGTGAAGGAATGCAGGTCCTGGTAGACATAGTCTATCGCGACCCTGCCCTTTAATTTTGGCTCGAAGATCTTTTTGAAATCATCGGCAAAATCTTTGCGGATAATGAACACTACCTTTGTAAACCCCGCACGGATGGCATCGTAGATGGAATAATCCATTATCGTTTCTCCGCTGGGGCCAAAGCCCTGTATCTGTTTCATACTCCCATACCGGGAAGCCATGCCGGCGGCTAAGATCAAAAGGGTGGGTTGCATTATACTATTTTTATATTTAGGACACGAAAATAAAGCATTACGGTGAATCATCCATCATCATTAGTCCAACGATTGCATGGGTCGGAATGGCCCGCTCAGGGCCTGCATGTGGACGTATTGCGCCTGGACCAGCTACACCCGGTCGTGTCGGGGAACAAATGGTTCAAACTGCAACATCACCTGGCACAGGCCCGGCCCGGCAGCCCCATCCTTACCTTTGGCGGCGCATGGTCCAACCATCTCGTCGCAACCGCCTTCGCCGCAAAAGAACGCGGGCTCTCCTCCATTGGCATCATCAGGGGAGAAGCCCCGGCAACGCTGTCGGCTACCCTCCATGAGGCAAAAAACTACAACATGCAACTGGAATTCATCACCCGGCAGCAATACGCGGAAAAAGATCAGCCGGCATTTCAACAGCAACTGTTACACTGGTTCCCCTCTGCCTATATCATCCCGGAAGGCGGCGGTGGACTGCCAGGCATCACCGGCAGCGAAGACATCCTTCGCCTCACGGATACGACCACCTACACCCACATCCTCTGCGCCATCGGCACCGGCACCACCTTCATGGGTCTCGTCCGCGCGGCGAGTCCGGGACAAAAGATCATCGGCGTGCCCGTCCTGAAAGGCATCGACAGCCCGGCAGCCGTCGACCCCAGCAGCCTGCTCACAAAACAACAAACCGCCCGCAGCCAACTCCTCCCGGGTTATCATTTCGGTGGCTATGGCCGCCACCCACAACCCCTTCTCGACTTTATGAACCGGCTCTATGCGGACACCGGCATCCCCACCGATATCGTTTACACAGGAAAACTATTTTATGCCGTAATAGATTGCATCCGTAAACAATTCTTTCCCACCCATTCCCGTTTATTGATCATCCACAGCGGGGGACTACAGGGTAACCGCTCGCTTTCATCGGGCAAATTGGATTTTTAGGCCCAGAATTTGTATTTTCATGCACCTTATGTATAAAACCGCGGGCGTTCTCATCATCTGCCTTCTCATGGCTACGACCCTCCAGGCACAGGATACACTGCCCCGGTTCTCCGCCACCGCCCGCGGCCCCGGCAGGATCCTCATCAGCTGGCACAATAAATACCCCGTTGTCTCGCAGATAAGTATCCAGCGGTCCGCAGACAGCCTGAAGAATTTTGCCACCCTGCTCACCGTCCCGGATCCCCGTCTGCCGGAGAACGGCGCCATGGACACAAAAGCCACCCATCCCAATTTTTATTATCGCCTCTTTATCGTCCTCGACAACGGCAAATATATTTTCACCCCCGCCAGACGACCACATTCAAGGACCGAAGAAACCCCGGCGACTGCTCAAAAAGAAGAGGACGACGCGGAAGAATCGATCGCCCGCGCCGCCAACACCCGCCTGCTCGTCATCGCCCCACCAACGGATAAACAAAGATCCCGCATAAAAACCCCCGCAACCATCCATGGCCTGCCTGAACTGACCTTGTCCAATACCGTCTTCGTCCGCAAAGGCGACAGTCTTCTGGGGCAACTATCCGGCACACAGGTACAAACCTTCCGCGACTCGCTCCTGAGGCGCACAAAAGACACGCTCATCTTCATCGACGGCGATACCCTCCTCATAAAACCCTTTGTCGCCAAAGAAGTATACAAGGTCTCACCCTATGTCTACACCAGCAGATCCGGCAACATCAATGTAAGCCTCCCGGAAGCCCGCACAAGACACTACTCAGTAAAATTCTTTGATGAAAATGATAAACTGCTCTTCGAACTATCGGAGATCAAAGACCCCTCCCTCATTCTCGATAAAACGAACTTCCACCATTCCGGCTGGTTCCATTTCGAATTGTATGACGGCAGTCAAATAAAAGAGAAGAATAAATTCTTTATCCCAAAGGAATTCTGACGCATCAGCCCGGGCGTCATCCCAGCGCAACGTCGAACACCTCTTCAAACCGGCTCTTCCACCGGGCTTTCACGTCTTCCACATCAACCCTGCGCCCCAGTTCCTTCTCCAGCGAAGTAACCTGCTTGTCCGGGATCCCGCAGGGGACAATATTGCCGAACCAGGACAGATCGGTATTGATATTAAGCGCAAAGCCATGCATGGTGATCCAACGGCTGCAACGTACCCCCATCGCACAGATCTTTCGCTCCCGCCCCCTGATCCCGGGCTGAAGCCAGATGCCGGTCTCACCGGCTGACCGACCGCCTTCGATCCCATATTCGGCCAAAACCCGGATACCCACCTCTTCCAGGCTGCGCAGATACCACCCCAGATCTGTACGAAACCGCTCGAGATCGAGAATGGGATAACCTACCAATTGTCCGGGGCCATGAAAAGTGATATCCCCGCCACGATTGGTCCGGAAGAACTCCACCCCCTTCTCCTCCATCGCCACATCATCCAGCAACACATTTTCCATATGCCCGCTCTTGCCAATCGTATACACCGGCGGATGCTCTACAAACAACAGGTAATGCGTCGTTCCGGGTGATACCGGTTCTTCCCCGCCGCCGGCGACCATCGCAGCCCGCTCCCGCGCCTCGGTCTTGACCCGTACATTCTCCCTGAGCAAGCCCTCCTGGTAATCCCAGGCAGCCTGGTAATCCATCCGGCCCAGATCTTGAAATACTACCTTTTGCATAATTTTCGAGAGCAGGCCAGCGGCCCGACGCCCGCAAAGGTACTAAATCGTACCTTTGCACAAATGTCTACCATGCATCAAGGACAGGATCACGACAGAGAGCTGGATGAAAGCCCTTCGCCAGACGGCTCGGAAGAGTTGTACGAACGCCTGAATCTTAGAGTAGACAAGGGGCAGGAACCGATGCGAATAGATAAGTTCATGGTACAACGCCTGGAAGCCGTATCCCGCAACAAGATCCAAAAGGCCCTCGAAGCCGGCATGGTCCTCGTCAACAACAAACAGGTGGCCCCCAACTATAAGATCAGGCCCCTCGACGAGATCATCCTCTACTCGGACAAAGAAGCCCACGGGGAAGAGATCATCCCCGAGCAAATGCCGCTGAATATCCAATATGAGGACGAGGAAGTAATGATCATCAACAAACCGCCGGGCCTCGTCGTCCACCCGGCCAGCGGCAACTACTCCGGCACCCTGATCAACGGCGTCGCCTGGTACCTCCTGCAAAAGAACCACACCCTCACCGAACAAAACCTCCCTCGCTTCGGCCTCGTACACCGCATCGACAAGAACACCAGCGGGTTGATGGTGCTTGCCAAGACAGAAAAAGCCGTCCGCAGCCTGGCCAAACAATTCTTCGATCATACGGTCAAACGCCAGTATATGGCGCTGGCATGGGGCGATCTCGCGGAAGATGCTGGTACCATCATCGCACACGTCGGCCGCCACTTGCGCTTTCGGAAACTGTTCGACGCCTATCCCGAAGGCGACCATGGAAAGGAAGCGATCACCCACTATAAAGTATTGGAACGATTTGGCTACGTCACCCTCGTGCAATGCGTCCTGGAGACCGGACGCACCCACCAGATCAGGGTACACATGCAACATATCGGCCACCCGCTTTTCAACGATGACACGTACGGCGGCGATAAGATCGTGAAGGGGACGGTTTTTAGTAAATACCGGCAATTCGTCGACAACTGTTTCGCCATCTGCCCCCGGCATGCCCTGCATGCCAAGACCATCGGCTTTGTCCACCCGGCTACCGGGAAAGAAATGCTCTTCGAAAGCGAACTCCCCGACGACATGAAAGAAGTTATTGGAAAATGGCGCGCCTACACATCCACGACCGGGCTCCATCGTTAAACGCTCTAGCGGGGGAAGCTCATCTTATAATCCACATTGATCTTCCCCCTGGTGATATCATCGAGTTTTCCCTTCAGCAGCTTCCGCTTCATCGGTTTGAGGTAATCGATGAAAAGCTTCCCCTCGATGTGATCGTATTCATGCAGGATCACCCGCGCAGAGATGCCGTTGAAGGTCGCTACCTGGGGCTGGAAGTTCTCATCCACAAATTCCAGCGTCACTCCTTCAGGGCGAACCACATCCTCCCTGATCTTGGGAATGCTCAAACAACCCTCGTTATAAGGCCATTCCTCCCCATCCAGCGCCGTGATATGCGCATTGATAAATACCTGCTTTATCCCGGGGCCATCGGGATACTTATCCTTCTCATCCTCATCCAAATTGGTAAAGATCTGGGTGGAATCCACGACAAAAAGCCGGATGTCGCGGTTGATCTGCGGTGCCGCCAGCCCAACCCCATTACTCGAATACATCGTTTCCCACATGTCTTCGATCAATTTCGACAGGTTGGGATAGTCAGGAGTGATATCCTTGCTCACTACCCGCAGTATCGGCGTTCCATATGCCACGATAGGTAAAATCATAATACAAATATGAGAAAATAAATATTTATTGCCCAGCCCGCCCAAGATATTCCTGGAGCAGGATCGTCGCCGCGATCTCATCCACAAGGGCCTTGTTCCGGCGCTGCTTCTTCTTCATCCCCATCTCCACCATCGCCCTGGACGCAAGTTTGGACGTGAACCGCTCATCCACGGGTTTCAACGGAATAGCCGGGAATTCCTTCTGCAACCGCACCATGATCTCCCGCACCAGCGGCGTCGCATGCGTATCACTGTCGTCCCAGTTCTTGGGCTCGCCGATAAGGATCAACTCCACGGCCTCCGTCTTCATATACTCCTTCAAAAAAGCGATCAGCTTCGGCGACTCCACCGTTGTAAGCCCCGTGGCAATGATCTGCAACGGATCGGTCACCGCTATCCCGGTGCGCTTGAGCCCATAATCTATCGCCATGATCCGCGCCATTCTTATCCGATTTTTTATTCGCCTTTCAACGGGAACCCCTCTCCATGGTACCGTAAAAAAGCCTCCGGCGTACACACCGGTAAGACAGGTGTATACACGATAGGAAGGTTCTTGTTACCCGTGATAAAATAGTCTAATTTATGGTGCAGCGCCGTATAGTAGGACAAAGCGTCCTCCATGTTGTACGTCGAAAGCACGGCACTCACCGCAATGGTATGACTGGTATCGATCACCTGCACCTCTGCCAGTAACGCCAGCAATAACTCCTTCGCCCGCTCAGCCCCATACGCATCCTTTAAGCGGCGCGCAGTCTCCTGCACCACCGTAGTCGTTACATAGGCCTGTATCCTGCCATTCACCACCCAGGCCATCAACTGCCTTGCGGCAGCATACCCCTCGCGCTTTAAAGTAAAGTCAAGCAATACCCCTGCGTCGAGAAAGACCCTAAACGCCATCTTCCCCTCCCTTATGCAGGACCGGCGCTTCCAGCTCATCAACCATATCCAGGATATTCCTCCGCTCCACCGGCTTCGTCACATTCCGGAAATAACTCTCCACCAACTCAGAGACACTCATCTCCTTACTGGCGGCATAGGCCTTCATGGCTTCCAGCAAAGCGCCGTCAATAGTAAGATTTAAGCGTTCCTTCATGCCTCAAATATACGCATTATTTTAAAACATGCGCATAGTTTCCAAAAAATAGGTCTGTTATCACAAACACGGCAAAAACGACACTGGCGATGCCATTGGCGGTCATAAAGGCGAGATTCACCCGGCTAAGATCATTTGGTTTGACAAGCAGATGCTGGTAGATCAGCATCCCCATAAAAACAGCCACCCCGATCCAATACCACCAGCCAAATCCGCCGTACCAGCCCGCCGCAACGACACAGCCGGTACTAAGCACATGCAAAAACTCGGACACCCGCAACGCCTTGGCCTTCCCCAGCCAGGACGGCATGGAATACAGCTGCTGCGACTTGTCGAATTCCTCATCCTGCAACGCATAGATGATATCGAATCCACTGACCCAGAAGATAACGGCCAGCGAAAAAAGGATCGGCAACAAGGCAAAATGACCGGTAACCGCCAGAAAGGCGCCTATCGGCGCAAGTGAAAGCCCAAGCCCTAACACCAAATGGCAAAGCGGAGTGAACCGCTTCGTATAGCTATACCCCAGCACCACTGCCAGCGCCACAAACGACAAACAAAAACAAAGCAGATTGATAAACCAGGTACAAACGATAAAAGCCACACAATTAAAAATAACAAACCGCAACGCACTGCTCTTGGAAATGATCCCCCTGGGGATCTCCCGGATAGCCGTGCGCGGATTACGGGCGTCGAATTCGACGTCCAGCCAGCGATTGAAGGCCATGGCCGCGCTCCGAGCAAAGATCATACACAGGATGACGAGCAAAAAACGGAGCGCGATGGAATAACTATCGGTCGGAATATTGGCCGTCGAAGTTGCATCCGCGTGCGGCGCGTAGATGACCGTAGCCCATCCCGGGACAGTAACATGCCAAACCTGTGTGATCCCCAAAAAAAACCCGATCATCGCAAACGGCATCGCAAAGATGGTATGCGAGAAGCGGATCAAACTCAGATAATTCTTGACTTTACTCATATTTTTGTATTAGCTGTAAAGCGCCCCCTCACCAACTCCCACAACACGATGCCCGCGGCAATGGATATATTCAACGAATGCTTCATCCCCCACTGGGGGATCTCGATCGCGCCATCACAAAGCGCCAGCGCCTCTTCCCCCACCCCGCTCACCTCATTCCCAAACACCACGGCCAGCGGCCCGGGCTCCCCAAACAACGGCAACGCCACACTCCCCTCGGTCTGCTCGACGGCAAACACCCGGTACCCCGCCGCCTTCAACTCCACAACCGCCTCCACCGTCGAGGCGAAAAAGGTCCAGTCCACCGTTTCCGTAGCCCCCAGCGCGGTCTTATGAATATCCCGGTGCGGCGGCTGCGGGGTATACCCGCAAAGATAGATAGCCCGGATCAAAAAGGCATCAGCCGTCCGGAACACACTCCCCACATTATGCATACTGCGGATATTGTCCAGAACGACGATTACCGGTGTCTTTTCCGACTCCCGGAACTCATTCACCGATTTTCGGTTCAGTTCATCCATCCCCAATTTGCGCATTCGCAAAGGTAATTACCTTTAGCCCAAAAAACCGCTCATGAGAAAACAAACCTGCCTCCTGGCCCTGGGACTCCTGTTCCTCTCTGCCGGCCTTAGGGCACAAGAAGAAAAAGTAGACATAGCCACCATCGAAAAGATCAAAACCGAAGGCCTCCAGCATTCCCACGTCATGGACATCGCCTTCCACCTCACAGACGCCAGCGGCAACCGCCTGACGGCCTCCCCCGGCTTCCTCCGGGCCGCCAACTGGGCCAAACAACAACTCACCGACTGGGGTCTCGTCGGCGCCACCCTCGACCCCTGGGGCGATTTCGGCAAAGGCTGGGAACTCCAGAAATCCTATTTAGCCCTCACGGCGCCCTACTATAAACCCCTTATCGCCTACCCCAAAGCCTGGTGCGCAGGCACCGACGGACCAAGATCGGCTTCCGTCCTTCTCATCAGCGCCACCGACTCGGCCGGACTGGAAAAATACAAAGGCCAGCTCGCGGGTAAGATCCTCATCCCAGAGGTCAATGAGGTCTACCAGCAAAGTTTTAAACCGGACGCTACCCGCTATACCGACGACCAGCTCGACTCGATGGCAAAAGTCGTCATGAAACCCGTCGACACCGCCGAACTGCGCCGCCGTCGCGCAGGCTTCAACCGCGGCGCCATGGCCTTCCTTAACATGCTGCGCAACGAAGCCCTGAAAGAAGGCGCCGTAGCCATCCTCAGCGAATCCCCCCGCGGCCATGACGGCACCCTCTTCGTACAGGGCGGCGGATCGTATGCCCCGGATGCCCCGGCGAACTTCCTCGACATGGTCATCACCCTCGAAGATTATACCACCATCGTCCGCCTCCTGAAGGCAGGCATCCCCGTCAGCGTCGACGCGGACGTCAAAACAAAATTCTACACCGACGATACAAAAGGCTATAACGTCGTCGCGGAAATAAAGGGTACGGACAAGAAACTCAAGGACGAAGTCGTGATGCTGGGTGGCCACCTCGACTCCTGGCACAGCGCCACCGGCGCCACCGACAACGCCGCGGGCTGTACCGTGATGATGGAGGTCGTCCGCATCCTGAAGACCCTGGGCCTCCAACCCCGCCGGACCATCCGCATTGCACTGTGGAGCGGCGAAGAAGAAGGTCTCCTCGGCAGCAGGGGCTATGTAAAAAAGACCTTTGCCGACCCGGCTACCATGCAACTGCTGCCCGCCCACGAAAAATTTGCCGGCTATTTCAACATCGACAACGGCACAGGGAAGGTCCGTGGCATCTACCTTCAAGGCAATGAAGCCTGCCGCCCCATCTTCACCCAGTGGCTCCAACCCTTCCACGACCTGGGCGCCACGACGGTCAACGTCAGCAACACCGGCGGCACCGACCACCAATCCTTCGACGCAGTCGGTCTCCCCGGCTTCCAGTTCATCCAGGATGAGATCGAATACAGTACCCGCACCCACCATACCAACATGGACTCGTATGAACACCTGCGCGAAGATGACCTGAAACAAATAGCCACCATCGTCGCCGCCTTCGTCTACAATACGGCTCAGCGTGATGAGAAACTACCAAGAAAAGAACTGCCCAAACCACGCCCCGCCGGCCGCGGCGGCTTCTGACCACCAATCAACAACTTATCCCCATACAAAGGCCCCGGCAAACCGATTGCCGGGGCTTTCTTACATTTGCCCCTCTCATAGGAAACCGCACATGGCAAAAAGCAGCGCCGACACACCTCTCATGCAGCAACACCGGGCTATCAAACAACGATACCCGGATGCCATCCTGTTATTCCGCGTCGGTGACTTCTACGAGACCTTTGGCGAAGATGCGATCGTCGCCTCCAAAGTACTGGGGATCACCCTCACTAAACGAAACAACGGCGCGGCAGCCTCTTCCGAACTGGCAGGCTTCCCCCATCACTCCCTGGACACCTACCTGCACAAACTGGTAAAAGCAGGCCACCGTGTTGCCGTCTGCGATCAGCTGGAAGATCCAAAAACGGTAAAGGGGATCGTAAAACGCGGGGTCACCGAATTGGTGACGCCAGGCGTCGCCACCCACGATAAACTCCTCGAAGGCAGTAGCAATAACTTCCTCGCAGGCATCTATTTTCCCGACGACTGGCCTTCCCCGGGCGCCACCCTCGGACTCTCCTTCCTGGACATCTCCACGGGCGAATTCTTCATAGCGGAAGGCAACACCGAATATGCGGACAAGCTCCTGCAAACCCTGCGGCCCGCGGAGATCGTCTTCCAGCGCAGCTTCCAGAAACACTTCAAAGAAGTGTTCGGCGGCAGGTTCTACACCTATACCATGGAAAGCTGGCTCTTCGAAACCGGCTTCGCCACGGAAAGCCTGCTAAAACATTTCCAGACCCATTCCCTGAAAGGATTTGGGGTGGAAGGAATGGAGGCAGGGATCATCGCCGCCGGCGCCGTCCTCTACTATCTCAAGGATACGGAACATCCGAACCTGCAACATGTCTCTTCGATCCAGCGCATCGACCGCGAAGACTATCTCTGGATGGACAGGTTTACCATCCGCAACCTCGAACTGCTGGGCCCACCCAGCGGCGAACAGGGGCAAAGCCTGCTGAAAGTACTCGACAATACGGTCTCCCCGATGGGCGCCCGCCTGCTGAAACGCTGGCTCCTCATGCCACTGAAAGAGGCGGCACGCATCGACCAACGCCTGGATACGGTCGAATTCTTCATAAAAGACCCCGATCTGCGCAGCACCCTCGCCCAACATATTCACCAATGCGGGGATATCGAAAGACTGGTCAGCAAGATCCCCATCCGCAAGATCGGGCCCCGCGAGGTCCTTCACCTGGCCCGCGGCCTTGACCATATCGCGCTGATAAAAGAAACGGCCACCGCTTTCCCCACAGGCTGGCTTCGCTATGCCGCCGAACAGCTCGACCCCTGCCCGCAGATAAGAGAACGCATCCTCGCAACCATCGCCGACAACCCACCCGCCGTCGCCACCAAAGGAGACGTCATCCGTACGGGCATCCATGAAGAACTGGACCGGCTCCGGCGCATCGCCACCGGGGGCAAGGAATATCTCGTCCAACTCCAGCAGAAGGAAGCCGACCGCTCCGGCATCTCCTCGCTCAAGATCGGCTTCAACAATGTCTTCGGCTACTACCTGGAAGTCACCAACACCCATAAGGACAAGGTGCCGGCCGACTGGCTGCGGAAACAGACCCTGGCCAACGCCGAACGCTATATTACCCCCGAACTAAAGGAATATGAAGAGACGATCACCGGCGCCGAAGAAAAGATCCTTGCGCTGGAAGCCGGCATCTATGAAGAATTGCTTTCCTTTCTCCAGGGGTCCATTGCCCCAATGCAGGCCAATGGCCAACGTCTCGCGGAATTCGACTGCCTGCTTTGTTTTGCCGCCAACGCATTACAATACAACTATAAAAAGCCACAGCTCCATCAGGGCCGGGAACTGGATCTGAAAGGAAGCCGCCACCCCGTCATCGAAAGGCAGTTGCCCGCCGGCGAGGCCTATATTCCCAACGACCTGCTACTCGATCCGGCTACCCAACAGATCATCATCCTCACCGGTCCCAATATGAGCGGTAAGAGCGCCCTCCTGCGACAGACGGCACTCATCACCCTCATGGCCCATATGGGCAGCTTCGTCCCTTGCGACACGGCTCATATCCCCCTGACGGATAAAATTTTTACCCGGGTTGGCGCCTCGGATAACCTCAGTGGCGGCGAATCCACCTTTATGGTGGAGATGAACGAGACAGCCAGCATCATCAACAACGTCACCGCCGCAAGCCTGATCCTGCTGGACGAGATCGGCCGGGGAACGAGCACTTATGATGGCATCTCCATCGCCTGGAGTATCGCCGAATACCTGCACAATTCCCCCTTTGCGCCAAAGACGCTCTTCGCCACCCATTATCACGAGCTTAATGAGCTGGAGAACAAACTCCCGCGCATCCGCAATTATCATATTACCAATAAGGAAGTAGGCAATAAGGTCATTTTCCTGCGAAAACTGGCGCCCGGCGGCAGCACCCATAGCTTTGGTATCCACGTCGCGAAGATGGCCGGCATGCCGCCATCCCTCCTCCAGCGGGCGGAAGAGATCCTCCATCAACTGGAAGATAAACCCGTCGGCGCCCCCATCGAAGACTCGCTGAAAAAAGTATCCGCTCCTAAGGTGCAACTCTCTATCTTTGATGAACATACAGAAACCTTCCATCGCATCCGCCAACTCCTGGAAGACACTGACATTAACCGGCTCACCCCCGTGGAAGCCCTGCTAAAATTGCAGGAAATAAAAACCGCTCTCAAATAGCCGCGATCTTTTCCATCCGCACAAAAAGACGCTTTATCCCTTCTCAATTGTTGTACGTCCTGTAAAATGGCACGAGTCGGTTCGTTTGCTATTTTACGTTAGCATTAGGGCGACGGAGCTGCCGATCCGAAAGTCCCGGAATTAATCCAACGATCGTCGTATGATCAGATTTTCGTATCAACTGCATGACTTCCGTCACTGGCTCACCGACCTCAGCAACCTGCTCAACCTGCCCGTAAAAGGGGGAATTATGGAGTTTCCGCCCCAACTGGGCGAAGGGACCATTCGCGCGTCCCACCTGCCCACGGGCTTCTCCTATGTCGTTATGAAGTGCCTCGTGAAGGACGATCTCGTATTCTTCAGACGCGAGTCATCGCCAAAAGGGCTTTGCCTCTTTTTCAACCCCGCCCCCTTCCTCTCCTCCACCTCACACGAAGAGGAGACAGACTTTCCCCGGGATACCCCCATCAGGCGCATCGGCATCTACTTCCCGGCAGGCTTTCTCCGGCAACACCTCCGCAAAGATATCCTCGAAGATCTTTTTCGGTATACCGACAGCCATCCCAATCCCATCACAAAGGACCCGACCCCTTTCGAATACAGATCGCTCATCGAAGACATCTTCGCCGTCGACGAAAGATCGGTACTCTCCCACCTCGTTCTCCATAACCGGGTCCTGCTGCTCGCCGAGAAATTTCTAAACGCCTTCCTCACAAAAGCCACCTTCTCCCTTCCCGACGGCAAAGCCTGGGTAAAAGGAAAGGAAAAGGATCTCGATGCACTCAAAAGCATCGTTCAGATCCTCAGCGATACCCAACTAAATAAATTCCCCTCCATCGAAACGCTTTCCAAAACAGCGATGATGAGCTCCACAAAACTCAAAACACGTTTCAAGCAGATCTATGGCATGAAACTGTATGAGTTCTATAATCGCAACCGCCTCGAACAGGCAAGAGAGATGCTACGCACCGGCGATTTCTCCGTCAAACAAGTGGGCATTAACATTGGTTTCTCAAATCTTAGTAACTTTGCAAAGGCTTTCAAGAAAGAATTCGGTGTTTTACCGAAAGAAGTTCTCAAGAATAAGTAAGTATCTTAATAATTAGTAAGGTACGCCTACTAAATACTCTTGAAAGTTTTGTTAAATAGCCTTTACAGCTATTAAAAGCCTTTTTCTAGCTTCTCCGGGACGCGAATAAGTCGTAATTTCGCGCCCGGTTTCTGCTAAACTAATCCCTCACAGCCCTACCACAGCGACTAATTTGCCATTGAGAAAAAGTACGGACCAAGGGGTCTAACTAGTAATGTGTTTTAAGTAATGTGTTAAAATCAGGTGAACATGGTAATGTACTCTTTCCAACTGGAGAATTTCGAAAAATGGTTGGCAGATCTTGCTATCCGTCTAAACACGACGGTAACCGATCGCGCCCTCTCCATCCCCTCACATCTGGGCTCGGGGACCATTCATGCCCAAAACATTAATCCGCATCTTTCTTATGCTGTCATGAATTTTCGTTTGGACAGCGATCTGGAATTCCACCGGGAGACAGGTGCCGCCGGATTTGTGATCTCCTTTAATCTGGTAGAAGTACAGAAGGAATTCATGGTCGGTCATCGCCAGCACATCGTCAGCGATAAACGTCCCTTCCGCAACGACATCTTCCTCACCGACGCCCGCGACAGCACCTTCGTACGCATGGCAGCCGGCACAACGGTAAGAAGACTGCTCATCTTCTGTTCCCATGAACTGGCTATGCAATACCTGCCACAGGAGGTCTTTACTAAATTGGCAGTATTCGCCCGGGAGAACAGCATCAGCGATCATCCTCTCTTCATCAACCTTTCCCATCGGACAATGCTAAAGGAATTATTCGAACTGAAAGAGAACGACACGCTCATGCCCATCCGGCGGTTGTCAGGCATCATCCACCTGATAGAAAAATTCCTCCACTCCTTCCTTCGGCAGGAACAGGCAGCGCTTCCGAGGACGGTAAAGAAGAACGATCTGGAAAGCATGCAACACGTGGAACAGATTCTCAGCAGCAGGCTCGAAGGCTTCCCGTCACTGGAATCCCTGGCACACGAAGTATTCATGAGCACCAGTAAATTGAAGAATCTTTTTAAACAGGTTTACGGTCATACCCTTTACGACTACTACAACAAAAGCCGTTTACAAAGAGCAAAGGACCTCCTTATCACGGGCCAGTGCAGTATCAAACAGGCCGGCAGCGAGATCGGGTTCAGCAACCTGAGCCATTTCGCAAAAGCCTTCCGGAAGGAGTTTGGTCTCCTGCCCAGAGACCTTGTAAAAGGACGCTGATCCAGCCATTTATCCAACCGTTGCAGCGATCCATTACCCTTTAGGAGGCATATTCCTGACGTATAGAGGTACCTACTCCTTTTTACAAAGGTTAAATTTACAGTTATAACCAAGCCCGTTTTTGGTCCAATTATCCTCATTCAGTTGTTAACATCAGGACAAGCGTAGCAAGCGGCGGTCCGCCAGATCGGGGGGCCGCCGTTTTTTTGCCCCCACAACCCGCCACGCGATCCTTACATCAGATCCTTTAAACGGCTATACAGTTCAGTGAAGATGTGGTAATTTTTTTCATATACCTTGCCCCGGTCCGCATCAGGCTCATAAGTAGACTCCACCTTCACCAGGGACGCCGCCGCATCCAGCCCCGGCAGGATACCCAGCGCATACAGCCCCATCTGCGCCGCCCCGATGGCCGAAGCATCCGCCCACCCGGTGACAGACACCTTTTGCTGGAAAATATCGGCCATCATCTGCAGCCAGCTCTTACTATGGGTGAACCCGCCGCTGGCGTAGATCTGCTGGATAGGCCCGATCGTCTCTTCCAGCGATGCCCCTATCTGGCGCAACGAAAAACTAACCCCCTCCAGCACAGCCCGCAGGAAATGGCGCTGATCATGGATAGACCGGACACCAAAGAATACCCCTTTCGCATTCGCATCCCAGATGGGCGCCCGCTCGCCAAGAAGGTACGGCAAAAAGACCAGCCCCTCAGCCCCCGGCGGTATGGCATCCGCCTCGGCAACAAGCCGCTCTAATCCGCCGGCATCACCGGTCTTGCGCCCCAGCACCTGCTCCGCATACCATTGAAGGACATTCCCGCCATTGTTGGTGGCGCCGCCGCAGACATAATATTCGTCGGTAAGGATATAACTGAAGATCCGCTCCTTCGGATCGGTTTCCGGCGCGGAGGTCGTCATTCGGATAGCCCCGCTGGTGCCGATGGTCAGGGCCGTATCACCCCGCCGTACCGCCCCGGTCCCAAGATTGGCCAGACAGCCATCGCTGGCGCCGATGACAAAAGCAAGGTCTTTTGGCAAACCGAGCACATCCCATTCGGGGAGTAAACCCGCCGCCCAATAAGTACAAGGTACAGGTTCGGACAATTGATCAGCCCGGATCCCCGCCAGTTCAAGCGACTCCGGATTCCAGTTGCGCCGCCGGATATCGAACAAGCCGGTAGCGGAAACCACCGAATGGTCCACCTGGTACCTGCCAAACAGCCGCCACCAGATATACTCTTTAATTCCGATGAACCTCGCCGCCCGTCGAAAAATATCGGGCTGCTTCTCTCTCATCCACAGCAATTTACACAATGGGGACATGGCATGGACCGGCGTGCCGGTGACGGCATAGATGCGCCGGCCCGCGTCACTGGCCTTGAGCACACCGGCATAAGCCTCACTCCGCAGATCGGCCCAGGTCATCGCCTTCGTCAGCGGCCGCCCATCCCGGTCCACGGCGATAAGACTGTGCATGGCACAACTAAAACTGATCCCGGCCAGTTTCCCGCCACCCGCACCCGGCATCTTCCCCAATACCTCCTTCAGCGCTGAAATCACGGCCTCCAGCAACTGGTCGGGGTCCAGTTCGTGACGCCCGGCGGCATCGGTATAGACGGGATAGGACGCACCGGCACTCCCCAGCACCTCCCCGGTGCTCGTAAAACCCACGGCCTTGGTATTGGTTGTGCCGATATCGATGCCGATGAGAATATACATCAGTAAAAATTTAGATCAGCTCTTTCAGCCGGCCGACGACGGCATCCACTTCCTCGCGGGTATTGTGTTTGCAAAAGGAGAACCGCACCGTTATCTGGTTGGGGTTATTGTTGATGGCGCGGATGACATGCGACCCCTGCTCGACCCCGCTGGTACAGGCGCTGCCGCCGGAAGCACAGATATGATGAATGTCGAGGTTAAACAGCAGCATCTCCGATTTCTCCGTCTTCGGGAATGAAACACTCAGCACGGTATACAGGCTCCGGCCCAACGGATCGCCATTAAAGGAAATACCTTTCAGTTGCTTCTTCAACTGCTCCATCATATACACCTTCAACCCCTTGATATACCCACTGTCCGCCTCATATGCAGCCGTCGCCAGTTCCAGCGCCCGGGCAAAACCGACGACACCATACACATTCTCGGTCCCGGCCCGCATATTCCGCTCCTGCGATCCTCCATGGATATAAGGATTGATCCGTACGTTCTCGTTGATGTACAAAAGCCCAATGCCCTTCGGGCCATGGAACTTATGCCCGGCGCCCGTGATAAAATGCACCGGCGTATTACGCAGATCGAACGGAAAATGTCCCACCGTCTGCACCGTGTCGGAATGAAAGATGGCGCCATACATCTTGCACAGATCGCCTACCGCCTGGATATCCAGGATATTCCCGATCTCATTGTTGGCATGCATCAGCGTCACCAGCGTCTTCTCAGCGGTGCTGGCCAGTTTCTGTTCCAGGTCCTCGAGATCGATATGCCCGTTGGGCAATACATTGACATAACTAAGGGATGCCTCCCCACGCTTGTGAAGATGCTCGACGGTGTGCAGCGTGGCATGATGCTCCAGCGGAGAAGTGATGATATGCGTACAACCCAGGTCACGGACCGCTGCCGAAATAGCCGTATTTGAGCTTTCCGTGCCGCCGGACGTAAAAAAGATCTCCGCCGGATGGGCATTCAGGATCTTCGCCACGGACTTGCGGCCATTCTCGATAGCCAGCCGCGACTCGCGACCATATGAATAAATAGAAGAAGGATTGCCGAATTTCTCGGTAAGATAGGGCATCATGGCTTCCAATACCTGTGGGTCGATGGAAGTAGTAGCGGCATTGTCGAAATAGATTCTTTCCATAGCGGACGCAAAGGTAAAGCAATTTCTCAAATCCCCCCTTCGCCCTTACAAACCTCCTGACCGGATGGATATCCGGTCCGTACGCCAGTACAGAAATTGGATTCAGGGCGCGCTGAACTCCTTGATATCCTGCATAAGCCGCAGCGCGATATTATTGGCTGTCGTCTCAAAACTGCTTTCCGCATAGATCCGGATGATGGGTTCCGTATTGGAACTCCGGAGATGGACCCAGTCATTATCAAATTCTATTTTCAGTCCATCTTCCGTATTGACGGGATGGTTCTTATATTTCTTCCTGATCTTCTCCAGCACGGCAGGCACGTCGATCCCCGTCCGCAGCTCGATCTTGTTCTTGGAGATGAAATAATCGGGATACCTGGTCCGGAAGGATTTGATCCCGCTTTTCGAATGGGACAGGGCGCTGAGAAAAAGCCCGATACCGATCAGCGCATCCCGGCCGTAATGCAGGTCAGGTACGATGATCCCCCCATTGCCTTCCCCCCCGATGACCGCATTCATCGCCTTCATCGTGTTGACTACATTCACCTCACCCACCGCTGAAGGATAATACTCTCCTCCATGGCTAAGCGTTATCTCCTTCAAAGCCTTCGTACTGCTCATATTGCTGACAGTATTGCCCGGACGTTTGCTCAACACATAATCGGCCACCGCTACCAGCGTATATTCTTCCCCGAACATACTCCCGTCCTCATTTACAAAACAAAGCCGGTCCACATCGGGGTCGGTAGCGATCCCCAGGTCGGCCTTCGATTTCTGCACGGTGGCACTAAGCCCCGCCAGGTTCTCCGGCAATGGCTCGGGGTTGTGCGCAAATTTGCCGTTTATTTCCTCGTTGATCAGGATAACCTCTGCCACCCCCAACGCCTTTAACAGGGGGGGGATGAACAGGCTGCCGGTGGAATTGATCGTATCGACCACGATCTTGTACTTTTTCTGCCGGATGGCGGCGACATCTACCAGCGGATATTTTACTATGGCATCGATATGCTTTTGCAGCCACGCGTCTGACCGGGTATAGGTCCCCAGCCGGTCCACCGGGGCAAAGACAAAATCTTCCTTATGCGCCTTATCCAGCACGGCGGCCCCTTCCTCGGCGCTGATAAATTCCCCGTCGCTGTTTAGCAGCTTCAGAGCATTCCACTCCTTCGGATTGTGGCTGGCGGTCAGAATGATCCCCCCCGCCGCCTTCTCCCCGGGCACAGCCAGCTCCACCGTAGGCGTTGTTGACAGCCCAAGGTCCAGCACATCCAGTCCCAATCCCAACAACGTATTGACCACCAGGGCACTGACCATTTCCCCACTGATCCTTCCGTCCCGGCCGATGACGACCATCTTTCCCTTATTCACTTGCAGAATTCGGCTGCCAAACGCCGCGGTAAACTTGACAATATCCAGCGGAGAGAGGTTTTCCCCCGGTTTACCCCCAATCGTACCCCTGATACCGGAGATGCTTTTGATCAATGCCACAGAAACTTTGTTTTAGGTGATTATCGGGCCGGCCGGCGGCCCACCCGGTCTACAAAAATAAGGTTTCCTGCAAATCCGCCGAAAGGGTTTTGCCGCTAATTTTGCCGAAAGAAATATCCGCAATGGCAATCGCATCGGCAGAGAACTCCCCCACCAATCGACCCGTAGCCCGTGACTGGTTCCGGGAATGGTTCGACTCCCCCTATTATCACAAACTCTATTTTCAACGCAACGAAGCCGAAGCAGCCGCGTTTATCACCCGCCTTCTCGGACTGCTAACACCGCCACCCGGCTCCGCCATCCTCGACGTCGCCTGCGGAAGAGGCCGCCACGCCCGCATGCTGGCCGCACATGGCTACGACGTCACCGGCATCGATATCGCCCCGGGAAGCATCGACTTCGCCAACCGCTATGCCAACGACCATCTCCGCTTCTTTGTCCACGATATGCGCCAGCTCCTGTGTACGAATTGCTTTCAATACGCTTTTAACTTCTTCACCAGCTTCGGCTACTTTGAAACCCGCCGGGAAGACAACAATACCGTCCGGACGGTCAGCATCGCCCTGCAGCCAAAAGGCGTCTTCGTGCTCGATTACCTCAACGCCCGCCAGGCCGAAAGACACCTTGTTCCCAACGAACAAAAGATCATCGATGGGGTCACCTACACCATCACGCGGTGGTGCGACGGAAAACACTTCTATAAAAAGATCGTGATCGAAGAGGAAGGGCTGGCCACGCCTTTGGAATATACCGAGAGAGTAGCCATGCTCGCACCCGAAGATTTCGAAGCGCTCTTCCGGCCAAACGGCTTGCACATCCGGCAACTCTATGGCAACTATCAATTGGATGCCTTCGAAGCCCAGCGTTCGCCCCGGCTGATCATTGTCGCCGAAAAAACAGCGGAATAGCAGCCGCTACCGGCTCTTTTTCCCTTCAGCCGGGCTCTTTTTCTTATTCATCAACAGCATGTACCGTGAAGCCTCGTACAATCCCTCCGACACCTGCTCCATCTGCCGCATCAACGGCCCCGTCGTCACCCCGGCAGGAACAGGATCATTCCCCGTGACAGAGACTATTTCCTCCTTCCCCGTCTTCATCTGACGACGATAAAAATAATCGCCCTTCACCACCCCGATGTAGAACTGGTCGGGGTCATAGATAAAGGCCATCTCCTTACCACCATAACGGGCGGTATCTAGCAGGTCCCTCCCCAGGGTCGTATTCCGATAGGTCAGATTACAAAGCCCCGCAAGCGTGGGCAGCACATCTACCTGTGAACATTCCCTGCTGATCCGTCGTGGCTCCAGCAACTTCGGCGCATAGATCAGCATGGGGACATGCTCGGCCGTCAGCCGCTGGTCGGTCCAGGCCTTTGGGAACAGCGCGGCAGCATCCCCGGGAATACCATGATCCCCGACAAATAAAAAGACCGTGTTATCAAAATAAGCTTCCTTCGACGCCGCTTCGATAAAGGTGCGGTAACTAAAGTCGGTATACCGGAAGGCATTCATCTCATCGTTGCTCTCAAAACCGTTGTGACGAAGCTCTTCAGCAGAGAACGTCACCGGCTGAAAGGCCTGGCGGTCTTCTGCGGGGATAGTATAGGGCCGGTGATTATCCGCCGTCTGGATCACCGCAAAAAAGGGCCCCTGTTGCTTTTTCAACACCTTATTTGCTTCGAGAAAAAGATTTTTGTCACTGATACCCCATACATCCACCTTGGGAGCAGTGTAATTCTCCTGTTCATACAAATGAAGATCGCGGATATTGTCGGTCAGCAGCCCCCGGATATTCGCCCAACTGGTGCTGCCCCCGAGAAAATAATATTTGTCATAGCCCGTAAAATCGTTGATGATCGTATGCTGGTCGACAGCCGCCGGGTTCCGGCTGGAAGTCGTCGTTGCCGACGCCACATCCGGGATACCGGTAACAACGGCCCATACCCCCCTGGCCGTCCCATAGCTGGGGGTGAAACAACGGTCGAAGAAAATACCCTTACGGCAAAGCTCGTTGAAAAAAGGAGTTGTGTTCAGCGGATTACCCCACATCGAACTTTTATACGCACTAAAAGACTCGCAAATGACGACAACCACGTTCGGCCGGCTTCTGAGGACATCCGCACCCTGACGGGGTGCCACCTCCCGGTCGAAGATCCCCGCCGGCAACCCGCCGGCTTTCACCGGGGGAGCCATACTATCCCATCCGTAATAAGGCGCAAGCGCCGGTACCGCCGCCCTTACCTTCTCTCCGTCATAGCTGCTATGCCGATACCTCAGGCTGCTGAAGAAGGACTGAAAGGGATTCAGGGAAAGATTGGCCTGGTAATCACTCCCCAGCCCAAAAGCGTCACTCCAACGCAGGGGGTATTGCCCGATCCGGCCAAACACCGCCAGGCCCAGAAGTAAAAAGGTCAGGACGAACCAGCCGATCCGGCTCCTTTTCTCCCTCCGGCCGCCCCCCGGAAAGGCTTCCTTCCGCGCTATCTGATCATAAATTCGCCGCATGATCCACAAGATGCCCCATACCCCCGCAAACAGCAGCAGCAACATCCGGAAGACAGGATAGGTCTGCCAGACCATGTTGGCCGAGATGCCGGCATCGGACAGGTAATTGAGGACACTGGCATTGAGCCGCTGCGAGAGATAGCTATAATGAGCAAGATCGACGGAATAGAAAAACACAACAAGGAAGGCCGCTATCCCCGTGAAACCCAGCGTCAGCCGCCTGCCGGCCCTGCTCCCGAAGAACTTCACACCGCCAAAGCATCCTATCAGCAAAAGGATCAGCTCGAGGATAGCTACATAACGAAGATCAAATCGCAATCCCAGGAGAAAAGAAGAGCGAACCGCCACGAACGAATGGCCCTGCCGGCTAAAAGCCAGGAACAAGGCTAGACGTAATAAGCTCATGATCAATAAAAAAATAATGCCCGTTGAAAAAACCAAACGCACCGTTTTTGGTATATTTGGTAAATTTGTCGCCGATCTGTTTATCATGTCCATATATTATAAAACGGGCATAAAATTAGATCAATTATATTAAACCATGGTTTTACTCGACATGGGCCCTCATCATCTGCTTTTTTTGCATACGATCTTACAGGGTGACTACTGGCTCTTTTCCCGTATCAACCAGGTCTGGACCGGTTCTTTTCTGGACACGTTCTTTCTATTTATACGGGAGGCGGAACTATGGGTTCCTTTTTACCTTTTTCTGCTGGTGTTCGCCACCATCAACTTCCGCAAAAAAGGCTGGCTTTGGTCCCTTTACCTGGTGATGACCGTCATCATCAGCGATCTGATCAGCAGCAACCTGATCAAAAATCACCTGGTCTTTCGACTTCGACCCTGCAACAACCCGGCCTGGGCGGATTCAATGCGTTTCATAGCCAACTACTGCCCCGGCAGTTCCAGTTTCACCTCATCCCATGCCTGTAACCACTTTGCAATGGCTTTTTTCATCTACCGGACCCTGAAACATACCAGCCCCTGGTGGCGCCTCCTATTTGTCTGGGCCTTCCTGATCTCCTATGCACAGGTCTATGTCGGCGTACATTACCCGCTGGACGTAACCGCCGGCGCCATCGTCGGCTCCGGCATCGGCTGGCTGACAAGCCGCCTGTTCAGGTTCCAGGCCGGCACCCTCCATTTACCATCCTATAATCCATCCCATGCTTGAGCTGATCATTTTATTGCTCCTGATCTTCCTCAACGGGTTATTCGTTATGGCAGAGATCGCCCTCGTCTCGGCGCGGAAGACCCGGCTCGAAAACCTGGCCGACAACGGCGACGAAAAAGCCCGTGCGGCACTCAAACTTTCGGAAAAACCGGAACTCTTTCTTTCCACCGCGCAGATCTTCATCACACTCATAGCCATCCTTACCGGTTTCTATTCCGGCGAGAAATTCAGCGCCGACCTGCAGCCCTACCTGGAAAAGATCCCCTTTTTGCGGCACTATGCCGCCAATCTCTCCACTGCCCTTATCCTGATCTTTGTAACCCTGCTGTCCATCATCTTCGGAGAACTGATCCCTAAACGCATCGGCCTTCTCCGGGCTGAACAGATCGCCCGCCTTGTAGCCCGGCCCGTGAGGACCCTCTCCAAAATCACCCACCCCATCGTCTGGCTGCTCAACAACGTCAGTAACCTCTTCTTTCGCTTTTTCCAGATCAAACCATCCGAAGACAGCGCCGTCACCGAAGACGAGATAAAAGCCATCATCAACGAAGGGACCGAACAGGGCACCATCGACGAAGCCGAACAGGAGATCATCGAACGCGTGTTCCACCTGGGCGACCGCAATATCACTTCCCTGATGACGCACTACAGCGACATCATCTGGTTCGACCTGAACGAGAACGAAGAGACCATCAAGGAAAAGATCATCCGCGAACCCCATTCCGTCTATCCCATCTGCGACGGGGAGATCGACAATATCAAAGGGGTAGTCTCGATAAAAGACCTCTACGTCACCGATGACAATATCCCTTTCAAGGACATCATGACCCCCGCCCTCTTCGTACCGGAGAATAATACGGCTTATATGGTACTGGAACAGTTCAAACAATCCAGGATCCATTGCTGCTTTATCGTCGACGAATATGGCAGCCTCCTGGGCCTCATCACCCTCAACGACATCCTCGAAGCCATCATCGGCGACATCGCCGCCCCCAACGTCCCCGACTACGAAATAAAGGAAAGACCCGAAGGCGGGTTCCTGGTAGACGCCCAGATCCCCTTCTACGATTTTCTCGCCCGCTTCCACAAGGCCGACTGGCAGCCCGAAGGCGGGAGTGACTTCGATACCCTCGCCGGTTTTATCCTCAGCGAACTGGAACACATCCCCAGCAGCGGGGAAAAGCTGGAATGGCGCGGATTTACCTTCGAGATCGTCGACATGGACGCCCAACGCATCGACAAGGTCCTTGTGACCCTGTCCCAGGACATGCAAAAGGAATTAAAGGAAGAAGAAGAGAAATAACCCGGGCGTACTACTCCCGCGCCAGGTCCGTCAAAAAGCAAAGGAAGCCCCGGCCTCGGGAAAATCCAGTCGGGTGCTCTTCCGCTCACCACCTACCGTCACATGCATGATATTGATCTGCTGGTTAAAACTATCATACAACAGTTCATCCACCGCATCTATCCGCTTTAGCGCCGGGACATCATTCACCTGGAAATAACTCCAGGTCCCGTCATTTTCTTTCTCGCTGCCGACAAAGTGCAGCACCGCCGGCTTCCCATCCAGCTTGAGCCGGAGATGCTTCTCCACATACGCTTCGATCAGTTTGTCGGTGGCCGCCTTGTCCTTCGCCGCTGCGAGGTCGACGGGCTTCCCCGACATCTTTTCCAGCGCCGTCTCCAGGTCGTTGGTAAACATCTTACAACTGACTTCCAATATCTTATCCTTGGGATTATGCTTCAACTCGGTGACGCTGATGTACAGCGGGTGCAGGTCACCCCTCACCGGGGCGGCCAAAACCAAAGGCAAAACCGCCACGCTAAACCATTTAAATAGACCTGAAACCATTCAAAAAGTAAATTTCGGAAGTACAAAAGTCTGGATAATTTTACAATTTCCAGCAATGCAAGATTTTAAACTCTACTTCGGAATAGGCATAGAACACATCCTCAATCCGGAAGCCCTGGATCACATCCTGTTCGTGGCTGCCCTTTGTCTCCGTTACCTTATAAAAGACTGGAAAAAGGTGGTCGTACTGGTCACGGCATTTACGATAGGCCACTCCGTCACCCTGGCCCTTAGCGCCCTCGGCCTGGTGCATTTCCCCACCCGCTGGATCGAATTCCTGATCCCGCTGACCATCGTCGCTACGGCCCTTAACAACCTGGTACAAAAACCCGACCGGCTCGAACACCCGTCCCGCTTGCCCCTTATCTACTTTTTTGCCCTTTTCTTCGGGTTGATCCATGGACTGGCATTTGCCAATTCCCTGCTCAGCCTGGTAGGCAAGGACGACCTGATCCTGCCCCTGCTGGCCTTTAACCTGGGCATCGAAGCCGCCCAGTTGGTCGTAGTTGCCGCCATACTGGTAATTTCCTTTATTTTCGTACGGCTGATCCGGCGAATGTGGTGGGTAAGAGGTGCTTCGGTCCTGGTGCTGCTTGCATCGCTGAAGATGGCGTTCGACCGCTGGCCATAAGAACGAGTATTATTATCAAAACATACACACACATGAAGAACAAACTGCTTATTAGAAGGCAAAAAATTACCTTTCTACAATTTTTTGCCTTGACCTTATTGGCCGTCTGCGCCGCAGGAACGCTCCGGGCGCAGAATATCCAAAACAATCCTACATCCAACCACGGCAACAAGTTCGAAGCGCTGGGTACGATCCTCCCGACGCCGAACGAATACCGTACAGCCAGCGGGGCGCCGGGTCCGAAATACTGGCAACAAAGGGCCGATTATGACATCGTCTGCTCCCTCGATGAGGACAAACAATGGCTCACCGGCTCCGAGACCATCACCTATTTCAACAATTCCCCGAATGAACTGACCTATCTCTGGATGCAACTGGACGAGAACGAGCACAGCTCGAAGAACAACGCCAACTACCAGGACGGAAGCTCCATGCCAAAAGTGGCCAGCGACCAGATGCTGGACCGCATAGCCGGCGCACACGAACCAAACGACTATGGCGACAATATCGTCAAGATCACCGATGGCCTCGGGAAGCCGCTCAAATACATGATCAATAAGACCATGATGCGCGTGGAGCTCCCGGCCGTACTCAAACCCGGTGAGAAATTCGTGTTTAAGATCGATTGGAACTATCATATCTCAGACCGCTTTAAGTTAGGCGGCCGCGGTGGCTATGAATATTTCCCCGAAGACGGCAACTACTTATTCACGATGACCCAGTGGTATCCCCGCCTCTGTGTCTACAGCGACTTCCAGGGCTGGCAGAATAACCAGTTTACCAGTCGCGGAGAATTCGCCCTCACGTTTGGTAATTTCAAGGTACAGATGACCGTACCCGCCGATCATGTCATCGGCGCCACCGGCGAATGCCAGAACTATCAGCAGGTACTCACCCCTGCCCAGTACGCCCGCTGGCAGCAGGCTCAGACAGCAAAAGAACCCGTTGAGATCGTCAACCTGGCCGAAGCAAAAGCCTCCGAAGTAAAGAAGAACAAGGCAAAAAAGACCTGGATCTTCAAAGCCGACAACGTCCGCGACTTCGCCTGGGGCTCTTCCCGGAAATTCGTCATGGACGCCATGCCGGCCTATGTGGAAGGTAAGAAGGTAATGTGTATGAGCTATTATGGCAAGGAAGCCTATCCCCTGTACCGCCGCTTCTCGACGAAGGCCGTAGCCCATACCATCAAGACCTATTCGCACTTTACCATTCCCTTCCCCTACCCCGTAGCACAGAGCGTGGAAGCCGCCAACGGAATGGAATATCCGATGATCTGCTTCAACTACGGCCGGACCGAAAAGGACGGCACCTATAGCGAAGCCACCAAGTACGGGATGTTGGGTGTCGTCATCCATGAAGTAGGCCACAACTTCTTCCCGATGATCATCAACAGCGATGAACGTCAGTGGAGCTGGATGGACGAGGGCCTCAACTCTTTCGTCGAATACCTTACCGAAGAATTGTGGGACAATCACTTCCCCGTCCGCGGCAAAGGACCGGCCTGGGCCATCGTCGACTATATGAAACTGCCAAAGGACCAGTTGGAGCCCATCATGACCAACTCCGAGAATATCGTCAACTTCGGTCCCAATGCCTATACAAAGCCCGCTACCGGCCTCAATATCCTCCGGGAAACGATCATGGGCCGGGAATTGTTCGACTATGCCTTTAAGGAATATGCCCGCCGCTGGGCTTTCAAACATCCGACACCGGCCGACCTGTTCCGCACCATGAATGACGCCAGCGCTGAAAATCTCGACTGGTTCTGGCGCGGATGGTTTTATGGCATCGAGCCCGTAGACCTTTCCCTCGACAGTGTCAAACACCTGGTGCCGGACTTTAGCCATGTTCCTGCCCATACCGACTCCACAGTCGCCAAAAGCATCGACAAACCGCTGCCCGACGGCAAATTCCCCACGGATGTTTCCAAAGTACGCAACCGCGAGGACAAGAACATCGTGTTCCCGACCGATGCCGACACCTCCCTGCATGATTTCTACTGGAAATACACCCGCGGCCAGATCGCCTACGACACGACAAAATATACCGTTCAATCCACCTTTATCAACGGAAGGGAGATCAACGGCTTTACCAACGAACCCCTCGACGACGCCGAGAAGACAAAACTCCAGACCAAACAATTCTATGAGCTGCAGTTCAGCAACAAGGGCGGCCTGGTAATGCCCATCATCATCGAATGGACCTTTAAGGACGGCACAAAGGAGATCGAGCGCATCCCTGCCCAGGTCTGGCGAAAGAACGAAAGCCACCTTACCAAGCTCTTCGTAAAGGATAAGGAAGTGACCAGCATCAAGCTCGACCCCAACCGCGAGACCGCCGACATCGACGAAAGCAACAACAGTTGGCCGGTCGTCCAGACGGAAAGCAAGTTCGAATTGTTCAAAGCAAAACAACTCGGACCCCGCGCCATCCCGCAAACCAATAACCCGATGCAAATGACGAAAGATAAAAAGGCGTTCTAGTAAGAACACCCCACGATATAAAAGCCCCGGTCACCCGGGGCTTTTGTTTTTAATTGAATTGATCATTTTACAATCTGAGGATGGCATAATCCGGATGCTCAGGATTCACGACCAACTCCTGCCTTTTCATATCGATCAGCACATCCATCTCTTCCATCGGGATGGCGCCCAACAACGGCTCGCTATCCTCAGGCAACACAAAGGCATTACAGGTGGCATGTCGATTTGCAAATTTGACCTTGATAGGTCCCACAACATCACATTCCAACACCCTGCCATCCGCAAGTGTGGCATACTGCCGATACACGAAGGGAAGGTCCAGGTAGGCCTGGATGTTCTCGTTGATGGCCATCAAATACGACCCGCTGTCCACCAGCATCCGTACCCGGGTGCTTTTGATCTCGTCTTCGCCAATAACGTGGCGGCGAGCAAGCAATGAATCCTCTACACTGATCAATTCTATTTCAGCATGTACTGTTCCCATAAAAAACCTAGGATTTTCATTATAACAAAATTGTTACTTACCCTTCTACAGTACAGCAAGGAAGCCTAAGGGCACGAGAAAGGCTCTAACGCAAATATAAATATTTCCTACATTCACCAAATGAAGATCCTCTTCCTGCTCCTCTGCGCGAGCATCGCCACCCGCACCTTCGCCGGCAAGGTCGACACCATCCTCGTCCACAGTCCCGCCATGAACAAAGACATCAAATGCGTTGTCATCAGCCCCGGCCGCGAAGTCGCATCCGGCACCCACTGGCCCGTCATCTACCTCTTGCACGGACACAGCGGCAACTACGCCCAATGGATCCAAACAGCCCCCCAACTCGCACAGGAAGCCACTACCTTCGGCATCCTCTTCGTCTGCCCTGATGGCGGTTACGACAGCTGGTACTTCGACAGCCCCATCGATCCCTCCGTACGCTATGAGACCTTTATCACAAAAGAACTGATCCCCTATATCGACCAGCACTATCCAACCCGGGCCGACAACACCCACCGGGCAATCACCGGGCTCAGCATGGGCGGCCACGGAGCCCTCTACCTGGCCATCCGTCACCATGACCTTTTCGGCGCCGCAGGCGCCACCAGCGGCGGAGTGGATTTTCGGCCTTTCCCTGATAATTGGGGAATAAAAAAAGACCTCGGCACCTACAATGATCACCCCGCCAACTGGGACAGCAATACCGTCGTTCACGCCGCCGAAGGCCTGCACAATGGCGAGCTGGCCATCATTTTCGACTGCGGCCTCAACGATTTTTTTCTTGCCGTCAACCGCGCCCTCCACCAGGAATTACAGGAAAAAAAAGTCGATCACGATTATACTGAGCGGCCGGGAGGTCACAACGGCGCCTACTGGAAAAACAGCATCGACTACCAGGTACTGTTCTTTCGGAAATATTTCGGCATCAACTGACCCCGGCCGCAACCCATCCTCCGCTATACAAACAGCTTCACGGCCAGCCCCGCAACAATGGCGGTCCCGATACTCAGCAACGTCCCGATCACCAGGTACTCCGTTTTTACTTCCTGCCGGTCCTTCTCATTGAACCGGATGATCCCCTTGGCCGTGATCAGCAGCCCGATGGCCGAATACTGGCTCTGTAATACAAGGATGAGAACGATCACCCTTTCGGCAATCCCGATCCATTTCCCGGCATTCGCAAGGCTATTCTCAGGGTCATCGATCTTCCTGCTCCACTGTCCCGTCAACTGCCCGATCAGGATACCCGCCGGGCTGGTCACAAAGACAAAGGCGGCCAGCACGACCCACCCATGGACATCGGTATCCAGTCGCTGACGCAGATGATCGATAAAACTCCGGTCTTGAAAAGTAAAAGCCCAGCAACCGGCGATAACCAGCAGATGTAATAACTGGTCGATCAAAAAATAGCGTATCCTCGCAGGCCGGTAGGATTTCCAGCCATCGATAAAAAAATGCGTGATAAGGATGATCAAGGCCACCAGCCAGTACTGCCAGCCAAGAAGGATATAGGCCAGCCCTGCCGTCACCAGCACATGCAGGTACAATTTTCCGGACGCAAAATGCTTTTGTTTACGGTCTGCTACCCAGGAGCCGGGTTGCAGAACAAAATCCGTCAACAGATGGGAAAGGATAAGTTTAATCAGCCAGATATAAGCAGTCATGATAAAAGTTGGTTGATCAGCAATTCATATTGTTTCAATAGCCGGTTTATCTCCGGCCACCTGCCGGCATTTGCCAGTTGCGATACCGTACTCTTGGATTTTTTTTCCGTTGCTGCTAATTGTTGTTGAGTACCTCCCTGCAGCAGATGTACGATCACGTTTGCCTGTTTGGCCGTCATCCCTTTATATATACTGTTAAGGTAATCAGCCAGGATTTGGAAACCGATATTGGCCATCGGCTCCTTGCAACTGATGGCCAGTCTGTCCTCCGTCTGTTGAAGTTGATCCAATTGCCTGCCGGAAAGAAGAAAAGCATCTCCTTTGGCCAGTCCGAGGTTACCGACGGGCCGGCTTGCTTCACCGATCCCGATGCTGATCCGGATATCGGATATTGCCGTCGGTTCCTCCTCTTCCTCCCCCGCTGATATACTGATCGCCAGCGCCCTGCATGCCAACGCCAATTGCAGCGCTTTCCCGGGCTCTTCCATAAATACCTGGAAACTGTCCCCCCGGTAAAACTCGTACAGCCGCTGACCCAGGAATCGCTGCAAGGGGTCGCTTAGCTTTTTAATAAGTGCTGATTCCTGCTGCGGAAGCAGTTTAGTGGAATTGACAATATCGCCGGTCAGAACGGCGCCGAAAATGGATTTACGTACCCCCATACCCAAAGTTCGGTATTTTATACGAACTTCCCAACAAATTCGCCTCTTTATACGAACCACCTACAAAATTCGGTATTTTATACGAACCTCCCAAAAGTTCGGTACTTTGTACGAACCACTAATACACGCTTCCATCCTGCACCTTCACCTTCTTTTTGCCGATCTTCTTCTCGAAATCAAGCACTTCCTTGGGTTTGGCAACAGTCTTGGGCGCCGTCGAGGCAGCCGTTGTCTTAGCGCCGGCATTCTCCAGCTTTCCCAGCGTATAGGTCTCCTGCCTGGAGATCATTCCCGTAAACGGATCATAGAACTTCCAGACCCCATCCTTTATCGCGGCACCCTCATTTTTGACGATGACTGTCCTGTAATGATCGGGATGCTCCCCATCCTCTATCTCCAGCGTATCATACAACTTATCCGGGTTCAGCGCCCGCCAGCTCTCTTCCCGCTGCAAACTCCCATTCATACCGAAATACTGGCAAACCCCGTCTTTCAGCCCCCATTTATAGAATTCCACCCCGGACAGATCGCCCTGCAGCGTATACAAACGCCAGGTACCCTCCTTCCGGCTATCCTTATAAACCCCTTCCTCCTCAAAACCCGGTTCGCCCCGCACCTCATCCACGTGATTTACCCAGCGGCCCTGCTTTTGCCCCTGTTTGTCCACCCGGTTCAACGTATCGCCCTTCGGACTGATGATAAAGTCCTTCCACTGCGAATATCCCCGCAATCCGGTCAACTGTAGGGCAAAGACCATATAAAATAAGATTCGACGCATTACTCTAAAATTAACGAAAATCGTTCCAATTTATGATCTGCCTTAATAAGTAATTGCTTTTCAGTCAACTACATGCCGTCTTCTGCAAGAAAGAGAAAGCCGCAAAATAATAAAGCCCATTTTGTCATAAATCAGCGCATTGTACTTACTTTGATAAAGACTATCAGGAATTTACATATGCAACGACACCTATTATTCGCTTTTTTCTTTTTCCTCGCGGCCAAAGAGACCAACGCCCAAACAAAAGCAGCAAACCCAACCACCGTCCAACCCTCTACCACCGTCCCGACCACCATCCCCCAGATAAAGGCCGAACTGGAAAGATCGCCCAACCCCCTCCTCTACACCCGGGATATCCTGAAGAAACGTTTTAAGATCGACACCATCATCGTCAGCAGGACCCGCAACTTCAACGGCATAGCCGACAGCCTGGCCTACAACGGTAAGGAGAAAAAAGTATACGGCCCCTACGGCCCGGCCGGTAACCGGTTCCTCGTACAATTGTTAAGCAAGGCGCCCAACCAGTTCTACCATATCAGCCAGATCTTCATCGACACCTCCGTATTCCGTCGCCGCATCGCAGACTCCATCGGCAACCTGATCATAACAAAGATCCGCAACGGTACAGCAACTTTTGAACAGATGGCGCAAACCTACTCGATGGGCGGGGAATCCACGACAAAAGGAGACCTGGGCTGGATCGCCCGCGGCATGCTCATGCCCACCATCGAGCACGAAGTATTGGTCCATAAAAAAGGGGATGTCTTCAAGATCTGGAGCTCCAGCGGCATGCATATCATCCGGAAGACGGACGACCCTAAACAGGACACGGGCTTCGCTTTGATGTTACAGGTCTTTCTATAAGCCGGTAACCGACCGGGCAGCCTACAGGAAATAACGCACCGCCAATTCATATCCCTTCAGTCCCAACCCGGCGATAGTCCCTTTAGCCTTGCCGGAGACATGCGACAGCCGGCGGAACTCCTCCCGCGCATGCACATTACTGATATGCACCTCTATCACCGGCGCCCTGATAGCCGCAATGGCATCGCCGATAGCCACCGATGTATGGGTATAGCCTCCGGGATTGAGGATGATGCCATCCGCGGAAAAACCCGCGCGTTGCAGCGCATCGATCAACTCCCCTTCGACATTACTCTGGAAATAGCCGAACTCCACCTTCGGAAAGATGCCTTTCAACTGTTCGAAATACTGCTCGAAGGTCTGGCTGCCATACACCTCTGGCTCCCTGGTGCCCAGCAGGTTGAGATTGGGGCCGTTGATGATGGTTATCTTCATGCCGATGGCTTTTACTGTTTGCGGATCAATTCGATGAACTCGTCAAAGAGATAGCGGCTGTCATGCGGACCCGGAGTTGACTCAGGGTGATATTGCACAGAAAAAGCCGGCCGGTCCCTGAGCCGGATGCCTTCTATCGAGTCGTCATTAAGATTGACATGCGTGACCTCGATATTGGCCGCCTTACGCACCGCCTCCGGGTCAACTCCAAACCCATGATTCTGGGTCGTGATCTCGCACCTGCCGGAGATCAGGTTCTTCACCGGGTGATTAAGCCCGCGATGACCGTGATGCATCTTGAAGGTAGGGATATCGTTGGCCAATGCCAGCAACTGGTGTCCCAGGCAGATCCCAAACAGCGGCTTCTTCTCCCGCAGGATCTCCTTTACCACCGGGATGGCATAATCCATCGGGGCAGGGTCGCCGGGTCCGTTGGAAAGAAAATAGCCATTCGGCTGGAATTCCTTTAGCCGGGCCAGTGGTGTCCTGGCCGGGAATACCTTCACAAACGCCCCCCTGTCGACCATACACTGAAGGATATGCTTCTTCACCCCATAATCGAGGACGGCGACCCTCACGGCCGAAGACGGGTCACCCAACTCATATTCCTTGTCCGTGCTGACGACGGAAGCCAGTTCCAACCCATCCATCGATGGCGTCTTCTTTAACACCGCCTTCAATTCCTCCGGGTCCGTGATCTCCGAAGATATAACACAGTTCATGGCCCCTTTGACCCGCACATGCGCCACCAGGCTTCGGGTATCCACCCCTTCGATACACACAATATTATTCGCCTTCAGGTACTCGTCCAGCGAACCGTTGGCCTGTATCCGGGAGAACTGCTCTTCGAGGTTCCGGGCGATAAGCCCCCGGATCTTCACACTCTCCGATTCTACATCACTCTCCTTTACCCCATAATTGCCGATATGCACGCTGTTCATGATCAGTACCTGGCCATAATAGCTGGGATCGGTAAAGACTTCCTGGTAACCCGTCATACCGGTGTTGAAACAGATCTCCCCGGAGGTGGTGCCTTTCTTACCGAATGCCTGACCATGGTGAACAGTACCGTCTTCAAGTAAAAGGACGGCGGGAATGTGGGAAGTAGTAGGTGACATGTGGAATGAAAAATTTGGCAAAAGTACTCAAAAAAAAGGACCCGGCACGCGCCGGGTCCATAATTTATCTTCAGACTGATAGATCTTACTCAGCAGCCTTGTCTTCTTTCTTGGCTTTCTTTTCGGTGCCTTCCGCAGCGGCTTCACCAGCGACTTCAGCGGCCTTCTTCCGGCTGCCACCTGCACGACGGGTCTTCTTACCGGCTGCTTCCTTAACCTCACCTTTACCCTTACCATAGATCTCGTTGAAATCAACCAGCTCGATCAGGGCGGTTTCGGCATTGTCACCGACACGCGCGCCAAGCTTGATGATCCGGGTATAGCCCCCCGGACGGCCGGCAACCTTCGCAGCTACCGTACTAAACAACTCCGTAACGGCTTCCTTATCCTGAAGGTAGCTGAACACAACCCGGCGCTGATGCGTGGTATTGTCCTTGGCCTTCGTGATCAGGGGCTCTACAAAAGTCCGCAGTGATTTTGCCTTTGCAAGGGTGGTAACGATCCTCTTGTGAGTGATCAGTTGAATGGCCAGGTTGCTCAGCAGCGCTTTACGATGCGAGGCAGTACGGCCGAGATTGTTGATTTTGTCTCCGTGACGCATGACTGTTGATTTAAACCTTACACCGTGTCAGGAATTGCAAGGCTGTATTAATAAAAAAAGCCGCCCCCTTCATCATTAGATTCGAGGCGACCATATCAAAAAAGCTTATTCATCATCAACCTTGAGCTTACCGAGGTCCATACCGAAGTGCAGACCACGCTCGCCAAGTACCTGCTCGATCTCAGCCAGGGACTTCTGACCGAAATTCCTGAACTTCATCAGGTCTTCCTGCTCATAAGTCACCAACTCGCTAAGACTGTTGATCTTGGCGGCTTTCAGACAGTTGAAGGCGCGGACGGAAAGATCCAGGTCTTCCAGCGGAGTCTTCAGGATCTTGCGCAACTGCAGCGTCTGCTCGTCCACCAGGTCTTCCTTCTTCTCCTCTTTATTGTCGAAAGTGATGTTTTCGTCCGTGATGATCATCAAATGCTGGATCAGGATCCGGGAAGCCTGCTTTACGGCTTCTTCCGGATGGATCGTGCCGTCCGTGGATACTTCCATGATCAGCTTCTCGAAGTCTGTGCGTTGCTCCACACGCGTATTCTCGATGGAGTATTTCACATTCTTGATAGGAGTGAATATGGCATCCGTCGGGATGTACCCAAACGGGGCATCCTTGGGCTTATTATCTTCGGCCGGTACATAACCACGGCCCTTGCCGATGGTGATCTCGATATCCAACTTCGCAGAAGAATCCAGGGTACAGATGAGCAGGCTGGGATTCATTACCTCGAACGAAGGAGTAGCTTCTCCCAGCGTTCCGGCAGTAAATTCTGTCCTGTTCTTCAGGCTCAACGTGATCTTTTCCTGAGCCACTTCATGCTCAACCTTCTTCTTGAAACGAACTTGTTTCAGATTAAGGATGATTTCCACCACATCTTCCGTCACACCTTTCAGGGTAGCGAACTCGTGATCGGCACCTTCGATCTTGACCCCAATGATCGCATATCCTTCCAGCGAAGACAGCAGCACCCGGCGAAGGGCGTTACCGATGGTGACACCATAACCCGGCTCTAAAGGGCGAAATTCGAATTGAGCTTCAAAATCGGTCGCCTTTTGAAGAATGATCTTGTCTGGTTTCTGGAAATTTAAAATGGCCATATTTAAATTTACGATTTAACTGTTTATACACCGGGCGATGGCTGCTCCGCAAAATACCCATCCCCCGGTGCACGGTTGATGATGGGCCTTCGGCCAGTAAGCCCTGGGCTTACCTGTTACTTGGAATACAATTCAACAATTAATTGCTCCTTAATGTTCTCTGGCACGCTTTCCCGCTCCGGGTAAGCGATAAAAGTACCCTTGAACTCGGCATCGGACCAATCCAGCCAGTTGAACTTGGCGTTCTTCCCGCGGATATGGCTGGTGATGCCCGTATTGCTCTGGGTGCTTTCCTTCAGGCCGACAACATCCCCGGGACGCAGTTGGAAAGAAGGAACATTCACCACTTCACCATTGACAGTGATATGCTTGTGAGCCACCAACTGACGGGCGGCAGGCCGCGAAGGCGCTACCCCAAGACGGTAGACCGTATTATCCAGACGGCCTTCCAGTAACTTGATCAGGTTCTCACCGGTAACACCCTTACGGCGAACGGCTTCTTCAAAAGTCTTACGGAACTGACGCTCGAGTACCCCGTAGGTATACTTGGCCTTCTGCTTTTCTTTCAACTGAAGCGCATACTCTCCGGGTGCCTTACGCTTCTTCGTCCCGCCATGCTGGCCGGGAGGATTGCTGTTCTTTGTCAGATACTTGCCATTGCCTAAGATAGGCTCGCCGAAAATGCGCGAAATTCGGGTCTTCGGTCCTGTGTAACGTGCCATAATTGCTTTGTTAGATTTTTGAGTTACCCGGAATAAGATTATTCAAAAATCTTAAAATTGAATCTTATCCGGCTTGTATAATGTGCTTACTATACTCTACGTTTCTTGGGCGGACGGCAGCCGTTGTGCGGCAGCGGGGTCACATCCTTGATCATCACTACTTCGATGCCATTGTTGGAAAGAGCGCGGATCGCACTCTCCCTGCCTGAACCAGGCCCCTTTACATAAACATCCACCTTCTTCAGACCCGCATCCACAGCCGTCTTTGCCGCGTCCGATGAAGCCATCTGGGCAGCATAAGGAGTATTCTTCTTCGAACCCTTAAAACCCATCTTCCCGGCACTGCTCCAGGAAATGACTTGCCCGTTCTTGTTGGTAAGGCTGATAATGATGTTGTTGAAGCTTGCGGTGATATGCGCATCACCATAGACATCTACTTTTACGATCCTTTTCTTCGCAGCGGCTTTTGCGCTGTTTGCTTGTGCTTTTGCCATAATCCTGAAATAAGGTAATCTTTTATGTTTTAAAAACCATCCCTTTTACGGGACCGGATCAACCCTCCGCCTGCACCCCACATCTGGCGCTGACCCGAATCAATGGTGCATATGACAGACATAAGCCGGCTCGCGCCAGCTTATGTGATCAACTATTTCTTGGCAATCTTCTTCTTGCCGGCTACCGTCTTACGCTTACCCTTCCTCGTCCGGCTATTCGTCCGGGTACGCTGACCACGAACAGGCAGCCCCTTACGATGCCGCAGCCCACGATAACAGGCGATATCCAGCAAACGCTTGATATTCATCTGAACTTCCGACCGAAGCGCACCCTCTACCTTGAACTCATTCGTAATGATATTACGGATGGCATTCAATTCTTCATCATTCCACTGGTTAACCTTCTTGTCGAAATTGATCCCGGCTTTGGTCAGGATATACTGGGCAGTAGAACGGCCAATACCGAAAATATAGGTAAGTCCGATCTCCCCTCTTTTGCTTTTTGGTAAGTCTACTCCGGCAATACGAGCCATATTCTAAAATTGAATTTTAATTTTTAAATTAACCCTGGCGTTGCTTGAAACGGGGATTCTTCTTGTTGATAACATACAGCTTCCCTTTCCTCCTCACGATCTTACAATCGGCGCTGCGCTTTTTAATGGATGCACGAACTTTCATGACGTGTTATTTATATTTTTTTATTGGTGTCATGCAGTCGGCTTCGCCTCGTGTCATAACAATGCTTATTATTTGTATCTGAATATGATTCTACCTCTCGTCAGATCATAGGGACTCATCTCCACCCCTACTTTATCCCCCGGCAATATCCGTATGTAGTTCATCCTCATTTTCCCCGAGATGGTTGCCAGGATCTCGTGTCCATTCTCCAGCTTCACTTTGAACATAGCATTGGACAAGGCTTCCAGAATGATACCATCTTGTTTAATGAGTGCTTGTTTCGCCATACAGTTTTTGGGAGCGCAAAGATAGGAATATAATGCCGAAATATGAAAATTCCGACAAGAATATTCAAATTAGTGATAAAAATAGGTATTTTTTCCGCCCGGAACCCCCATTAATGCTCCTGAACCGCCCTCGTAAGGTCGATCTTCGTCATCTGATGAAAGTGATTCTGCAAGGCATGAACAGCAATCGGCTGCGACATATGACGCCGGTCTTCCCGATACCACATTTCAAAATCGGAGAAATTCCCTTTTTGGGACAAAAGGACGCGGAACGGCCCCTTCATATACTTCACCTTCCCATCCGCCTGATCCTGCTTCTCAAACCCGAACTTCATCAGTTGCTCATCATCTAAAGGAATGGAATACAAATCGTTAGGGGTATACCAGAATTCCTGGACATCGGTCTGTACCTGCACCTCCTTCTCATCCCCGTTCAAACCTATGACTTCTCCTTCCGTGCGCCGGCCATCAAACTCGACCAGCACAATATCCCCCATTCGCAATTCATGAAACTGGATCATATGACATCGTTTTTGTGTTGTTATCTCCCAAATTACGGATTTTCAGTATACCCGCCAACAGAAGATTACCCCTACTCCACCTTCACCCCCGACAGCCGCACATCGATAAACCGGATCTCCTCAGCCGTCAGTTTCACCTCCATCGCCGCCGCATTTTCAACAGCCTGCTTCGCATCCCTCGCTCCAACCAACGCAATCGTAATACCAGGCCGCTGCAAGGTCCATCGGATGACCAATTGCGCCAGGGTAGCCCCTTTAGCGGCCGCCAAAGGCCGCAATTCCTCCAAAAAAGCATTGATCCCCGTTAGGTTATCCCCTTTATAATATTTGCTGTCTCCCCGGTTGTCCCCCTCATTAAACCGATACCCGGGTCTTATCTTCCCGGACAACAGCCCCCGCTGCAATGGACTATAGGCAAGAATAGCTTTCTTATGCGCAATACAGTACGGCACCAGTTCGGCCTCTATATCCCGCCGCACCATACTATAAGGCACCTGGTCGGAGGCCAGCCTGATCGTCTTTTCGGCCTCCTTCATCTGCGCGGTATCATAATTGGACATCCCTACCGCCCGCACCTTCCCGGACTCCTGGAGCCGGACCAATGCCTCCATCGTTTCGGCAATAGGAGTGGACACATCGGGCCAGTGCTGCTGGTACAGATCGATATAGTCCGTCCGCAGCCGCCGGAGACTATCCTCACACTCCTTTATGATACTTTCCTTGCCCGCATATTTATAAATATCGAGATCCCTGCCGTCATTGTCCTTGCTCTTAAAAGCAAAATCGCCCTTCGCCAGATCCCACCGCATCCCGAACTTGGTCATGATCTGTACCTTATCCCGGGGAATGCCCTGCAACGCCTCGCCGACGATCTCCTCGCTCAGCCCCTGCCCATATACCGCCGCCGTATCTATCGACGTAACCCCCTGGTCATAGGACGCCCTGATAGCCGCCACGGCATCGGAACGCTCGCTCCCACCCCACATCCACCCGCCGATGGCCCAGGCCCCAAACGTGATCGCAGAAGCAGCAAGGCCTGATTCACCCAATTGTCTGTATTCCATAGTTGTCCTTTTTAGTTGACCACGAATTTACAGGCAACAGCCAAATCAGACCCGGCTAACTTTATTCTGAGCAATACGATCAGAAAACTTTCTTCCCGGAAGAATATACCGCCATCGGTTTTACCTCCAGGATCTCCGCCGCAGCTATTTCCATCAGGTCTTTATTCAAAATGACGATATCCGCCTTCTTCCCCGGCTCCAGACTCCCGATCTCCTTCTCCAGGCAATCGGCCTTCGCCGCCCAGATCGTCATCCCCCGGATCGCCTCCTCACGCGTCAGCGCATTCCCGGGTTGAAACCCGCCAGCCGGGAACCCCTTCGCATCCACCCGGAAAACCGCAGCCAAAAAGGTCTTGAAAGGACTGATATCCTCCACGGGAAAATCGGTCCCCAGCGGCAGCCAGCCATTCTCCCCCAGCAATCGCTTATAAGCATAAGCGCCCTTCATCCGCACAGCCCCGAGCCGTTCACCCGCCCAATACATATCGCTGGTGGCGTGAGTGGGCTGCACAGAAGGGATAACCGACGTTTTCCCGAAAAGATCGAAGTCGGCATCGTTGATCACCTGGGCATGTTCCACCCGCCACCGTTTGTCATTCTTTTCCTTCAGGTATTTATTATAGACCTTTAAGATCATCCGGTTGGCGGAGTCGCCGATCGCATGCGTACAAAGCTGCCAATCCGTATTTGCCAGCCTGGCTGCCAGGGAATCAAAATGCGCCGGACTGCTCAACAGGAAACCCTGCCATCCCGGTTTATCATCATAGGGCTGCAACAAACAGGCGCCCCGGCTGCCCAAGGCCCCATCGGCATAAGCCTTCACCCCTTTAACATACATCAGATCGGTCTTATACGGCCCCTTCGGCAGGTAATAGTCAAGGTCATCTTTGCTATCGCTCACCATAACGTATACCCGCATCTTTAGCCTGCCGGTCTTTTGAAAGGAGTCGATCCGCTCGATATCCTGCCGCCCCAGACCACAGTCCGTCACCGTCGTCAGCCCCTGCGCAAAACAATACTGCTCACCGGAATCCAGCCGCTGCCCAAACTCGGCCGCCGAAAACGGGGGTATGACCCGGTACAACAACTGCTGGGCATTGTCCACCAAAATACCGGTCAGCTTCCCATTCTTTACCTCGATAACCCCACCCTCCAGCTTCTGCCCGGGATGGACCCCGGCCAGTTCCAGCGCCCGCGCATTGGCGATCATCGCATGACCATCCACCCGGCCCAATACCACCGGCATCGTAGGAAATAATTGATCCAATAATTTGTTATCCGGAAATGCCTTTCCGGGGAATTTGTTCTGGTCCCATCCACGGCCCAGGATCCAGGTCAGCCCGGGGTGCGCGTCGGCAAACTGCTTCACCCGCTGTGCTACTTCCTCAAAACTGCCACTCCCGAAAAGGCTGGCCATAAACAAGGATTCGCTATACCGCGCAAAATGGGCGTGCGCATCGATAAATCCGGGATAAACAGCCTTACCACCCAGGTCAACCATGTCCGCCGCCGTATAATTCGCGCGGATCTCCGCATCGCTGCCCACCGCGAGGATCTTTCCGTCCTTCACAGCCAATGCTTCCGTCTTGCGGAAGGCGCTGTCTACCGTATATATCTTTCCGTGAAAAAGGACCAGGTCGGCCGGTTGTTTCGAGTGACAGGAAAAAAGACCAGCGGCCAGCAGCAGCATCGCGAGTAACTTGACGGGTTTCATGCGCAGTTAAATTTACCCGAATATACCTATTTTACTCTGCCCAACTCATCGTATAA
>Ga0206888_1032_pt1 | contig 45249 bp, 33 predicted proteins | sample Alteio_BWOrgHeat_90_FD_153258 | JGI IMG/M metagenome (GOLD analysis project Ga0206888, IMG submission 153258) | Enriched cells from forest soil in Barre Woods Harvard Forest LTER site, Petersham, Massachusetts, United States - Alteio_BWOrgHeat_Nextera4 ... | reverse complement strand
TACGGGACCGGGGAGGTCGTCGTCGGTATAGTTCCAGACCATGACCGAGACAGAATGCTTATCCGCGGCAACAACCGCGTTTTCGGCCGGGATGTGGTTGCCCTTCATGAGCCCATACATCCGGAAGACGTTGAGCACGGGTTTATCGACGCCGTTGGTCGCGAGGTCACGGAAGCCGTCAAACCATTTCTGGTCTTCGAACTCGAAGGACCAGCTCATGGCCGCGGCGAGGTTAACCCCGACACTGTCGGCAAGATCGGCGATACGCGCAAAGGAGGAGGCGGTATAGCTGGAGTACATCGTGCCGTTGCGATAGGCGTTCTCCGGGTTGGTGGCCATGCCGCAGGCGGCGCAGCCTTCCGGGTCGCATTCCGTGATATAGATTGGCAGGTCTTTATATGCCGAGGCTTTTACGATGGTAAAGCCGTTGGAGACGTCCTTTAGCTGGGGTTCCATATTCATTCTGACGTGGCCTTCGACAAATTTGGGGCTGCCTTTTGCGTGGAAGCTGATGAAGTCGAGGGGAATGTTCCCGCTATGACAATGATCCAGGAAGTCGCGGAGCCAGCGGGCAGCGTTGCTGCCGCCGGGACCGGTTGTGGCGGGGCCGCCGACGCGGGCGGATGGGAGGGCTTTTTTTACTGCCGCGGCGGTGTGATCGTATAATTTTTGATATTCTTCCTCTGTGCCTTTCCAGTAGCTGATATTGGGTTCATTCCAGACCTCCCAGAGCCAGGTGGCGACCTCTTTTTCGCCATAGCGTTGTACGCAATGGCGAACCCAGGTTTCGATGAGGGTGGCCCATTTCGAATAGCTGGTGGGCGGCCAGGCCCAGCCGGTATAGATGCTGTCATAGCGGACGCCGGGTTTCCAGTGATGGCGATAGGGTTCGGGGTGGGAAGAAAGCGCTTCGGGCATAAAGCCAATTTCGGCGAGTGGTTTCATGCCTCGCCCGACATAGGTGTCGAAGATGCTGTCGACGATGTGCCAGTCATAGACCGGGTTGCCGGTGGCGTCTTCGGTATAGGCGTTGGTGGAGCCCCATTTTAGTGCGGGGGTGCCGTCACCGGTGGTGAGGAGGTTATGACAGCGGACATAGACTGGTGCGGGGCTGAGGGCTGCGATCTCGCTGAGTAGTTTTTTGCCGTCCCGCATGTAGGTGTAGTTGGGTTCGTCGTAGCCGAAATAAGCCCAGAAGGGTGATTGGGGATGGGTTTGTTTGTTGTAGTCGATGCTGATCGTTTGTGCGGCGACGGGAATAGAAGCACAAATCCCCGCTAAGAATAGCAGGGATCCATTAACCAAAACCAGCAGTGATGCCAGCTTAAAATTTGCCGGGAATGTCATGAGGGCTTTTATTTTTTGTGATGGCATAATAGATCGGGATACCGAGAAGGACGATACCGAGACCCGGCCATGTAAATGCAGGGATGTAGATAAACAGCAGGACACAAATAGCGCCCGCCACCACGATGTAGAACAGGGGTAGCAGCGGATAGCCAAACGCTTTATAGGGTCGCGGCCAGTCCGGTCTTGTCCTTCTCAACCGGAAGATACCGAGAATGGTCAGGATATAAAAGATCAGCACGACAAAAATGACATATGCCAGGAGTTCGTTATACTTTCCGCTAAGGCAAAGGACCGAGGCCCAGCAACCTTGCATCCAAAGCGCACGGGCTGGTACCGCATTGCGGTTCAACACGCCGATCTGCCGGAAAAACAATCCATCCCGGGCCATCGTGTAATAGACCCGGGCGCCCGAGAGGATCAGCCCGTTGTCGCAGCCAAAGGTGGAGATCATCAGCAGGACGGCCATGACGATGGTGCCGTTGTCGCCAAAGATGCGCAGGGAGGCGGTGACGCCGACGCGGTCATTCTCGGCATTGGCAATGTCATGAAGGGGCAGCACATATATGTACATCAGGTTGGTAGCGACATAGATGGCCGTCACGATCAGGGTTCCCAGGAACAGGCTGAGGCCGATGTTGCGTTGCGGCTTTTTTATCTCACCCGCGATGAAGGTCACGTTATTCCAGGAATCGCTGCTAAAGAGGCTGCCGACCATGCTGGAGGCGATGGCTCCCAGTCCGGCCAGTCCCAGGTAGGGAACGATCTGGTTTCCTTCGCGGTGTCCCAGGACGAGGCCAGTGTCCCAATTGGCCCGGGCGATGCCTTTGTTGGCGGCTATCCCGAACCCGAAGATGACGAGCCCGGCGAGGGCGATGATCTTGGCCAGGGTAAAGACGGTTTGAATGAGCTTCCCTTCTTTTACCCCCAGCGTATTTATATAGGTCAGCACCACGATCAGCCCGATGGAAGTGATCTGTGCGGCGGAGATCTTTATGAATCCGAGGTCGAAAAGAATATGTTTTTCGCTCAATCCCGGAAAGATATACGCGGCGAACTTGGAGAAGGCCACACCTACCGCGGCGATAGACCCTGCCTGGATGACGGCGAAAAAACTCCAGCCATAGAGGAAGCCGACCAGGGGGTTGAATGCTTCTTTCAGGTAAACATATTGTCCCCCGGCCCTGGGAAACATCCCGCTTAATTCCCCATAGCTGAGGGCTGCGGTGAGGGTCAGGAGGCCGGTCAAAACCCAAATAAGAATGAGCCAGCCGGCCGAGCCCACATTACGGGTGATGTCCGCGCTGACGATGAAGATACCACTACCGATCATCGAGCCGACCACTATCATGGTAGCATCCAGGAGACCGAGAGACTGTTTAAAGGCGACGTCTTTGGCCATCAGGCGAAAGTGTTTTCGGTGCGGATAGAAAGGTAGTCAGGTAATGCGGGCCGGTTAGCCACGCTTTCTCCGATGACCTTCAGGATCTTCTCTCTTTCCTTTCCTTCCAGTGGCAGGCGGGGGGCGCGGACGTATTCGCTACCGATGCCTGTCTGTACTTCGGCCAATTTTATATACTGTACCAGTTTGCTATGAATATCCAGTTCCAGCACCGGGAGGAACCAGCGATAGATGGCCAGTGCTTCTTCGATCCGGCCGGCTTTTACGAGGCGGTAGACCGCGACGGTCTCGGCGGGGAATGCGCATACCAGGCCTGCTACCCAGCCGTCTGCGCCCATCAACATTTCTTCCATTGCCAGGGTGTCTACGCCACAGAGTACTTTGAGCCGGGTTCCGAAGCGATTGAACATCCGGGTGACATTGGAGACGTCCCGGGTGGATTCTTTTACGGCCTGGATGTTCGGGCATTCGAGGAGCTCCTCGAACATCCCGAGCGTTACTTCTGTTTTGTAATCGACGGGATTGTTGTAGATCATGATCGGGAGGTCGGTCGACTCCGCGATGGTCTTGAAATAGGTGACGGTCTCGCGATGGTCGGACGAGTAACGCATCGGTGGGAGGATCATCAGGCCTTCAGCGCCCCACTCCTTTGCATAGGACGCCTGCTGCAAGGCCTCTCGCGTGGATCCTTCGGCGATGTTCAGGATGACGGGTACTTTGCCGGCGACGGATTCGACGGCAAATTTTACCAGCCGTTGTTTTTCTTCTGTGGTGAGGACACTGGCTTCGCCGAGACTACCGCCGAGGATGACCCCATCCACGCCGGAGGTTAGCTGGAATTTCAGGTTCTTTTCAAAAAGCTTCAGATCCAGTTCGTCCTTTACGGTGAATTTCGTGGTCAGCGCGGGAAACACCCCCTTCCAGGTAATTGCCATAAGCTATTTTTTTCAAATGTATTTATTGGTAAATGGAATCGTATGTTAGTTTTTAATCAATCCTGTTCGGATATTAACCGATTGCTCCGATCAGTTTCGATCAGGGGGCTCTACACCCAGGAAATGCCGGACAAAAAAGTCCCGGCGCTGGATGCGGCCGTAGGGACCGCCGTCGGTATGGTCGGAGCCCGGCAGGGGGAGGAATTCGAAGACCTTGCCGGCCTTGATGAGTGCGTCGGCTACCCGATAGGTAGACTCCGGGGGTACATTGTTATCGGCCTCCCCTACCATCAGCAGGAGGGAGCCATGCAGCTTCGCCGCGTTGGTCACATTGGATTGTTCATCATAGTGTTTTCCAACGGGGTAGCCCATCCATTGTTCGTTCCACCATTGTTTGTCGATGCGGTTGTCGTGACAGCCGCAGGAAGAGACGGCGGCCTTGTAGAATTCGCCATGAAAGAGCAGGCCACCAAGGGAGTTCTGGCCGCCCGCGGAAGTGCCATAGAGCCCGACCCGGGTGGTGTCTACATAGGGGTATTGGGCAGCCAGGGCCTTTATCCACAGGATCCTGTCGGGGAAGCCGGCATCGGCAATGTTCTTCCAGCAGACGTCGTGAAACGCTTTCGACCGGTTGGCGGTACCCATGCCGTCGATCTGGACGACGATGAAGCCCAGTTGGGCGATGCTTTGCATTTCGCCATAACGGCTGGTAAAGTCTTTGGGTACGAAGGCGTCCTGGGGACCGGCATAGATATTCTCTATGACGGGGTATCGTTTCGAGGGATCGAAGTCGGCGGGCCGGACGATGACGCCCCAGATATCGGTGATGCCGTCGCGGCCTTTGGCGTGGAAGGGTTCGGGAAAGCGAAGCCCGGCTGCCAGGTATTGGGAGGCATCGGCCTGTTCGATATCGAGGATCTTTTTCCCGTCGGCGGTTCGGTGGAGTTCGATTGTCGTCGGGACGTTGATCTCCGAGTATGCGTCGAGGTAGAATTTCCGGTCGGGCGAGAAGGTGAGGATATGGTTGTCTTTTCCGGGGGTGAGATCGACGAGGTTCCGGCCGTCGAAACCGATGCGATAATAATGGATATAATAAGGGTCCTCGTTGGGGTGCATTCCGCTGGCGGAGAACCAGACCTCGCGTTTCTTTGCGTCCACGCTATCGATATTGCGGACGATCCAGGGGCCTTTTGTTATCAGCTGTTTCTGGGCGCCAGTGGTGGCGTCCATAAGATAGAGGTGTTGCCAGCCGTCCTTTTCCGAAGTAAGGAGGAGTTCGTCAGATTCGGGGAGGTAATAGGTGAAGAGACGGGACTCGTAGATGAACGTGGTCGTTTGTTCGTCGTACACGGTGCGGGTCTCCCCTGTCATGGCGTCTACTTCGAAGATGCGGAAACGCTGGTGGCCGCGCTCTACCCTTTCGAATGTGAAGTAGCGGTTGTCTTTTGCCCGCCAGTGCAATTCGGGTGCGCCGAAGAAATCGAGTATGGGGGTATTGACCTTTTGGGTCTTGTGGCCTTCCGGATGGAAGAGGAACATCTCGTAGGTGGTGAAGGGATCGCCGGGTTGTTTATACGGCCGCTGGCGCAGCTGCCCCCGGGTGGTGCCTGCGACGGAGGAGAGGACGTAGTAGACGGCGGAATCGTGGACGGGGTTGATGTGATACCCGACCACGTATTTGCTGTCCGGCGACCAGGCGAGCTGTCCATAGGGTTTTGCCGTATCGCCGTTGGTGGTATAGGCCGCGCCGTCCTGGCGGGTGCCGTTGGCCGGGCGGATGAAGACATTGCCTTCATGGACATAGGCCACCCATTGCTTGTCGGGTGAGGTGGAGTCGGTGGAGAAGGAAGCCCAGCGGCGGCCGGTGTAGGGTTTGAAGCGGGTGAAGCGCGTTTGAGTGTCGGCGGGTTCGGCGTCGAGTTTTTTGCGGGTGCCGTGGATGAGGTCGACGGAGACGTACTCTTTTACGCTATCCTGAAGGATATTGCGGTACCAGAAGCTGGTGTTGTCCGCGGACCAGTGGGGGCGGACGGTGGTTTTGAAGATGGAGCGGGTGGCGATGCTGTCGAGGTAGCGGGCTTTTTGGTAGCGTTGCAAGACCTCGGCGCGGGTGGGTTGGTATGGCGTGGTTTGGGCGTGGAGGGACAGGAGGGCAATAAAAAGCCCTACCTGTGTCAGCAGGAATTTTCTAAGCATATTTTGGGTTTTACTAGTCGAATCGCTCTACCGCAAAGGGGGACAGATCAATACTGGCGGGGCGTTCGTCCACGAGTTCGCTCACCAGCTTCCCGGTGCCCGCGCCAAGGCTAAGGCCCAGCATCGAGTGGCCTGTCGCTATTACTACGTTGTTGTATTTTTTTATGCGGCCGATATAGGGAAGGCCGTCTGCCGAACAGGGGCGGTAGCCATACCAGATCTTTTCGGGTGGCGGCATGGGAACGTCGAAGTCGGGGAAGAACCGCTTCACCGCGTTGAGAATGCCCTGAACGCGGGCGTAACGGGGCGGGGTATTCGTGGAGGTGATCTCCATCGTTCCGCCAAACCGGATCTTGTTCCCATCCATGGGTGTGATGGCGGCGCGGCCTTCGACGAGGATGGCCGGGTAGTTGACGCGCCAGGGCGAGTCTTCCAGGGTGACAGAATAGCCGCGGCCCGGCACCAGCGGGATATGGGTGTCCAGCAGGCCGGCGATCTCGCGGCTCCAGGAGCCGGTAGCGATGACGACGGCGTCGGCTTCGAAGGAATGGAGAGGGGTGATCAGGCGTTTGACCGCGCCATTGCCCGTCTCGAACCGCTGGACCTCTTCATGCGGCAGCAGTTCCACTCCGGCGGTTTGCAGCAGCCGGATGAGTCCGCGCATCAGTTTGTCCGGATAGAGATGGGCGTCGCATTTGAAGAAGATGGCGCCGAGGCCGTTGACCCTGGTATGGGGTTCTTTTTCCTGCAGGCTTTTTGCATCGAGAAGGTCGACGTCCAATCCCAGCTGGTGTCCTTTCTCCACGGTATGATGAGCATGTTCCGCCGCGGCTTCCGTCTGGAAGATCTCGAGGAGGCCTTTGTGCTGATAGGCAAAGTCAAAATGCGGCTGCGGCAGCCAGGTGTTCTCGTATTCGTACTGGCTGAGCACGGCGATGTCCTTGAGCGGGGCGGCCGAGCGTTCGACGTGTTCGGCTGTTGCGCTTTTCATGAATTTCATCCCCCAGTCGATGAGTGAGCGGCTGAGCCGGGGCTGTACATAAAAAGGGCTTTGGGAGTTGAGCATCCATTTCAATCCCTGGCGGACGATGCCCGGGGTTGCGAGGGGGATGAAGTGACTCGGGCAAACATACCCGCAATTGCCATAAGAGCAATTGTCCATAAAATCCGATTTATCTAAAACAGTAACCTGATGTCCGGCTTTTTGAAGATAGTATGCAGAGCTTAAACCGATGATACCGCCGCCAACGACGACTACATTTTTTCTCATTAAGCAAAAATAAGGGGAAAAGGGCGGGGGCGGTTTTGCCATTATAAGCCTATCTTAACCGTATTTTAACCAATAATCCCCCGATTTTAATAATACTGTGATAATATTTGTAAATAGTGTAAATTCATAGAAAGGTGACAAAAAGATCACTGTTTGTTAACCATTAACGCCAAAACTACTCAGCGATGAAAGTACTGCAATTCACCATTCCGGTGCCGCATGATAAGACGGTCATCGTACAAAAGGATGAGCTTCCGCACTTTTACCCGCACCTGCACCGGCACCAGGAGATCCAGCTTACCTGGGTCCAGCAGGGAGAGGGTACCCTGGTAGCGGAAAACAACATGTACACTTTCCGAAGTGGGGATATCTATTGGCTTGGGGTGAACCTCCCGCATGTATTTAAGAGCGATCCTTCCTATTTTGCGCCGTCGAGCCGGAAAAAGGTGCAGACCCTCAATATCTTTTTTAATGTAAAGGGGCAGTTGGATAGCTTTTTCGAGCTGCCGGAGATCAAGAATCTCAAGACCTTTCTGCAAAATCAGCAAACCGGGTTTAAGGTGCCGCCCAATCATGTGGCGGAGATCTCGGCCAAGATGTTGCGGATGCAGAATAGTTCGGGGGTCGATCAGCTGATCCATTTTATCGAGTTGCTGAAACTGCTTAGTTCGTTCCACGAACTGGAGCCCCTTTCGTCCTGTTCCCAGCCCGCCTCTTATAGCGAGCATGAGGGCATCCGCATCGGGGCCATCTATAATTACATTATGCAGATGTATGATAAGCCGATCACGCTGGAGGATGTCGCCAAGCAGGCGCATATGACCCCGCAGGCATTCTGCCGGTATTTCAAAAAGCATACGTTACACACTTTTGTGTCCTTTTTGAACGAGGTTCGCATCAATGAGGCCTGTAAGAAACTGACGGACGGGAACTATGACAGCATTGCAACCGTCGCCTATAATTGCGGGTTTAACAGCATCACCAATTTCAACCGTGTCTTCAAGAGTGTTACCCACAAGTCTCCGAGTGAATACGTCGAGAGCTATCTTCATAACGTGGTTAACTAGTAATCGTTGTCTTATGACCGGACCATCCGGATGGTGCCGGAGATGGGGCCTACGCCGGTATGGGCGCCGTGCGCCACGAATTTTACCGTTACGGTTTGTTTTCCTTTTACCAGTTGCTGCGGAACAGGATAGCGGATCTCGTAGAATTTACTTTGTTTGAATGTAGCCAGGTTTTGGGTGGCGATGGTCTGGCCGTCGACCTGGATATCGAAGATGCGCATCCGGTGGTCGTCGCCCCAATAGGAGCAGAGCAGGGTGTTGCCCGCGGCGGAGTCCACTTTCATGACAAAGGAAAAATAGCCGCCTTCGCCGGTGGAGCGCCATTTTTTGCCGTGTTCTTCACCGGTATGGAGGCTTTCGCCGGCGAAAGAGTGATCCCGTTCGGGCTGCATTTCGCCGATGCGGAGCCGGTCGATGGTCTTGTCTTCCAGTTCTTGTTCCAATTTTCTCTCCGCCTCGTATTTCTGTTGCTGTACCGTCCAGGCGGCGGGGGTAAAATAGTCCCAATAGACGCTATAGTACTCGTTTGCTGTTTGATTAAAGGGAATGAGGGTGACATCGGCCGGTTGGCCGGCCGCGGAGGTTTGGAAGATGAGTTTCTCGTTGTCGGTGCGGTGTACCCAATGGTTGGGGTCCACGGTTTTGTTGACGAGGACGGGGATGCCTTTTACCGGGTCGGGTTCTTTTTCACCCAATTCGCCTGCCAGCAGTACGGGGCCATAGAAGAGGGCGATGCGGGCAGGGTTATCCGGGATGGCTTCGGTGTAGAAGGTTTCTGTGAAGTGGAGTTCGATGGTTTGGGTTCCTTTCCAGGTGCGGGTGATAGTGATGTAGCCGTCATCGCCGACGGGGAGATTTCTCGGCCGGATGGGGTGGACGATGAGTTGGGCTTTGGCGGCCCAGTGTGGTTTGCGGATGCGCAGGGTGAAGGTGGTTGGCTGGTCGGCTGTAACGGTGAAGGTGACGCGATCACTCGCGGGCAGCGTCGTGTGTTGGGTGATGGTGAGGTTCTTTTCGCGCCAGGTCAGCGTGCTGGGGATGAAGAGGTTGACGTAAAGGCTACCGTCGCTGCAGCGCGAGTAGATGCTTTCGCCGTATTTGACATGATTTTCCATTCCCGAACCGACACAACAGGTGAAGGTGTTGAAGCGATCACTGTACTCCTTGTGTCCGCCCATTCGTAACGGCACGAAGTAGGTCATCATGCCGGTGGTATGTTCCTGGGAGGCCAGGATATGGTTATACAGGCCTTTTTCGTAATAGTCCATCAGGGTGGCCGAAGGATGCCAGGCGAAGAGATGGCGGGTCAACTTCAGCATGTTGTAGGTGTTGCAGGTCTCCGTCGTATTCTCTGTCAGTTCGTCATTCAGTCGCCGCGCCTGACCCAGGTATTCGTAGTCGCTGTTGCCGCCGGTGGCATAGGAGTGGTCATTGACGATGATGGACCAGAAGGATTCGGCTATCTGGCGATCCCGGTCGTCGGCGGTGAGCTCATATCGACGGGCGCAACCGATGACCTTTGGGATCTGGGTATTGGAATGTTTTCCGGCGAGATCATCGAGGCCTCTTGATAAGGAGTCGAGGATGCGTTTGTCGTGGAATTTGTAGGAGAGGTCGAGATATTTCTTTTCGCCGGTGATGGCATAGGTATTGGTCAATACGTCGTTCATGCCGCCGTATTCGCAGGCCAGCATTTTCTGGAGGGTGGAATCCGGGAGGTGGCCCACGATGGTGGAGGTCCAGTCCGCCATCCCTGTTTCTATGCCGAGGGCTTTTTTGTTGTCGCAGTAGAGGTAGGCATCGAGGAGGCCTGCCATGACCTTGTGGACGGTATACCAGGGCGACCAGGCACCGTTGAGGTCGAAGCCGCGGGAGCGGATGTTGCCGGCGGCGACTTCGGCCCATAGGGTATCTTCTTTGGGGATGGCGCCGATGTAGCCCGTTTTGCGGGCTTGCTGGCAAATGGCGAGTTCGCCGACGATATAATTTACCCGATGGAGGAAGGCCGTGTCGCCGGTGGCGGCGTATTGCATGCTGCAGGCGGAGAGATAATGACCGAGCGTGTGACCGGCCAGGCCGGAGGATTCCCAGCCGCCGTATTTTGCCCCTTTTGGTTCGAGGCTGGAATGACTACGAAATTCTGAGAGCAGACGATCAGGGTCAATCTCCAGCAGATATCGGGCGTCGGCTTCCATGGCTTGTTTAAAGGGGCCGTCGAGGAGGCGGACGTCTTTTAGAGGGAAGGGATAGGCTTTTACGGTGATGACGGGCGCTACCTTTACCTCTTTATTGTCGTATTCGGGGACATAGGATTGGGCCATCCCGCTGGTAGCGATGAGGGGGAACAACCAGTATAGTATTCGTTTCATTGTACAATTTTGTCAGCGGCCACCACCGGGACAGTGTTCCCGGAGGTAGTCGGTAAATAAATGCGACAGGTGGGTGCTTGTTCCTTCCCCTTCGCGGATGGCGTGGGTGCGGTTAGGATAAACCATGACCTGGAATTTCCGGTCGTATTTTACGAGTTCGTTGATCAGCTCTTCCGTCCCTTTGTAGTGAACGTTGTCGTCGCCGGTGCCGTGGACGACGAGGAGGTTGCCCCGAAGGTTCTTTGCGTAGTGCAGGGGAGAGTTGTTGACGAAGTCCGCGCGGTTTTCCTGGGGCAGGCCCATGTAGCGTTCCTGGTAAATATTATCATAAAGCAACTCGTCCGCCACGGGGGCGATGGAGATGCCTGTCTTATAGATATCGGGGTATTGGAACATGAGATTCAGGGTGGCGGAGCCGCCGCCACTCCAGCCATGAACGGCAATGCGGCTGGAATCGACGAAGGACCATTGGAGAATCTTTTTTGCGCCCATGGCCTGGTCATGGATATTGATATCCCCGATCTTCCGGTAGATGCATTTCCGCCAGCGGGCGCCTTTTGGCGCGGGGGTGCCGCGATTATCGAGGCTGATCTGGATATAGCCATCGGCGGCGATGTCACCGGCATAGAGCGGGGTGCCTGCGGAGTAAGCCACGTCCCTTACGGTGGTGGAGGCGGGTTCCGTATAGACGTTGAAGAGGACGGGGTATTTTTTTGTGCTGTCAAAATTCTTTGGCAGGATCATCCAGCCGTCCATGGTCACGCCGTCGTCGGTGGTGAGCTGGAACATTTTTACCGGGTATTGGGGCCGGTTGTTACCGCCGCGGTTGGCCTGGTCGTTCGTCTTTATGGTCGTATGTTTTGGCAGACTTACCCATTCGGATACAGACTCATACAAATGGTTCGAGAAGTTGTGGGTGGCATAGAGCCCGGTGGGCGAGATATTATAGCTATGCGTGCCTTTTTGTGCAGCGGGCGACATGAGCTCCAATTTGCCTTTGCCGTCGAGGGTCACGCGGTAGAGGTATTGTTGCGTGGCGTTGTCGGGGGAGGCCATGAAGTATGCGTACCCGCCTTTTTCGTCGATGGCTTTGAGGCTGATCAGATCATAGTTGCCTTTTGTGAGGAGGGTCTCTTTTTTCCCGTCGCGGCTGAGGCGGAAGAGGTGACGCCAGCCGTCCTTTTCCGAGACCCAGAGAAAGTCTTTGCCGCCGTAGATCCATTCCCAGCCGGTGGGGTCATCGCTATAGCGGTGTTTTACGTCTATCCATGCGCTGTCCGTCTCCTCGTAGATGCCGGTGGCGGCGCCGGTAGTAGCGTTGCACAGAAAAACTTTTGCATCATTCTGTTTGCGATTGAGTTGTTCCAGCACCAGCTCTGTACTATTCGCGGCCCATTCCATGCGCGGGATATAGTGCTGTTGATTGTCGCCCGGTACGTCCATCCAGGTGGTCTTTTTTGTCGCGATGTCGACGACGCCTACGCGACAGGGAGAGGGGTCTTCGCCTGCTACGGGGTATTCCACAGGGACGGTGAAGGGATAGAGCGAGTCCGTGTTATCGATCATCAGGAAGTTCTTCACTTTTGTGGCGTCGAGTTGCCAGTAGGCGATGCTCTTGCTGTCAGGGCTCCAGCGGAAGCCGTCGCGGCAGCTGAACTCTTCTTCATAGGCCCAGTCGAAGGTGCCGTTGATGAGCCTTGCCGTCCCGTCCGTTGTGAGCGCGGTGATCGCACCCGTGGCGAGGTCTTCCACATAGACATTATGTTCGCTGGTATAGGCCGCTTTTGTGCCGTCGGGGGAGATCTTTGCAAACATCAGGGACGAGGCCGGCCGGCCGGCGCCCAGTTGCTTTAGTGTACGTGTGGTGAGGTCGAGCACCCAATAGTCGCCGCGGGTGTTAAAGCGCCAGACCTTTTTTGTATTGTTGAAAAGAATGAGCTTCTTTTCGTCGTCGTTGAAAGAAAAGCCCTGGACCGCAGCCGGCATGTCTTTCGCGTCGGCTATGACGGTACGCTGGAAGTCGGGCAGGGAGTAGCGCACGAGGGAGTTGGCTTCAAGGGCGTAATAGCTGTTCCCGTCCTTACCCCATTTAATGCCGCCACCGCCACGTTGGGCAGTGAGGGTATTGGCAAGCAAGCAGGAGAGAAGCAGTATGGCGAGGCTTCGCATTAGTGATCTCATGATTTGGGTTTGATGCCAATATAGTACCATTTTTCGATAACGGCCTTATCGAAGAGGGCGGCCTCGTCGTTTTTCAACTCTGTGCTCTTCCATTCTTCCGTCGGATAGACCTTGATCTTTGTCTTGTCGCCGGCGAGCACCAGCGGGAGGTTGAAGCCCGTGATGCAATTGGAATAGCGATAGAACACTTTTTTATGGTCGTCGCTGAAATAGTATTCGAAGTCCGGGATCTGGGTCGTGCGGAGGTATTGATCGAATACTTTTTCGAGATTGAAACCCGCGTGTTCGGAGACATAGTGTTCCACCTGGGCCGAGGTAACGGTCTGGTGGTAGAAGGTCTTTTGCAGGCCGCGGAGGATCTGGCGCCACTGTTCGTCGTTGTCGATGGTGTGCCGGATGTTCTGGAGCATGCTGCCGGCTTTGGGATACATGTCACCGCTACCCTGCTCGTTGACCCCATAGCGGGGAATGATGGGCCGGTCATTGCGGATGCCGCGGCGGGCGGCCATGCTGTATTCATTCCCGGCTTCCTTACCCCACATATAGTCGGTGAAAAGCGTCTCGCTGTAATTCGTAAAGCCTTCGTGGACCCACATATCTGCCAGGTCTTTTGTCGTCAGGTTATTGCCGAACCATTCGTGACCGCTTTCATGGATGATGATGAAGTCATACATCATCCCGTATTTCGAGCCACGACCGCGATAGCCAAAGGCGTAGTTGTTGCCATAGGCGACGGCGCTTTGGTGTTCCATGCCCGTGTGCTGGACATCGACCAATTTGTAGCTGTCTTCGTAGAAGGGATAGGGTCCCATCCAGTGTTCGTGTGCATGGAGCATATTGTGGACCTGTTCGGGCAGATAGCTTTTTGCCTTGGCCAGGTTATAGTCCAGGACCCAGTAATCGAGGTCCAGGTGGCCTTTTTCTCCCTGGAAGTCTTCGTGGAAGGTGACATATTTCCCGATGTAGGGGATGAGGCAATAATTGCTGATGGGGTTGACGACAGCCCATTTGACCGTCGTTGTGCCGTCTCCGTTGGACTTTTTGAATTGGAGGCGGCCGTTGGAGACGGCGACGAGGGTATCCGGGATGATCATTGTTACCGAGCCTCCTTTATCCGGCTCATCACCCTGGTAGTCTTTGCAGGGATACCAGAGGGAGGCGCCCATGCCCTGGCAGGTGACGGTCATCCAGGGGCGGCCGAGGGAATCTTTTGCGAAGGTCCATCCCCCACTCCATGGCGGGCGCGTGCTCTCATGCGGGATGCCGGAGAAATATGCTTTGACCGTGTTGGTCGAGCCTTTCTTTTGTTTTGGGGTCTTTATGTGCCAGGCGTTCCCTTCCTGGGTAAAGGGAAGGCTTTCGCGGCCGTTGAAGATGATGCTGTCGATATGGAGCGGCGCCTGCAGGTCGAGCTGCATACCCGGCTGGTCATCGCTGACGACGGTGTAGGTGATCAAGTCGCTGCCGGGGGCCGTCTTCGAGAGAAAGTCCGGTGTCACGGTGATGTCATAGCGTTGGATATCCCACCACTTCCTTTCCGGTCCGTCGGTACCCCGGAGGGTGTCCGCGTGGGTAAAGACCCTGTTCTTATATTCTTCCGAGGCACGGGCGACCATGCGGGCGCGTTGGGCGCGGACGCTGTCCGGGTTTGGCTGCGGGCTGGTCTGGGCTATGCCGGCTACAGGCAGTTGGCAGGCTGCCACGGCTAAAAGGCCTAATAAACGAAGCGATCGAAAGGGGCTCATGTAATAATGTAATTAATAATGGAAGTTAGGGCATCCAGAACAATTTGGTCGTTACCCCGTCCGAGCCGCCCATTGCCTGGACGGCGGCGGTGTAGTTCTTCGGGTTGGCGCTTTGTTCGGTCAGCGGGTAGTAGAACCGTAGCGGCAGCGGGGTGGTTTGGCCGACGGGGGGGCTTACCACGTTGATATTCGGGTATCCCAGGCGGCGGATCTCCGTCCAGGAGTCCCATCCCATATTGGCCATGGCGATCCATTTCTGGTAGCCGATCTTTTGCTTGTAGTTGCCGGCGGCGGTGGTATAGGCGACATTCGGTTGCAGCAGGTAGGTCTGTGCCTGTGCGGCGGTGCCGCCCCAGAACAGGATCGAAGCCGTGATCGCGTTGTCATAGTGTTGTTCAGCCGTGCCGCTGACCCCGAAACCCCGTTCGACGGCTTCCGCCAACAGGAATTCCGTCTCCGAATAATCCAGCAGGTCCGAGGGATAGGTAGCAGCTATCCATTGCGCGGAGAAGCCCGAGAAGAGCGCGTAAGAGTTCGAGCCGCCGGCGATTCCGCCTTTGTACGTGCCGTCCGGCGCCTTTGTAAAATACAGGGGCAGGCGCGGGTCGGTGAAGGTGTTCATGGTGTTGACCAGGAGGGCGGCGGGGACATAATCATGTCTGCCGCTGTTGACGATCGCCTGCCAGATGGGGTTTGTATTCCCGGTGGGCGAGGCCTGGTACGGGACCTGGGCGTTGTCGGAATTGGCCGTAAAGACCCCGGTGGCTACGGCTTCCTTTACCTTGGCCGAGGCAGTGGCGGGGTCGGTATCTGCGAGGAGCATGGCCATCTTGAGCTTTAGGGTGGCGGCGAATTTCTTCCAGGCGCTGACCGAGCCCTTATAGATGACATCCGAGGAACCCATAGCCGTTGAGGAGGGGTTCAGCCCGGCGATGCAGGTGTCGAGGCGCAGGAGCAGGTCCGAGTAGACCGTCTTTGCGTCGTCGTATTTCGGGAAGGGGATCGACCGGTTCTCTGCCTGGGAATAAGGGATATTTCCGTAGGTGGCGTTCAGCAGGAAATAGGTATAGACTTCGAGGATATCCGTAATGATGAGGTCGTTGCGCAGGATACCCGCGTCGGTGACCGAACTGGCGAAGAGCCCTTTTGCATCAACCAGGTTATTCAGGACGCCGGAGCTGGCTCCGCCATAGAGGTAGCCCCACCAGTTGTCCGGGGAGTTGTAGGCGGTGAGCACATAATTCGCTTCCGAGTTGTAGAGCGTCTCCGTCCACGTCTGGGCAAACACCCGGAAGGGGGCGATGCCCGAGGAGGTGGTGGTATAGTCGTCCGACAGGCTTTTCTCTGCTGTAAGGAAGAGGCTGGCGGCGGGCACGTTGACCGCGTGTTTCGAGTCGACGTTCAGGTCCTGGATATTCTTTGTGCAGGACGAGGCCAGCAGCAGCACCAGGAAGCATAGTATGGAGAGTGTTCGCATTTGACTAAGTTTTTAAGGTGGCTCAGAATTTGGCTTTGATGTTGAAACCGAAGGTCCTGAAGGTGGGATAGGCGCCCGACTGGAAGCCCTGGGAGCCATTGGCGCCATAGGTGCTGCTGATGGGGATGCCTTGTTCAGGATCCGAGTCGGGGAGGTTCTTATGGATGATCCAGAGGTTGCGACCTGTCAGGGAAACATCGAGGCCTTTTACGAAGGCGATACCTGTCAGGAGTTTAGCCGGCATGGACCAGGTGATATTCACTTCCCGGAGTTTTACGTAGCTGGCATCATAGACATAGGTTCTTTGCGCCTCGTAGTGAAGCGAGCTCCAGGGATATTTGAGCCGGGTGACGCCGCCAACCGAGGAAGAGCCGTCGATGTCCGAGGCGTCGATGAGCACGGTGTTGGGCTTACCGTCTGCGGTGACGCCGGGGAAGAGATAGCCGCCACCTGCCGAGAGGGGTGCCCGTACGCCAACATGATTCTTATTGAAGCCACCCGTATGCGCTGTCAGACCACCCGAGGCTCCGTAGTCCTGGTCGAGGGAGTAGACGCTGCCGCCGTGTTTCATGTCGATGAGGACACCGAGCGAGAATCCTTTATACCGGAAGGTGTTGCTGATGCCGCCAAACCATTTGGGGTTGATATTCCCGATGTCCGAGAGTTTATTGCTGCTGAGTACCGGGTAGCCAGAGGCGTCGGTAAGCGGTTTGCCGTCGCCCAGGGTATCGATCTGACCTTGCTTGTTGACATATTTATAATCGCTGCCCCGGATGATGCCATAGGCTTTACCCGTCTCCGCCACCAGCTGGAGACTATTCTGGTATTTGGCGATGATGAAGGAAGGTTGGTTGTTGTACAGGCTAATGACCCTGCTTTGGTTGGTAGCCCAGTTGACAGCCATGTCCCAGGTGAAGTCCCGCATCCTCAGCGGTTGGAGATTCAGGGTTACTTCGAAGCCTTTATTCTGGATCGTGCCTCCGTTGACATAGAATTGGGAGTAGCCACTGGCCGTGGAGACCGTCACCGGGATGATCTGGTTTATTTCCCGGGCGTGATAGTAGGTGACGTCGAAGCCGAGGCGGCCCTGGAGGAAGGACATTTCCACGCCGCCTTCGTAGGTATGGTTGCTTTCCGGCACAAGGTTGGCGTTGTTGTTTGTCGTCTGGGCGGCAAAGACCGTCTGGGCGTTGAATGGGGTTCCCGAGTTATAGACGTTTTGCAGGCTGGAGATGGGCGCATCGCCGCCTACCGACGCGTAGTTTGCCCTCAGCTTGCCGTAAGTAAGCCAGGTGGTTTGCGGGATGAGCCTGGTAAAGATCCAGTTGGCCGAAACGGCGGGATAATAGTAAGAATTATGGCTTACCGGCAGCGTGGAGGATTTGTCCCGGCGCAGGGTTGCGTCGAGTGTGACCATCTCCTTCCAGGTGAGGGTAGCGCCGGCGAAGATACCGTCGACTTCCTTATGGCCTACCGCCTCGGTGGGTGCGTTGGGAGTGTTGACCGAGTTGCTAAGCGCGTAAAAGCCCGGGACGACCAGACCGCCGTTGGTCGTCGCATTGATCGACGAGGTGTTATCCTGGCGGACGTTGGCCCCGAGGATGGCTTTTAGATTAAAGGCTCCACTGATATTTTTGTCGAAGCTGGCCAGGAAGTCGTAGTTGGTCTCCGAATAGCTGCTGTTTATCCGGGTATAAGAGGGGGTACCGAAGCTGCCTACGTTGTAACGGGTCTCGATCAGCTGGGACCAGTTATCCCGGGATACGCGGCCGAGTACGTTCAGGAAGGGTGCGATCTTCCAGTTGAGGCCGGCGTAACCAAAATAGCGCTGGCGGGCATCCGATTCGAAGTTCTGGTAGCGGACCCAGTAAGGGTTGTCATGGAAGGCCGGTTTTGTGATATTACCCGGCGTGTTTCCCAGGAAGGCGGTGGTTTGCCAGTTCCAGGTGACGTTTGTCAGGGTCCTAAAGTAGTCCGACTTCATTTCGTTGAGGTCGATGCCCGTCTGCCACCATTGGCGGAAGTCCGTCATGGGGTTGATCTGGGTGCCGTTGCCGCCGCCATAGCCATAGCCATAGCGGCCGATGCCGGCCTCATCGGTATAGTTGAACTCACCCATGGCGGTGAGGTCTTTTGACAGGCTGTAGGTGGCGCCGAAGTTGAGCAGGTTCTTCAACGCGTTGCTGTTGGGAAGGTAGCCTTTATCCGTGCTCCGGGTATAGCCCAGCTTAAAAGTGCCCTTGTCGCTGCCCCCGTCCGCGAAGACGCTGGTGGTGGTGGTGACCGGGGTTACGAAGTAATCCGTGGGTTTATTGTGTGGGGCAGGTTTCCATGGGGTGGCTTTTCCGAAATTGGGGTTGCCGGGTGAGAAGGCGTCCCATTGGTAGACCATGAGGCTCGGGTCATAGGCCGGGCCGGTGGCCTGGTCGTTGTCCATCTGTACTTCCAATACCGGAGTGCTGCTAAAGGAGGTAGGGAGGTAATAGAAATACGGGTTCGGGTTCCCACCGCCGGCGCCGCTGGAGCCGTTGCCTTCGCCGTATTGCATCTGGTAAGTGGGCAGGGTGCTTTTATCCGGGGTACCCGCGTTTATCCCGAAGTTGACGGAAATGCCGAGTCCCTTGTTCAGCCTGGAGCCGCGTTTGGTGGTGATCAGGATGACCCCGTTGGAGCCCCGGCTGCCATAGAGCGCCGATGCGGCGGCGCCTTTCAGGACGCTGACCGACTCGATATCCTGTGGGTTGATATCCGCTACTGCGTTGCCCAGGTCATAGTTGCCTGTCGAGTTATTGCTGTTGTCGAAGGGTACTCCGTCGACGACGAAGAGCGCCTGGTTGTTTTGGGTCAGGGACTTCATACCGCGCAGGATGACGTTGTTCGAGCCACCCATCGTATTGCTGGAGGTTACCTGGAGGCCGGCTACTTTGCCGGAAAGATTGTCGACGAAGTTGGTCGTGGGCGTTTTGGTGACTTCCGCGCCGCTGATCTGTTGGGTGGCGTAAGGGAGAGAGTTCTTGCTTCTGCGGATGCCAAGGGCGGTGACGACCACTTCGTTAAGCGCCTGGTTTGTGCGTTGCAGGACGATGGTGAAGTTGTCCCGGTTACCCACCCGGACTTCCTGCGGCTCAAAGCCGACATTTGTAAAGATCAATTCGTCCGTGGCGGAAGCCGCGATATGAAACGTCCCGTTGTCCGTTGTGGAGGTACCACTTCGGCCTGCTTTCAGGCGAACAGTGACGTTGGGAATGGGGGTGCCGGTGGAATCGGTGACCTTTCCGGTGACCGCCCTTTTTTGAGCATGGGCGTTGATACATAGCAAAGAGGCTATGCAACAGCCTAACACGCATGTTAGCAGTTTTCTCATTGCAACAGTTAATTTGGTTTACTATAATATGGAGTAGAACCAAATGTAAGAAGCGCCCTTGCGGGGCGCTTCCTTGTTTTTGATCTATTGTGTACGAAAATTACCTGATCTCGAATTCTTTTTTTACGCGGATGTCGGCGGAGCTGCTGCCGATCATCGCCTGGAATTTACCCGGTTCGACTCGCCAGACATTGTCTTTGTCGAGGAGGGAGAGGTCATCGGGCCGAAGGGTGAATTGTACTGTCCGCTTTTCCCCCGGTGCAAGGGTAATGCGCAGAAAACCGCGGAGCTGTTGTTCATAGACCGTTACGCTGCTGACCTCGTCATTTATGTAGAGTTGTACCACCTCGTCTCCTTTTCGGTTACCCGTATTCGTTACATCTACGGAGACCGTAATGTCGCCTTGCGGGTGCTGGGTCTCGGGGGTGATGGTAAGGTTGGTATAGGAGAAGGTGGTAAAGCTGAGACCATGGCCGAAGGGGTAGAGAGGACCGAAGACGCTGGTGCGGTTCTCGCGTTTGTTGCCAGTTGGCTGGCTGCCGGGTTTATAGGGGAAGTTCCATTCTATCTGGCCGGTGGTCTTCGGGAAGGTGATGCTTAACTTTCCGCCGGGGTTGTTGTCGCCAAAGAGGGTCTCGGCGATGGCCTGGCCGCCAAGGGAGTTGGGGAACCAGGCTTCGAGGATGGCGGGGATATAGCGGTTGGCCCAATTGATGGTAAGCGGTTGACCGTTGATCAGTACGAGGATGACGGGGCGGCCGGTGGCGTACAGCGCCTGCAGGAATTGTTGCTGGCGGCCGGGAAGGTCGAGGCCGGTGCGGGACATGCCCTCTCCTACCCTTTTCTCGTCTTCCCCAAGGACGGCGATGATGACATCCGCGTTACGGGCTTTTCCGACGGCCTCTTCGATGCCTGTCTGTTCGGCAGCCGTGAGCGGTGTGGGGATGAGTTCGCTTTCGGGCCAGGCGCTGTCCACCATTTCGCAGCCTTTTGCATAGTCGAGGGTGACCGTGTTGCCAAGATAGTTACGGAGTCCTTCTTCGACGGAAGTGACGGACAGATGCGATGGACCGTAACGGCTGATGGCGTAAGCCGTTTCCTTTGCCAGGGGGCCGGTGATGAGGATACGGCGCACCTTTTGTTTATCCAGTGGCAGGAGGTTGCTGTCATTCTTTAAGAGGATAAGGGATTCGCGGGCCATTTTTAGCATGAAGTCTTGGGTGCGGCCGGGGGCCAGGACCTCGTCGGCCTTTTTCGGGTCCTTTACATAGGGCTGGTCGAAGAGGCCGAGCCTGAACTTTACGCGGAGCACGTCGGCGACGCGTTTGTCCAGCGTATGGATGGAAAGGTCGCCGTCACGAACCAGTTCGCGAAGGGGTTCAATAAAGGTCTTTGGCGGGGTGAAGTTGGTCCGGACGTTGAGGCCTGCTTCCATTACCTGCCGGACGGCATCTTTGTAGGTAGCGGCTACGTGATGTTTTGTAAAGAGATATTCTACGGCGTCGCTGTCGGAGACGACATAGCCGTCGAAGCCGAATTTCTCCCGGAGGAGTTCGGTGAGGAAGTAATAGCTGCCGGTGATGGGCACGCCGTCCCAGTCGTTGTAGCTGCTCATGACGCCCATAGGGTGGGCTTCCTGAATGACGCGGCGGAAGGCGTAGAGATACAGTTGGTAGAGTTCGCGTGGGGCCACATGCGGGTCGGTGCGGACGCTGCCGTCGCGACCGCCTTTTGGAACGCTGTAGACGGCATAATGTTTTAGGGTGGAGGCAACGCTCTGGTCCTGGATGCCGAGGGTCATTTGTTTGCCGAGTTCTGCGACAAGGAAGGGGTCTTCGCCATAACATTCCAGTGTTCTGCCCCAGCGGGGGTCGCGGGCAAGGTCGAGGATGGGGGCGTAGACATTTGTATAGCCAAGCGCTTTTGCTTCACGGCCGACGATCTCGCCGGCTTCGCGGACGAGGGCGGGGTCCCAGGTGGAGCCGATGGCGATGGGTGCGGGAAGGGAGGTTGCGCGGTCGTGGTTGAGGCCGTGGATCCCTTCGTTGGTGAAGTCCACGGGGATGCCCAGCCGGGTCTGTTCGACGAACCAGTGCTGTACGGTATTGATCGCTTCGGCGTGGCGGCTGAAGGGATAGGAGAGGCTTGTCTGAGCCGCGGTGTTGCCCGCGACGCTGTTGAGGTCTTCGTCGATGTTGGCGATGCCGTCCTTCCAGATCTCGTTCTTCCAGCCGGGAGTGGGCAGAGAATCTTTTAATACCCGGCCGTAGCCATAGAGGGTGGCGGTCTGACAGGTCTTTTCTTCGAGGGTCATCTGGCCCAGGAGGTCGGCGATACGCCGGTCTACCGGCTGTGCCGGGTCTTCGAAGATGTCTTTTATCCCATTTTTATTAAAGTCGATCCAGCCGTCGTGGTAGATGCTTTTGTATTGGGCATTGGCAAGTTGGGCTATGAGGCAGCAGGCCGCTGCCATAATGATGGTGCGCATCCGTAAATATACGGCTTACCATGCTTCGTTCTTTTGGTAGGCCAGGATTAAAATAATCCCGCTGATGAGTCCCGAGAAGCCGATGAATTCCTGGCTTTCGATGTCCAGTTTGCTATATACGAAGAGTATCTGGCCGATGATCAGGAAGAGCGAGAAGGCGATGAGGATGAGCCGGCGAAAATTGCTTTTTGATTTGCCTTTTACCAGGCCGAGAAGGGAAATAAGGGAAAAGAAGATGCCCACAAGCGTTGTCATGTGTTTTGTTTTTCATGAGGGTTGGATTAACAAAATCAAAATACGAATGAGCGGGGCTATTTCCAATAGGAAAAGTACCGGGGGTTTCCCGCAGGTAAGAGAAAAGTACTACTTTATGTCAAGCCATTCGGCGGGTGGCAGGCCAAGTCCGCGGCAAATGGCAAGAATGGTCGTGATCGGGGGGTCTGTTTCGCCGGCTTCGATGGCTGCGAGTTCCCGGCTGTCGATGCCGGTGTGGGTGGCGAGTTGAGCCAGGGTGAGGTCTTGTTGTTGGCGAAGCTGGGTTAGTCGCCGGCCGAGCTTGCGCAAGGCCTCCTGCTGTTTGTCCATAGTAAGGGTTGTAATAAGAGAATGTGTGCCAGGGGATGGCAGGGACAGCAAGAGGGAAATGAAGTATTGGGGCTCCCGGTGGGAGTCCTCTCTTATTACGGGGTCAACCTGAACATAACCATTCAGCCAGGGGAATCGTTATACCGGCTCGTATTCCAGCAGGATGCCGGGCTGAGCTTCCAGGGCAACGGCGAGTTGCAGGAGCGTAGTGAAGGTGATATTGATCATCCCCTTCTCGATCTTTGCGATCTTGCTGTTGTCGATGCTACATGCATACGACATCTCGCGGAGGCTGAGCCCTTTCTCCTTGCGGAGTCTTCTCAGGTTATCTCCGAATTGTTTTAATACCTTTTTATCGGCTGGAGTTATCATTATTTTTTTCCTTCTAATGTGGGCCTAAGGTGGAAAGTTTTTTCAAAATCAATGAGGTCTAATTGGTCCGCAAATGAGATTTAATAATTCGTTCATCCACGAATTCCTTATTACCCGGGTACCCGGCCTATCCCCGGGGACCTGTTACGCATCATCTTCGAGTCGGCGATACCGTAATACGGAGCCTGCCGTCTTACGGTCTAGCGGATCTGCGGGAAGGCCATCCCGGTGATCTTTCGATAGAGGTCTACGGCGTAGAGGTCGGTCATCCCGGAGATGAAGTCCACGACGGACTGGGTGTCGTTGTAAAGACTGCCCGGGGCGCCCTTTATGACGAATTGCTTTGAGATCAGCTGGAGCAGCTTTTCCGACTTTACGTTGCGGGGATCGAGCACGGCGGCAAAGAATTCCTTTAGCATTCCGCCGATGACGTTGTACCCGGCGATCTCGATCTCCACTACGGACCGATGGTTATAGATATGCTGCACCGAGAAGGCATCGATCTCTTTTACCAGCGACAGTTCCCGCGGCGGCAGGTAATCGATAAGAGATCTGTTGAGGTTGCCGGCGAGGAGTTCGGCTTCTTTTTCCATAAAAATGTCGCGCACACGGAAGATGAGGAGGTTGATCAGTTTTGCGCGCAGGAATTGCACTTTCTGGTTGTCGTCGGTTATTTCCAAAAAGATCTTTTCTACCCTGTCACGCGCGTCATAGCCCGTTTCGTCATCGAAGAAAGACAGGAAAAGATGGGCGATGGTATCGATGGAGATGATATTAAGGCGGTGGGCATCCTCGAAATCAATGATGCGGTAACAGATGTCATCGGCCGCCTCGACGAGATACACGTAGGGGTGCCGGGCGAAGACATTCTTTGTCCTATCGGGTTGCGGGATGCCGAGTTCCTTTGCGATGGAGCGCCAGGTTTCGAGCTCCGAGTCGAAGAAGCCGGATTTCTTTGTGGCGAGCTGTTGTTTGTTAAAGCCGTTGAGGCTGTCGGAGGGATATTTGACGAGGGACGCCAGCGTGGCATAGGTGAGGCGAAATCCGCCCAGGGTCTTTTCGTTGAAGTTATGGGTCAGGGTGCGAAAGGCATTTGCGTTTCCCTCGAAATAAAGAAAATCCCGTTGCTGATTTGGGCTTAGCTCCCCTTCGAAGCGGCGTTTTGTTTCTCCTTCCAACTGGCGGAAGAAATTCCGGATGGCATCTTCGCCGGAGTGGCCGAAGGGCGGATTTCCGATGTCGTGAGCCAGGCAGCCTGCGGCGATGACCGAGGGTAGTTCATACTTATAGAATTCGCGGAACTCCTCTCCCTGGTGCGGGTATCTTTCCGCCAGGGCATCGCCTACCGCCTTGCCGAGGGACCTGCCGACGGAAGCCACTTCGAGGCTATGGGTAAGCCGGTTATGGACGAACACCGGGCCGGGAAGGGGAAAGACCTGGGTCTTGTTCTGAAGGCGCCGGAAGGCCGAGGAGAAGATGATCCGGTCATAGTCTCTTAAAAAAGAGGTTCGGAGTTGTGGGTCTGCGATACGGGCTGCGCCCGTCTGGGCGGGGTCGGTCAGGGATCTGCCCGATGAACCGGTACGGATGGGGCTATAGAGATGCTGCCAGTTCATGTTTTATTTTGTCGGTTTATAGCGTACGGTGTTTACCAGCGTTCCGATGTTGTCGATGGTGATCTCCACTTTGTCCCCCTTGGCGAGGGTGAATTCGTTGTCCGGGACGAGACAGGTGCCCGTCATCAGGAAGCAGCCGTGGGGAAAATCCATGTCGCGGTAGAGCCAGGCCGCCAGGTCGGGCAATTTTCTTTTTATCTGGCTGATGGCTACTTCGCCGGTATATACTTTTTCGCCGTTGCGAAGGATGGTCATGCTGATGCGGGTGGTTGGGGGGAGGGGTTCGGCCGGTACGTAGAGGCAGGGGCCGAGGGCGGCGCTGCGTTGGTAGACCTTTGCCTGGGGCAGGTAAAGCGGGTTCTCGCCTTCGATGCTGCGGGAGCTCATGTCGTTGCCGATGGTATAGCCCTGGATGCTGCCGTTTGAGCTGATGAAAAGGGTGAGCTCGGGTTCGGGGACGTTCCAGGAGGAGTCATGGCGGATATAGACCTCTTCGTCCTGTGCGGCTACCCGGTGCGGTTGGGCTTTGAAAAAGAGTTCGGGACGTTCGGCCTCATAGACCTTATCGTAGAAGGTTGCGCCGCCGGATCCTTTTGATTCCTCCATGCGGGCGTCGCGGCTGCGCAGGTAGGTAACCCCGGCGGCCCAGACCTCCTGGGTCCCGATGGGGGCCAGGAGCGAGCTGTTGAGCAAGGCGCCGGCTTCAGTGTCAGCAAGCATTTCTGCGTTGCTTTGCAGGGAATGCAGATGACTATGAAGGTTTTCGCGGTTGATCAGTTCATCCCAGGGTTGGTCGAGACGGTAATAATTGTTTGCCGATTCGAGAATGGTGCCCTTGCGGGTTCTGTATAACTTCATAAGTTACCTGGTATAATATTGTATATTGAGAATGCAATCGGACAAATATAAATCTTTTCATAACGGGGCGCTTCAAAGTTTAAGCTCATTTTAATTGACAAGGTTTGCATTATTCCTTTGCTTTTTGTACTTTATAAACTCAGGTCTGGTTTGGAGCATGTGCTTATCGTCGGCTTACCATCAATATTTAATTATCTATGGAAGAGCATAAACCCAAAAAGTCCCGATCCAACCCCTTTTCTTTTCGGTATTTTTCTATCCGTAAGCAGTTGCCCCTTTTGATCTGCCTGCTTCTTGTGATCGTGATCGTCCTGTTTGGCACCATTTCCTATATGGGAGTCCGGCGTGCGTCCCTTAGCATCGGGCAACAGCGGCTAAAGAGCCTCACGGAACAGCTTTCTTCCTTATTTCAGCAAAACATGCATGTCCTTGCGACGGGAACAAAGGCGATCGCCAGCCGGCAGGAGGTGGTGGATTACCTGCAGGCGGCTCCCGGCCATCAACCCACTTCCGAGCCTGTGATGGCGGCCCTGCAAAAGCTGCTGGCGGATTCCCAGACGGTGCGGGTGGAGTTGTACGACCTTGAGGGGAGGGAGGTTTTGCATGCGGAAACGGTTAAGACCCGGGCATTTACCGGGCGAGCTTCCCGCGAGGAAGATGGTGCGGATATGACAAGGCCGGACGCAACAAAAGAGATCACCGATGGTAGCGCCGACAGCAGTTTTGCCGGCAAGTTCTATCGTGCCGGTGACAGCCTTTATTTCCCCATTATCGTCCGGGTGACGGCGGGAGGCAGGGCTCTTGGTTATCTTATCCGCTGGCGGCCGGTGCGGGCGACTCCCCAGGCCATTGCCCAACTGTCCCAGTTGATAGGGGCAAAAGCCGCATTCTACTTTGGCAATAGGGACGGATCATTGTGGACTGATCTGTTGCGGCCGGTAGCCGCTCCCATCATGGCCACTGCCAGCCTGCACAATATCGTCAGCTACAGAAGCCCGGACAACGGGAACAAAGTAATTGCCTATTCGCTGCCCGTAGTGGGCTCCAAATGGACCCTACTGGTGGAATTGTCGGAAGGGCAGCTACTGGAAGCCGCCAACCGATTTCTGTATTGGATGGTAGGGATAGGGGTGCTGCTGGTCGTCACCGGGAGCCTTATTGCGTGGTTTATCAGTCGCAGTTTTACGCGGCCCCTGGAGAAGCTTCAGCGAGCCACCGCGGCAATCGCTGCCGGGGATTATTCCTCGACTGTTGCCGTACACCGGCGGGATGAGCTTGGAAAGCTGGCAGCGTCCTTTAATTCCATGGTCGCACAGGTATTTCATGCACGGGAGGAGTTGGAGAACAGGGTGAGGAGCCGGACGCAGGAGTTGGAGGCCGTCAACAGGGAACTGGAGGCCTTTTCGTATTCCGTTTCGCATGACTTGCGGGCGCCGCTGCGGGCGGTAAGCGGATATGCGATGATGCTCAAAGAGGATTATGAGGACAGTTTTGATGATGAGGCCAAACGGATCACGGGCAATATCCTTTCCAACGTCAGGATGATGGGAAGGCTGATCGATGACCTGATCGGCTTTTCCCGTTTAGGTAAACGGGAGGTGAGGCGACAGGTGGTGGATATGAAGGCGTTGGCGGAGCAGTGTGTCGCAGAGTTGTCGCTTTTGTGGCCGGAGAACAAGTTTGTCATCGTCGTGGGGTCCCTACCCTCTTGTATGGGTGATGAGGATCTGCTCAAGCAGGTCTGGATGAACCTGATCGGCAATGCGATGAAATATTCCTCGAAGAACGCCGAAGCCCGGATAACAGTGGGGTCGATAAAGGAGAGAAGAGAGGTCGAATATTTCATCCGGGACAACGGCGCCGGAATGGATATGCGGTATGCAGACAAACTGTTCAAGGTGTTCCAGCGTCTCCACAGCCAGGAGGAGTTCGAAGGTACGGGTGTGGGTCTCGCGCTGGTGAAACGCATCCTGGACAAACACGGGGGGGATATCGTGGTGGAATCATCGCCGGGGAATGGCGCCACCTTTTCTTTCCGGATACCGGACTGATCCATACCATGCTATCATCTAAATGTAACGATATGCTAAATCAAGTCGAAGTTTTGTTGGTGGAAGACAATATTCACGATGCCGAAATGACCATTCGCGCCCTTAGGAAGGTGAACCTGGCCAACAACCTTGTCCATGTGAAGGATGGGGCCGAAGCGCTGGATTTTATCTTTGCGCAGGGAAAGTTCGCCGACCGCGAAACGGTCCATCTTCCGAAAGTGATCTTGTTGGATATCAAGATGCCGAAAGTTGATGGTATCGAGGTGTTGAGACAGCTCAAATCCAGAGAAAGCAGCAAGGTCATTCCGGTGGTGATCATGACCTCTTCGAAAGAAGAGCAGGACATCATCAGCAGCTATCAATTGGGAGTGAACAGCTATGTCGTAAAACCTGTCGACTTCGAGGGATTTGCCAAAGCGGTGAGCCAATTGGGGTTATATTGGTTGCTGACCAATCAACCTCCTGTCAATCAACCTTAAATAGCCCGAAGATGGAAACTCTGTTAAAAATACTGCACCTGGAAGACCTGGCTGCGGATGCCGAGATCGTAGACCGGGTATTGCGAAAGGCGAACTTTCACTTTGAAAAGCGGGTAGTCACCGACAGACCCGATTTTGTCCGGGCCCTGCGAGAGTTCCGGCCGGATATCATCCTCTCGGACCATTCGCTGCCGACCTTTAATTCCCTGGAAGCGCTGAGGATCACGCGGGAGGAAGGCATTGCTGCGCCCTTTATCCTGGTGACGGCAACCGTCTCCGAGGAGTATGCGGTAAATGTCATAAAGGAGGGTGCGGTTGATTATATATTAAAGGACAGGTTGGAGCGGTTGCCCAACGCCGTTGAGAACGCGCTGGACAAGTCCAATATGGAAAAGGCACGGATGTATGCGGACGAGGCGTTACGGTCTTCCGAGCAGAAATATAAATTATTGTTCGAGAGCAATCCCATGCCCATGTGGATGTTTTCCATCAAAAGTCTGGCCATCATCGATGTAAACGAGGCAGCCATGATGCACTATGGCTATTCCCGGGAAGAATTCCTTTCTCTCAAGGCCGGGAACATCTGGAACGAACAGATGCGGGAGGCGTACCGGTGCGGGATCTGGAAACATAAAAAAAAGGACGGAACGCTGATCGATGTCGAGGTCATCGCACATGATTTTGTGCATGGCCAGGAGCCCGTGATCCTGATACTCGCCATCGATATTACCGAGAAGCTCCGGGCGCAGGCAGAGCTGGCAAGACAGGCGGATATCCAGCAGAAACTGGTCACGGAGACGAGCATACAGGTGCAGGAGAGGGAAAGGGAGCAGATCGGAAAGGAACTGCATGACAATATCAACCAGATCCTGGCTGCTACCAAGCTGTACCTGGACCTGGCCATCAAGGAAGGAGAGGATGAGGAAATCACTTCAATATTGGTCAGGAGTCATCAAAATGTCAGTTCCGCCATGGAAGAGATCCGCCAGCTAACCCAAACCCTGGTAGCCCCATCGCTTGGGGGTATCGGTCTTGACAAAGCGTTGTCCCAACTGATCGAAAACCTTCCGCCTTCCACCTCCCTGCAGCTATGCCTGGACACTTCGGAATACAGGCGGGACATAGCCGATGAGAGTATGAAGCTCACCTGTTACCGTATCGTCCAGGTCCAATTGAACAATATCATCAAGCATGCGCGTGCGAAGAAAGCCTCCATTCGGCTAAAGAGGTCCCGCCAACTGGAATTGATCATCCAGGACGATGGGATTGGTTTCGATGTGGAAAAGAGGACGCCGGGCATCGGCCTCAGGAATATCAGGAACCGGGTAGGTTTTTACAACGGCCAGGTTTCGATCTTCTCTGAACCGGGCAGCGGATGCACGCTTACTATTAGCATTCCCCTTTGACCATCACTTCACTTCGCGGATATTGAGCAGCCACCCTTTGCCTTGTTGAACGGGAATAGGGTCGCCGGGGGCGAATTGGCGCGCCGGCTGGAAGTTCTTTATTTCCGGGGCTTCGATGGTGGCGTGGGCCTTGTCGATACCGAGTTGTTGCCAGTCGATGGCCAGGTTTACCGTAGTATCCTGCCCGGCCCAGGATGCCAGTGCGATCATCGCGGCGCCGGACTTTTTAAAAACGGTGGCAGGGATGTTAGCGTTTCCTGTCTTTACGGGACAGTCGGGACTCCAGTAGCCGATCATCCTGGTGTCTTTTATCCCGAAATCATCCCAGGCCTTCCAGATAGGCCGGGGGTCTGCGTTATCCGACCAGGGCATCCGGTTGGTCATGCCATAGATCATCCCGCGCCAGGGATTGCCGCCGCCCTGGAGCATTTCTCCCATCAGCCCGAAGGGGATACCGCTGACTTCCGTGAGGAAGAAGTCCGGTGGGTTCTTTTCATAATCGAAGTACTCCCCAAACCAGAGGCGGTTAAGGTAGGGGAAATGTTCCATATACAGGTTGGCGCTGTTGTTGAAGCCATCGCGCGGGTTGTATTGGTTGGCCGAATGGAGGTCGATGATCCCCGGGTGGCCGTCCTTTGTCAGCACCCGTTTGATCCGTTTCATCGTGACGCGATCGAAGGCTACGTCGTCGAGATAGATGCCATCGATGCCCGTGTTTTGAACCAGCCAGTTCATTCCTTCCACATAGTAGTTATGCCAGCGGCTCATGCCACTATTGATGATGGCGGCATCTTTTATCTCCGGTACGAACCAGGCCGGGATGTAGTCGTCACCCAGGTGTTCCTGCAACCAGGAGAAGCCTTTGCCCGGTCCGGCGGAATAGATCTCGTTGCCGAGGCTGCGGAGGGCGAAGGTCTCATAGGCGTGATCGGAGAGTTCCCGGATGGTGTTGTAGATCTTTACCTTTAGTCCGCGTTGATGGGCGCTGTCGATATAGGCTTTTAGTTTTGCCGCCTCGATAAATGGGTAATTGATCCAGGGGTTGATGGGGGTGGCGTGGTGGATATTGACTACGGTGGCGCCGGCGGCTTTGATCGTGTCGAGGTTGGCGTATTTATGATAAAACCGGGTTGCCCACTGGAAGTCCGTGTTAAGGGGATGGAAGGGAGTGATGAGCAGGTTGAAATTATAATAGAGCGTATCGCCTTTTTTTAGCTGGCGCGGACCGCTGTAGTTGTTGGCCAGCATGGATTTACCCTTGATCCCGATGTCGATGCCGCCTTTGTCCCCGTTGGCCCAGGATGTCGGGGCCAGGAGCGGCTTTTGCAGATAAAAGTTGGTATTGAGGGGGCGGACATAGTGTTGGTCGCGGAGCGAATATTGCAGGCCGCCGTTGACGGCGCCAATCCATGCTCCATCCTGGTTCTTGTGCGTTACGTCCCATTTCCAATGGTACATGCTGTCAGGCCGGTAACCGCCTTTTTGCCCCAGTCCCATCATATAGGTGGTCATTTCCTTTTGGAAGGGGATGTGCATGACGATGTCTTTGAGGTCGAGGTCCTGCAGGGCGGTGACTTTTACCGTATAGGCCAGGAAGCCGTCGAATTCCAGCGAGGCGGTGACGTCCATGCGAAGTTCATCTGCCGTGGATGATGCCTGCCAGCGGATGGTGCCCTGGGTTCTTTCCGTAAATTGGAGTCCCTGCGCTTTAAGGCGGATGTCTTTTCCATCCGTGCGTTTTGTAAAATGGAAGTGGATATTTTCGGCGAGGAGGTTGTTCGGCGTTGTCGTGATCTCTGTCATTTCGGGCGAGAAGAAGGTTTGGATCTGTTCGGGATAACCTTGCGGGTTGAGGCGGATCTTCCGGCCGAGGAGGCTGATGAGGGTATCGCCGTCGATGGTGAGTGGTGTATAGGGTGCGATGACGGTGTTCTCCTGTGCGAGGGTAGAGTTGAGCCATTTGAGGCGGGTCATTTTCGCGGGGTCGCCGGCGACGGGGTGGTTGGTGATGGTGAGGTTGAGATGGAGGATTTGTGGTCCCGCGTTATTTGCACGGATGGTGACGGAAACCGGGTAGGTTCCCGGGGTCGCCTTTTCGGGAATGTCGATGCCAAACCAGAGGGGTTGGATATGATCTTGTGATCCGTTTATTTGTTTTGTAAAGGGATGACCATCGTAGGTGGTACCGGTGGTGTTGATACAGGTGATATTGAATGGCGAGTTGAAGGAGGCCTGGATGTCTTCCAGGTCTTTTACCGCGAAGATGCCTATTTGGAAGGTGAAATATTCTCCTTTGCCGGCGGTGAAGTTGGTCGAGGAGCCTTTTTTTATCCAGCGGGCCGGCAGGTCCGTTCTCATCCGGATGGGGTGCTCGCGGTCTTCCGGGAAGAGGAGGAAGGCCTTGTCTTTGTATTTTGCTTTTAGGGTGGTGGTTTCTTTTGCTGTTGCGATGACCTCCATGGGATAGAAGCTGTTGAAGCTGTCGATGGATTGAATGGCGGTGACGGTGCAGTTGACGGGGTTAATATTATAGCGAATGCCGTCGCCTGTATCGGGAGTTGTTAAGTAAATTCCTTTAGGGTAGTTGCTGTGCCCTTCATTTCGATAGGGAAGATAATAGATATAATAGATCCCTTTACCGGAAATGGGTTTGAATACGACATCCCCGGATTCGCGGGTGAGGGAGTTTGCTGTCGAGGGAATGAGGGCGCCGGTCTTTTGATCCTGCACGATGATCCGGTGGGTGAAGGGGCCGGTCATCGGGAGACGCCAGGGGACCAGCGCGTGGGCGGTGGCGCCGGGGCCGTTGAAGCGGATGATGGCGCGGTGGTTGCCGAGGGTGTCGGGGTTCCAGCAGCCGGGGCAGGACTGGTATTTGATCTCCTGGGCCTTTGCGGCGGCCGTAAGGGTAATCAGGAGGAGGAGAATGCACAGCTTTTGCATTAGCCGAAGGTAAGGCCTAAATTTGGAGTATGACGAAAGCAAACCGGGTGATCTTTTTTATCAATAAAAGCGTGCACCTGCTGGACCTGGCGGGGGCGGTACAGACATTTTATGAGGCGGCGGAGTATGGACATTCGTATGAGATCCTGTACGTCGCCGACGACCCGGGCCCCGTGAGTTCGGCGGGGCTGCCTTTTGCGCGGTTGGAGCATTATACGACTGTGGAGCCGGGGGATGGCGACCTGCTGATCGTCCCCGGTTTTGCCTTGCGGGAACTGGCCGGAGCCACAAGGCCGGGGCTGCTCGATTGGCTGAGGAAGGCCGGCGAGGCCGGGGCCGTCATCTGTTCCGTATGTACGGGCTCTTTTCTCCTTGCGGCGGCGGGGTTGCTGGACGACAAGGAGTGTACCACTCATTGGAAGTATACCGCCCGGATGCAAAAAGAGTATCCCCGGCTGAAGGTACAGACCGACCGGCTTTTTGTCAAGTGCGGGAAGATCTATACCAGCGCGGGGGTGACGACGGGGCTCGATATGGCGCTCTTCCTGCTGGAGGAGAAGCATGGGCCGGAGTTTGCCTACAAGATTGCGCGGGAGATGGTCGTCTATATCCGGCGGGACGGCGCCGAGCCCCAGGAGAGCGTTTATCTGCAACACCGCGCCCATATCAACAACGACGTTCATGTGGTACAGGATTGGATCGTCAACAACCTGCAAAAGAAGATGCGGATCGAGGACCTTGCCGCGCTGATCTATACGAGTCCGCGCAATCTTACGAGACTTTTCAAAGCCAGTACGGGGATCACCGTCGGGGAATACCTGGAAAAGCTGCGGGTTGAGAAGGCCGTCCACCTGCTTCGTCAGCGGACGAAGATCGGGACTATTCCCCGGCAGTGCGGGTTGCAAAGCGCCAACCAACTGAGGCTGTTGTTGAAAAAGCACACGGGGAGGCTGCCGAGTGAGTTGTCCGCCAGTTGACGGGATTGTCCCGATACTACGCTTTTATGTCCGCCTGTTTTCCGGGCTACGCCGGTAGCTTTACAGAAACAATCAAGCTATGAGGACTCTTCTTTTCCTATGTCTTTTTTTCTTTTTCGCGGGCAGCCTTTCTGCACAGGTACCGGACGGCGATGGCACCGGGTATTTTTGCGGGATCTGTGACAATGCATGCGACAATCTTTTCTTTACCCAACCCGGGGTTTGTCCCCATTGCGGGATGCCCCTTTTAAAACAAACCTATGCCGAAAGGCGGGAATTAATGAAAAATTATAATAAGAAAATGTCTATCTGCTTTTACTTACAGGATGGGGTCGAGGTACTTGATTTTGCCGGACCGATGGAAGTATTCTCCTATGCGGGGTTCCGGGTCTTTACCGTCTCGCGGAAAAAGGAGCCGATCACCGCCCAGGGGATCCTCAAGATCATGCCTGACTATAGTATTGACGATGCCCCGCCGGCCGACATCCTGGCTTTTTTTGGCGGGAATGCGGGGAATGCGACAAATGACGAAGCGGTGATTGCCTGGGTCCGGAACAGGATACCCGCCACCCAGTATTTCTTCTCCGTCTGCACTGGCGCTTTTATCATGGGGAAGGCGGGGCTCCTGGACGATCTTACCGCGACGACCTTTCATGCGAGTATCGAGTCGCTCCGTACCGCGCAACCAAAAACCCGGGTCCTGGCGAACGTCCGGTGGGTGGATAACGGGCATGTAATAACGACAGCCGGTATTTCTGCGGGGATAGACGGGGCACTACATCTTGTTACCCGGTTAAAAGGAGAGGAACTGGCGAAAGAAACGGCTGCATATATGGAATACGATAAGTGGATTCCCAACCAGGGTATGGTTGTAAATAAGTAAGAAATTGGGTTATATTTGCAAATACTTCACTCAAATGGTGGAGTATTTACATTATGTCACCCATCGCAATTTATCACGAACATCCCGACTGGTTCAAGCCGCTTTTCGAAGAGCTGAACAACAGGGGTATCCCGTACACCCGGCTGAATCCCGCGGCCCATCATTTCGCTATCGAAGCGCCGGCTCCCGATTATTCTCTTTTCTTCAACCGGATGAGTCCGTCGGCTTATCTGCGGGATGGAGTCCAGGGCATTTTTTATACGTTGAATTATCTCAAGCATCTCGAATATCACGGCATTCCGACCGTCAACGGATATAAGGCTTTTGTTGCCGAGACGTCGAAGGCGTTGCAACTGGAGCTGATGCAGTCGCTGGGTATCAAGTATCCCAAGGCGCATGTCGTGAATCATCCATCACAACTGGCAGCGGCTGCAGAAGGGCTGCGTTTTCCCGTGGTGGTAAAGGCCAATATCGGCGGAAGCGGCGCGGGGATCACGAAGTATTCCACGCTGCAAGACCTGAAGGATGCCGTGGAGCAGGGCGGGATGGATTTCGGTGTCGATCATACGGCGCTGTTGCAGGAGTTCATCCCCGCGCGGGACGGGTATATTACCAGAGTAGAGACTTTGGGCGGGAAGTTCCTTTATGCGATCCGCGTCTATCTCACCGGCGACACGTTCAACCTGTGTCCGGCCGATATCTGTCAGACGAATACTGGCGTTGAATTGGTCCGGAATGCCTGTGCCATCGAAGCGCCCAAGAACGGGCTGAAGGTGGAAGGCTATACGCCGCCGCCGGCCGTCATCAAGGCGGTGGAGACGTTGGTTCAGCAATCCGGGATCGATGTCGGCGGGATCGAGTATATCATCGACGACCGGGATGGGGAGTTGTTGTATTATGATGTAAATGCCTTATCGAATTTTGTCGCGGATGCCGTCAACGTGATCGGGTTCAACCCGCATCACCGGCTGGTCGATTACCTGGAAGAGCGGGCCGGGGCGCAACAGGGTAAAAAAGTGAAACCACTTCAAAGCATGAGCTTATGAGATACGGATACTGGATGCCCGTGTTTGGCGGATGGCTGCGAAACGTAGATGACGAGCAGATGACGCCTACCTGGGACTATGTAAAGAAACTGGCGATACGGAGCGAGGAGATCGGGTTCGATCTTTCGCTGATTGCCGAGCTCAACCTGAATGATATCAAGGGGGAGCAGGCGCCGTCGCTGGATGCGTGGTCGACGGCTGCCGCGCTGGCTGCCGTCACGCACAAACAGGAACTGATGGTCGCGGTGCGGCCCACTTTCCATAACCCCGCCCTGCTTGCCAAGCAGGCGGCCAATATCGATCATATCAGCAATGGAAGGCTTTCACTGAATGTCGTTTCTTCCTGGTGGCGCGACGAGGCCACCAAATATGGCGTCGGATTCGAGCAGCATGACGACCGGTATGCCCGGACGGCGGAATGGCTGACGGTGCTGAATGGTGTCTGGCAACAGGACGGCTTCAGTTTTAATGGAAAATACTACCGGGTCGATAATAATACCCTGCAGCCAAAGCCGGTATCGCGTCCAAGGCCCGCCATCTATGCCGGCGGGGAGTCGGAGACGGCGAAGGACCTTATTTCGACTACCTGTGACGGTTATGTGATGCATGGCGACGAGCCGGCTACCATCGGCAAGCGGATCAGGGATATGAAGGAAAGAAGGGAAAAGAAGGGGCTGCCGCCGATGCAGTATGGGGTTGCCGCCTATAGTGTCATCCGGGACAACGATGCCGCGGTGAAGAAAGAGCTGGAGCGGATCACCAATGTCCAGCCGGGCAGTGCGGGGTATAACAACTACCAGCAATGGCTGGCCGGGACTCAATTGGAGCAAAAGGTTTCCCTCGAAGACTATTCGGTTTCGAACCGGGGTTTACGGTCGGGACTGGTTGGGACTGCACAACGTGTGGAGGATCGCATTGCGGCTTTTGAGGAGGAGGGGGTTGATTTCTTTTTGTTGCAGTGCAGTCCGCAGTTGGAGGAGATGGAGCGATTTGCCGATACCATCATTAAAAAGGAACTCGTATAAGCATGAGAAAATATATCTTCTTACTCGTAAGCATGGCCTTCGGTCATGCTTTGTTTTGTCAGCCAACTGTACATGGCCCCGAGAAGGGCGCTTTGCTGATCATCGGCGGGAATGTAGGGTCGACCGCATCCATCTGGAATAAATTCACGGAGCTGGCCGGGGGCAAGGAGAAAGCCCATATCGTGGTGGTCACGGCGGCGTCGGGGGACAGTGCGGCTTATGACACGGCTGATGTGAACACGGTGAAGCGGCAGACCGGGATCGCGGATGTGGTGTTGCTGCATACCCACGATCTGCGGACCGCCAACAGCGAAGCCTTTATCGCGCCGTTGAAGCGGGCCACCGGGGTCTATTTTGTCGGCGGCCGGCAGTGGCGGATAGCCGATTGTTATCTGAATACGCTGACCCACCAGGCTTTTTTCGATGTGTTGAATAGAGGGGGCGTCATTGCAGGGAGTTCGGCCGGTGCATCGATACAGGGGTCCTTTCTTTGGCGGGGGGATACGAAGGGGGCAGAGATCCTTATCGGCGATCACACGCAGGGGCTGGGCTTTCTAAAGAACTCGGTGATCGACCAGCATGTGTTGCGCCGGAACCGCCAATTCGACCTCGTCAATCTTATCGAGAAGGCGCCGCAGCTGATCGGCATCGGGCTGGATGAAGCCACGGCGGTGCTTGTGCAAAGGGATACGCTGGAGGTGCTGGGGAAGTCCTATGTTGCTATTTATGATCATGGGACCACTGTACCGGGGCCTTTCTTTTTTCTAAGTGAAGGACAGAGATACGATCTGAAGCAGCGGAAGGTGATCCGGGTGCCGCGACCTGGCGCCGGCGCCGTGGAAGGAGATGAAGAAAAGTAGTCCACAGGATCTGCATGTCGAGGCCAAAGCCGGCTTTGTCGACATAATAAGCATCCCAATGATAGCGCTGGAAGATCGTGCTCCGGTCGCATACGATGCCGTGCAATCCTTTTGATTGCGACATCCCGGTTATACCCGGTTTTACCTTTTCCCGGAAGGCGGTTTCAGGAACGATGGCGGAAAATCGCCGGCAATCGGCCGGCATATAGGGCCGGGGGCCAACTATGCTCATCGAGCCCATGAAAACATTAAAAAATTGTGGCAATTCATCCAGGTGCGAGAGCCGGAGCCAACTGCCGAACGGCGTGATCCGGGCATCGTCGCTTAGGACAGGGTGCTGGTCCGCGTGTGGGTTGACCACCATGGTCCGCAGCTTGCAACAGGCGAATAGTTTTCCGCCCTTCCCCACCCTTTTCTGTACAAAGAATACCGGCCCGGGAGAATCCCGTCGAATCAGCCAGGCCAGCAGGGGTAACAGCCAGCTTAAGACACCCAATATAACAAGGGTAGAGACGACCAGGTCGAATGCTCTTTTTAGTATTACCATCGTAATAGAAAACGTATAGCGGCCCGTCGAGGTTGCTTTGGGATTTCGCCGGGGCAAGCAACCGATGCCTCCGGGGGCGCGTTTATTTCTCTATGGCATTACGATCGAGCATATTGAAAGTGATAGCATATTTTGACCTATTCAGCTATCCTTTGGCAATTCAAGACATCTGCTGGTTCCTCGACGTAGAAGCCCGGCAGGAAAATGTACAGGAAGAGGTGGAGGCCCTTGTCCGGGAGAACCGGCTGTTCCGGGTCGGCCCCTTCTTTTCTTTGCAGGACGATCCTGCCCTGGCGGTCAGACGGCTTCGGGGCGAGGTGCGTGCGGATGAACTGTTGTCGATCGCCAACCGGGGTGCAAGGATCCTTTACCAGTTTCCCTATGTACGCGGCGTTTGTATCTCGGGCTCGCTTTCCAAGCGCTGTGCCGACGAGAAGGCCGACATCGACTATTTTATCATCACCCGGGCCAACCGGCTTTGGATCGCCCGGACGCTGATGCATCTTTTTAAGAAGCTGACCTATCTGCGTGGACGTCAGCACCGCTATTGCATGAATTATTTCGTGGACGAGGAGGCGATGGAAATAAAAGAAAAGAATATTTTCACCGCCGTCGAACTGATCACGCTGATGCCCGTCTGTGGCAACGGCGGACTTGTCAAATTCTTCCAGGCCAACAACTGGACCAGCGAGTACCTCCCTCATTATCACGACCGGCCAAAGGAAGCGGAAGGCACTCCAAGTTCTTCCCTGCTGAAGCGGGTGCTCGAGAAACTGCTCGACCACCGGCTGGGCGACCGGCTGGAAAATTATCTCCGCGGGCTTACGGACCGGCGCTGGAGCAGGAAGACGGAGCGGGGCGATATCAACATGAAGGGCGATACGATGACCCTGCAATGCGACCAGCACTATAGCCGGCCCGACCCCGAGATCTTCCAGCAAAAGATCCTCAATAAGTATCACCGGCGGGTGAAAGAGGTGATGGAAAAAACCAATGGCTATTTCTTTTCTTCATGATACTCCTGTTCTGTATTGATAGCCCAAAGGTTCTCTTTAGACGGAACACCCGCGACAATATTATCTACGGCCACCATTGCCGTCAGCATGGAATGATCTGAATTATTATACTTGTGCATCCCATTGCGCCCCACGAGAAAGAGATTGGAAAATCCATCGACAAACTCCCGCACTTCTCCAAACCGTTCAAAAGTGCCAAAATAGGCGGGATAGGTCTTCTCCATGCGTAATACGGTGCTGTCCAGCACGTCTTCTGGCCTCGCCAGCCCCATTTTATCCAGCTCGCCAATCGCCATATCGCGGATCGCCTCGTCCGGCTGCTGCCAAAACCCGTCGCTTTCATTGCAGAAGTATTCCATCCCCAGCCAAACGGTATCCGGGTCCTTCACCATCGAGGGGCTCCAGTTATTGAAGATCTGCAGTCTCCCTACTTTCACATCCTTCTCCTGGATATAGATCCAGGTGTCAGGCAACATCCGTTTACCTGCATCCCCCGGTTTTGCGTCCGGCTGGAGCATTTTCTTCAACAAGATGCCCACGGTGATAAAATCCCGGAATTGCAGGCCTGCGGCTACTTCCCGGACGTTGCCGGGTACTTCCGGACCCATTCCGGAGATCAATTCCTGCACTGTCATAGTAGAAAAGAAATAATCCCCTTCAAATTCATGGACCTCGCCCGTCTGGTTGTCAAGCGCCCTGACGGCAGCAATTGCGGCGCCGTCGGTAAGGACGGCTTTTACTTCGTGGCGCATCAGGATCGTACCTCCCATTTCCTGCACCTGACGGGCCACCTCTTCCCAAAGCTGGCCTGGCCCATATTTGGGATAAAGGAATCTTTCGATCAGACTGGTCTCAGTGCCTTTTTGGCTGATATCTTCGTCGCTGTGCGGTTTGCGTGGACGAAAGGACCTGGCGGCATGGACGATCGCTTTGCTAACGGATATTCCCTTTATCCGCTGCGCGCCCCATTCGGCGCTGATGCCGACACAGGGTACACCCCAAACCTTTTCCGTATAATCCCTGAAAAACAACCGGTATAATTTTTCTCCAAACCGATTGATAAAGAAGTCTTCCAGGCTCTTCTCCGGTCGCCGCGGGAACAACCTGGCCTTTGTATAGGAGAAGAGGATGCCAAAAGTCCGGGCAAAGCCTAATTTCCGCAGCGTATGGACTGACAGGCTGATAGGATAACTAAAGAATTTACGCAGAAAGTAGATTCTCGAGAGCCTGTTTCTCACCAGCATGACCTTATCCGATGCGTCTGTGTCACTTTGACGGGGAAATACTTCATCCAACCGGACGGTCTTCGATTGCCGGTGATAGGTAACCGTCAACTCTTTGGCGGGTAAAGGCTCGACCGGCAGGATATTCAACCACCATTTCATAACCCTGTCCGATTTTGAAAAAAACCGGTGCCCTCCAATGTCGATGCGATTGCCTTTGTAGTTGACGGTTTTGGATATTCCACCAATATCTCCACTCTTCTCCAGGATCACCGGAATAATGTCTGTCCGTTTCAACAACTCGTAAGCAGCCGTCAATCCGGCAGGTCCCGCGCCGATGATGATGGCTTTTTTGGGCATAAGGCAATAAATTTAGTTACTTCCGCTGAAAAGAAATGATGTAGTAATCTCCGATGGTCCGCCAGGGCCATTTATCTTTCCATTTATTTTCACGGGCGCGCAGGAAATCATAGACAAGGGGATGTTTCTCCGCAAAGTTCTCGATATAGGATGGTGGAACAAGGGTGCAAAGCCCTTCCAGCCGCAGGAAGTCATAGGAGCCCTTTAGCGCCCGTTTTACGAAGGAAGGCTGGTAATACCAGCAACGGAAATGCACGCCTTCTACATGGGCAGGAGCGCCTTTGCGACCACTCAGCAGCCGGCGAAAGGCTGTTTTGAAATGTCCCCTGAACAGCAGGAGGGTCTCCCAGAGGCTGAATTTTGGCAGGATGACGAGGGACACCTGGCCGCCGGGTTTTTGCAGGGAGGCGAAAGAATCCAGCACTTTCTCCAGTTGCCGGGTGCAGTTGAGGCCGGCAAAGTTGGAAAAGATGAGGTCATAGGGTCCTCTTTGGCTTAGGCTTTCGAGGGCTGTGAAAGAGCAAAGTTCGGTCGTCACTTTATCACCGAGGCCCTGCGCCGTCACTTTCTCGCGAAGTCGGGCCTGCATGCCTTCGGCGATGTCGGTAGCGTGTACGCGATGACCCTGGCGGGCGAAGAAAATGGCGTCTTCGCCCGTACCCGCATTCAACTCAAGGATCGAGCTGCCCGGAGGAAGAAAGTTGCATACATGCGTCCTTACGCGCTGGCGCTTATAATGGATGATCGTATTGCCGGCGTCGTAGGCGTCGAAGACGAGCGCCTGTTTGCTAAACGCTTTCGCCGTTTCTTTTTCGTTGATCAGATCAGTAATTTCCATGTTCCAGTTTTTTCAGTTTCTGCCGGGCGACGATGGCCGCCGGCAGCTGGTAGATGATGGACGCCGCAAGCCGCAGCTTTTGCTTTGTGAGGCGGGCCGGCCGGAGGAGCAACTGTCTTATTTGCCGGAGGGCCAAATGCCAGCCATAGCTTCTGTGGACATAGCGGTGGAGCTGTTTATAAAAGGATGGCGGATACGTGTTGTGGAACATCAGCTTCAATTCGTCCGAGTCCGTCCAGTTGGTTTTGCCCTTTAATTCTGACTTTACCCGGTCGTAAAAGGCGGTGCCGGGCAGCGGATAGGAAACGGAGATGCCGAGGCTGTCGGGGAGCAGGTGGTTGATCATGCGGATGGTCTTGTCGATGTCATCCTTTGTCTCGCCGGGATAGCCGAACTGGATGAAGAAAGAGGGTCTGATGCCGTGTTGACGCAGCAGGCTGGTGGCCTCGGCGATCTGTTCCACCGTCGTGCCCTTGTCCATCGAGTCGAGTATCTTCTGTGAGCCGCTTTCGGCGCCCATCCAGCTGTTCTCGCAGCCGGCGCGGGCGAGCGCTTTGACATAGTTTTCCTGGAGGAGGAGATCGGCGCGGGACTGGATCTTGAATTTGAAGCGCAGGTTCTCTTTTTCGACGAGATCGGCGAACTCCTCCACCCAGCCGGGTCTGAGGCCGAAGATGTCGTCGCACATCCAGATATGATCGAAGCGGTATTGTTGTTTCAGCATTTTTATCTCGCGGACCACGTGTTGTGGCGAGCGGGCGTTGTAGCGGTTGCCATAGATGGGTTTTGCGCACCAGTTGCATTTGAAGGGGCAGCCGCGGGTGGTGCTGATATTCAGTGAAAAATAACCGTGGTGGTCCATCCAGACCTTGCGGTATCGTTCGATGTCTACCAGGTCCCAGGCGGGAAGAGGGAGCTGATCGAGGTGTTTCATCACCTTTCTTGCGGCTGTCTGGACGGGAAGGCCGTTCTGCTTCCAGGCGAGACCGTTGATCCGGGCAAAGTTGTCGTCGCCATCGCGGATCGCGCTGACCAATTCCAGCAGGGTCTCTTCGCCTTCGCCCAGCAGGACAAAATCGGCGCCCTTATCGAGATAGGACTGGTAGTGGTCCGTGGAGTCCGAGCTGCTGACGATGACGATGCATCCCTGCTGATGAGCGAGCTGGATCATCCGGAAAGCTGCTTCGCGCATATTGGTGAGGCACATCTTTGTCAAATAATTGAACCCGTCGTCGTAGACGATGAAGAAGTCGGGCCGCCCGGTAGCCAGGTGGGGGATCACGCCTTCCGCGCTCTCTTCGAACATGGTGTCGAAGAGGGAAACGGTATAACCCCGCTGGCGCATGAGGGCGGCTGCCCCGATGGTGGCAAGAGGGGGGTAGGGCTGGCCGGTGGCCCACTGCTTCGGATCGAATCGCATGAAATAACTATGGGAAAAAAGAAGGTTGTTCATGGCCGGCTGACATTTAGTGATTTACTGTTCTGATTGCCTGATAGATGTAGCAGTCCTCCGTGGATAGGATGCCGTCTCTGAAATTCCGCAGGGGGTTGAACCGGAAACCGCCCGGCCCTGCCTGGAGCAGATGCTGATCTATCTCTGTGCTGGATAGCAGAATGAAGGTATCCAGATGCGGAAGGAAGGGCGATCCCGTGATCTCTTCCGTGAGGGTCTTCGGGGGTATGGGGAAATAGGGTCTTCGCCAATAGCAGAAACTTCCTTCGCCGCCGGTGTTGAGATACCACACTTTTTTCCCCAGGTAGGTGGATAAGGCGGGTCCGGCGATATAGCCGTTGACGACCATCACCTGGTCGTTCAGCCGGTGATCCTTCAGCCAGGCAACGGCATTCTTCGCCTGTGAGAAAGGGCGGGTAAGATCCTGCTCCAGTGCAAACAAACCCACTGCCAACTGTACCAAGACCAGCCCCCTGAACGCCGCCAGGAGGAGGGCGGGGGCCGGAATGCCCTCATTTGTGCCATTACCGGCTATCCACCAGGCCGCCAGGAAATAGATGACCACCATCCCAAAATACCGGGCGGCCGAGAAAGTGGTCACTATCAGCAAAGCCAGCAACAGGAAGAGGCTGCAATAGTAGAATACCAGGGCCCTGGGATTGTTTTTTAGCAGGGCGCCGGGCAGCAGCAGAAGGAAAATAGAAAGAACAACCCTGGCGACCACTCCTACCCCACCGGCGTTGACCAGGAAGGTATTCCAGAAATGCGCCCGTTGTTGCGGAACAGGCAGCCAGCCGCCTGCCAGGGTCAGGCAGGCCATAGACAGGTTCTTCCCCGAGAGCCATTTTTCCGGGCTGGTATTGACGATATAATCTTCATGGGGAATCTGCGCCTGGATAAGAGAACAGGCCAGTCCTGCCAGGAAAAAAGCCGTCAACAGGTAAAATGGGGTGGTCAACAGCCGCCGCTGAGCGGCATAGTCCATCAGCAGGTATAGATAGATACCGACCGCCGCGAAAGCGTAAAAAATATCGGTGTTGCACATCATCAGCAGAAGAAAGCCGATGAACGGCAGATATTTCACCGGACGGTTCAACAGCAGGCAGGTGATAAAAAGGAGCAGGATCCCCAGGGCATAGCTGCGGCTCTGGAGGTTGTATTCGAAGATGAAATAATAGCCGAAGACAAGCCCTATTTTGATCAACCGGTCAAAAGGTGCATAGCGCAGAAAAATATAGACGGTGGCGGTAGTGATCAGCAAATGGAATACCTGGATGGCCGCAAAGTCAGCCGTTACATAATGAATGATCCCATACAGCAGGATACACCAGAGCCTTGGATGCCCTTCGTAGCGCATATTATGATACAGGTCTGCCAGGGATGCACTGTCCCTGCCGAAAAGGTACTGCTGTCCCTCTTCCAATCCAAGCTCATGAAAGCGCAGCCCGAGGGCGCTGAGGATGAAATAGACCATCAGCACCGGAACGACGACCCTCAGCGGGAGTGTTGGTTTGATCTCGTCCATCAGGTGTTTAGTTTTGCTCTTGGTGGAAGGTTCAGGTAGCAGACACACCGGATGCAGGTGCTGTTGGCAGACATGTCCAAATTTTTCCTGAAATCAACGGCAGCGGGGCTGTTCAGTATCTTGTCGAGGGATTGCTCGTGGATGTTCCCCAGCGGCGGGAGGAAGAAACAAGGCCGCACGGTGCCGTCCGCTTCGACGACGGTGGACACCCAGGGGGCATTGCATCGTTTATAAGGGAAGGGATTCTGTCCGTAGGAGGCGGTATAGTACTCCCCTATCTTGCTGAGCTTAGCCGGCGATTCGGCGATGAAGTTGTTTTCGAAGAGGGGTTTGTAGCGTTGGATGACGGTGTGGAGCATGGCCAGCACCTCCGGCAGTTCTTTTTCGGCCGGCAGGATCTCGTGCTGCCGGGGCTCGTCCCAGGCGTTGCTGCGGTTAAAGGCTTCGCTGGTGACATCGGCGGGAAGGAAGCTGATCTGTTGCAGCCCCAGTTCCTGTGCCGCGTCGATGATGGCCGGCCAGTGCCGGAAGTTGAGCCGGTGGATGACCGTCCGGCCAGTGACGCGAAAATCCGGGCGTTTGGAATGCAGCAGCCGGATACCCTGCTTCATCTTCTGAAAGGCGCCGGGGATATTGCGTATCTGGTCATGCAGGGCTTCGTCCCCGTCGAGGGATACGATAATATCGTTGATATATTCCAGGATGCTGTCGATATGCCGGGAGAGGGCGAGGCCTGTGGACAGGAGCGTGATCCGGATCTCCTCTTTCTTCAGGATGGCGCAAAGCCGGAAGAAATTGGGATTGAGGAGCGCTTCGCCGCCCGACATGAGGACCTGCTGCGTGCCAAAACGGCGAAGACTATCGAGAAGGCCTTCCACATCCTTTTCCGTAAGCTGTTTCAGGTTGTGATTACCCTTCCAGATGTCGCACATCACACATTTGCAGTTGCAGGCGCTGTGAGGCATGAGAATGACAATCGGCAGGGCGGTGATCCTGCCGGTCTGTAGTGTACGGTAGCGCCGGAAGGTATGCAGCAGCGGTGGAACGCTCATCATATTCAAATCAATTGTTTGTGATCCTGATCCAGGGATGCAGGTTCTTGTTCTTCAGGAAACGGTTGCTCCAGCTACGCGGGTTGTAAAGGATGGTATACCGGAAAGACCGAAGATCGTCGAGGGTGTGGTGGAAATAATAGTCGGCCATTTCCGGATAGCCAAAGGAGGTATAATAGGCCAGGGTCCGTCTTTCCTCGAGTTTTATCTCTTCCGGTTTACAAAAGGGGGTATCGATCAGGTGGATCTCGCCGGCACGTTTGAGATGGGAAAGACAAAAGTGGAGGATCTTT
>Ga0206888_1031_pt1 | contig 45272 bp, 36 predicted proteins | sample Alteio_BWOrgHeat_90_FD_153258 | JGI IMG/M metagenome (GOLD analysis project Ga0206888, IMG submission 153258) | Enriched cells from forest soil in Barre Woods Harvard Forest LTER site, Petersham, Massachusetts, United States - Alteio_BWOrgHeat_Nextera4 ... | reverse complement strand
TGAAGGGCGGTATCACCGGAGAGGGTGGCTTTTACGAGCCGGTCGCCCATCGTGCGCTGGAGGTAATAAAGATAATAGAAGGAGGGCCGTGGGGACCATCTCCCAATACCGGGCTCATCGCCGGCGCTGAAGAGGCCATGATCGTTTCCGCTGTCCCAGCCATTCAGCAGATCCCAGCGGGCGGCAAGGCCGTATTTATTCCGGAGGGCCTCCCCCATGACGAGGATGGAAAATAATCCGCTGGTATTGGAGACCATTTGCCGGCTACCGGTAGCAAACATATTCCATTCGTCCATCGCTATGGGTTTTATCGCCGCGCCATTATCGTGGAGGGCCCGCATGACATAGTTCATCTGCCGGCCGGGTACCGCAACAGCGCTGTCGAGGATCTCGGCGGCACTACTATTCTTCTTATACGGCGTGAAATAATTGTGGACGACATAAAAATCGGCTTTGTCGTGGATGGCCTTCATCATCCCGGCATTCCAATTAATGGTTATCGGCATATCCCAGGGATGTGGCGGCGCTTCTACCGTTACGGCGCCGATATAGATGACCGCACCGGTCTCCGCGGCGGCCCTGCGCATCGAGTCGGCGATGACACAGAAATGTTTTCCGTATAGCGCGCCGGTGAGGACCTTCGGTTGCCCGTCCTTGTTGTTGGCCGTATCGATGCGATATCCCCACTCCCATGTTCCGAAATTCTCATTACCGACCTCCCAATACCGGGTACGGCCATGGTCATAGCGCACCCAGTCGGCGGCCAAATGGGCGGCCGCGGCGACCGGATCGGGGGCCGTGCTGTACCGGGCATAGCCGTAATTGACGGTGATCAGGCCTTCATTATCCGTCTGTTTCAGCATGGCATAGTAATTCTCCAGCGAGGCGCTGAAGGCATCGGCCGGCCGGCCATAGAACCAATGCGGGGTGATCGTTTTCCCATCTTTGTCGAGGAGTTGTTTTGGCACATCGGCGGGCAGGGCGCCGGGTGCGCCATTCCAGAAATAGCCATCGCTGCCGCTGCCGGCGGGCCAGCGGATGACATGGGGATGCAGGTTGCGGAGGTGGGCCATGAACAGGAATTGCGGGATCATGGGGCCCATCCAGGTGTTGGCGTTGTGGCCAAATTCGGTGGGCGCGATGCGGGTGATGACGTTGTCGGGATCGATGGTGAGCGTGGGGGCGCCGGCGGGAGCAGTAGTGGCAGTTACGCCGGGGACGGGTGAGGTGGCGCTGGTTGCCTCCCGGGTTGGGGGGGACGACGAATTGTTTTGGGGCCCAGTTATCGAGGAAGAAGCCGATGGTGGGGGCTACGGGGGCGTCGGCAACAGGGCGTGCCGGTTGACGGGTCAGAAGAAGAAATACGATCAGGGCGCCGAGAAATTTTAGCATGACGGATAATTTTATCGGGTGTGCAAATGATAGGCTTTTATGGGTTGATCGTTGATGGCGACCAGCAGGACCATGCCACCGGGTGTATGGATGAGTTTCAGGTCTCTTACATCACCGTCGAGGATGAGCCCGGCAGCGGTGGGCATCAGCGGGGTAAAGTTACCATGACCATCGTTGATCAGCACGAGGCCATAAGAGGCGTCTTCGCTGCCGGTGCGTACGGTCATCTGGCTTTCATTGCCCGCCAGGATAATGTCCGGGTGACCATCGCCGTCGAGATCCCTTACCACCATCGAATTGACGGGCGCCACCTGTGCAAGGTAGGGAAAGGGATGAAAAAGGAAGCCGGCGCTGCCGCGATTCTCGAACCAGCCGCTGCGGGTCTCGTTGCAATGGAGCAGGAGGGCGTCCTTTTTGCTTTCTTCGGGAAAGAGTTTTGTCATCGTTGCGACGGCATAGCTTTCATTGTCGGGATAGGTCTTTTTTATAGCTGGCATCTGGAGCGCCCATTCGTCGCGGGAGATGCCGGTGGAAAGTTCGTAACGACCCTGTTCGTTCTTTTGGTAATAACAGAACAGGGGTTCGATGATGCCATTGCCGTCGAGGTCTTTTGCGATGAGTTCGGCCGGCGTTGAAACACTTATATGAAAAGGGTTATTAAGTCCGGTGTTACCCGCGATGAGATCGAGGTCGCCATCTCCGTCGACATCCGCTACCGCGAGGCTGCGCCACCAGCCGATGGCATGCCGGAGCGTGCTGTCGGTCTGTTCAACCAGTCTTCCGGCTTCGTTGTGAAAGATACGCAAGGGCATCCAGTCGCCCGCGAGGATGAGGTCGGGGCGGCCATCGTGGTCGAGATCCGTCCAGAGCGCCGCGTTGATCAGCCCGGGCCGTTGCAATGCCGGGTTTACGGCCTGCGTGATATCGGTGAATTTACCGTGGTCGTTCCTGAGAACATAGCTGCGGGGAGACTGCGGGTAATACCCAAGCGCTACGCGCCCGCCGATGAAGACATCCTTGTCGCCGTCGCCGTCGAGATCGGCGATGGCCAGGGCCTTGGCGTCGGTGAGGATCTCCGGGGGAAAGGCGGTGCTGTCGAGACGGAAATTGCCTTTACCGTCGTTAAGATAAAGCCGGGGGTGATAGTAGGGTGAGTTGAGGTCGAATTCGGTGCTGCCGCTGACGACGAGGAGATCCGAATCTTTGTCACCGTCGGCGTCGAAGAAAATGCTTTGCATATCCTCTTCGTATTTGACGCCCGTAACGAGGTCTTTCCCGGTGAAGGTTCCATTGGGTTGCTGGAGGAAGAGTTTCCCCGACTGTTTAAACGCGCCGCCGATGAAGAAGTCTTCCCGGCCGTCGCCATTACAATCGGCCACGCTGATGAAGGGACCTTCCTGGGAATATTGCTGTGGCAGTAAGGGTTGGAAGGCGTAGTCGAAGAACCAGGTCTCATGGTGATGGAAGCCGGGGCCGAGGATGGGGGTAGCGTCGGTGAAGAGGGGCGCGGCGACCGTAGAGGGCAGCCCTGAGGGCGCGGGGAGGGGGCTGACCGGGCTTGCGTTGGCATACTCTACGCGCAGGATGGTATCGGTCCCTGGATGGCGGATCGTTTGCCGGCGGTTGTCGGGCCAGATGACGGTCAGCGAGTCGGGGGTTGCTGCGCCGAAACCGAAGTGCAGCCGGGGGTCCACGCTGGATTCGAAGCCACGCACGGGATAGAGTTCCAGCAATTGCCGGGTTTGCCCGGCGTAGGCGATGGCTTTTGCGCCGATGGCCTCGGGATTTTTTGTGTCGCCCGACAATTGCAGGGTCAGCCAGTGTCCGGGCGGGGAATCGTTGCGCAGGATAAAGGCATCCTGATCTATGTTGTTGGTGACGAGATCAAGGTCACCATCATTATCCAGGTCCACATAAACCGCACCGTTGGAGACCGATCGCTTATCGATGCCGGCTGTGGCGGAGACGTCTTCGAAGTCCAGGCCGCCTTTGTTGCGATAAAGGTAATTCGACAGGGGGACGCTGCCCAGGAGGGACAGTTTCTCCATCAGGTGCGCCCGCCGGCTTTGCTCGTCGCCGGCGTCGGGTTGCTGTGCCTGCGCGTAGCGGTATTCGAGGAAGTCTGCATTGGTGGGATCGCGGCCCATCCCATTGGTAATATGGATGTCCTTTCGGCCGTCGTTGTCGAAGTCGGCGAAGAGGGCGCTCCAACTCCAATCCGTCTCCGAGATGCCCGCCTGCTGGCCGACCTCGCTAAAAAAGGGTTCTGTATGTCCATCGACGGACCGATTGCCATTGTTGAGCTGTAACATATTCCGGACGTACTCCGGTTCGTATCCGGCCATTTTCTCCAGGTGATGGCGCTGGTTGTTCAGAAAAGAATACATCCGCCGCTTCCGCTGGCTGGTTTCCGGCTGCATGTCGAGGGTAATAATGTCGATCGTCCCGTCGTTGTCGACATCCGCCGCATCGACACCCATACTGCTATAGCTTTGGTGCCGGAGGGCGGTGGCGATGCGATTCGTGAAAGTGCCGTCGTGGTTGTTGATCCAGAGAATGTCATTCGCCAGATAATCGTTGGCGACATAGAGATCCGGCCAGCCGTCGCCGTCGAAGTCACCCGCCACCACTCCGAGGCCATACCCCCCTTCGCGGATACCTGCTTCGCGCGATACGTCGCGGAAGATGGGGTGGTCCATGCCCGCGGGGATGCCTTCGTTGTGAAAGAGTTTGTCCGCGGCAAGGCTGTTGCTGTCGGCGGATCGTTCATGGAGGTTATTCGGGAGCGTGTTCGTCAATTGGTGGTTGAGCAGGTACATGTCGAGGCGGCCGTCGTGATCATAGTCGACAAACAGGGCCTGGGTGGACCAGGAGGTGTCGGCCAATCCATAGTCCGCTGCTTCTTCCTTGAAGGTAAGGTCGTGCTGGTTTATGAAGAGGAGGTGTCTTCGGAGGAAACCCGGCGCCTTGCCTGCCACACAAACGTAGATATCCGGCCAGCCGTCGTTGTTGATGTCGACCACGCTGACGCCCGTGCACCAGCCCCGGGTGGTCACCCCGGCCTTTTCCGTGATATCCTCGAAGTGGAGCCCGCCCTTGTTGAGGTAGAGCTTTGAAGATACCTGGCTGCCGGTGAAGAAGAGATCGGGCAGTCCGTCGTGATTAAAATCTCCCACCCCTACCCCACCGCCCATATACAGGTATTCATCTGTAAAGAGGTTTAACGAATCGTTCTCGGTAATGGTATTCCGGAAGTGTACGCTCGTCTGGCCCGCGGTCAGCAGGGTAAAATGCGGACCTGTCCCGGCAGCCCCGGCACCGGGACCACCAGGAGAACAGGCCGCGAGGCACAGGTAGAGAAAGGTGAGGCGTTTTATCATTTTTTGTCAGCAACCAGATAAATGACACTTAGCGGTGGTACGGATATTTTTATCGTGCCGGTCAGCGGTGCCGCATTTGCCTTCAGGGTGGCATAGTTCAATGGGCCGCCGGTGGCCGTCGAAGGACCGGTGCCGTTGACGAAGACCTGTCCTGAGAAATTCCCGTTGTCCGTCCCGCCGGTGAGGGTATACCAATAATACTGGCTTCCGGCGGGAAAATGCTGGAAGTCGATGGATACGATATGATTGAGCGTGCCCGAATTGATGATCACGGTTCCCGCCTGACCCGAGGAGAAGGTAGAGCTATAGGTGGTGAGGTCGCCGTTGACTGCTTTGAGGCTATCCGCTACCATGCGATCGCCAAAGAACTGCTGAAAGTAATACAGGTAGTAAAAAGCAGGGCGTGGGTTCCACAGAGGGGCGCCGGGTTCGTCGCCGACGTTGAACAGTCCCTGGTCGTCGCCGTTGGAATACCCGTTGCCAAGATCCCAGCGGCTGGCTTCTCCGAATTGGTTCTTTATGATCGAGCCCACGGTCTTTGCCGCGTGGATCCCTGCGATGTAGGATACGTTCTGTTTTGAACCCGTCGCCTGGATATTCCATTCGGTGAGGGCAATGGGCTTTTGCGCTACTCCCGCGGCCGTAATTTGTGACTGGACATAGGCCATCATGTTTGTGCTCACCGGGATGCTGGTGGAAAGGATGTCCGAAACCGAGGAGTTGGTGTTGTAGGCGGTAAAATAATTATGGACGATGTAGAAATCCGGGGTATTGCCTGCCTGTGAGAAGACGCCCTGGTTCCAGGTCTGGATACTCGCGTAGTCATAGGAGGCCGGTGCTTGCTGGTAGAGGGTAGCGCCGATATAGATGGTGGCGCCCGTTTGTTTTGCCGCCGCGCGCATGCTGTCCGCAAACACCTTCAGGTGCTGGCCGTAGAGTGCGCCGGTGACCAGTTGGGGCTGGCCGTCCTTGTTCTGGGACTGGTCGATGCGATAGCCCGCTTCCCAGTTGCCATAGGTCTCGTTGCCAATCTCCCAGAATTTTGTACGTCCGTTGTCATAGCGGACCCAGTCCGCCGCCAGATGGGCGGCCGTTGTCACCGGGCTGGCACTGGTGCCATAGCGGGCATAGCCGTAGTTGATGGTGATGATGCCCGTGCTTTTTGTCTGGCCCAGCATGCCGTAATAGTTGCTGAGCGCCAGCGTCCAGCTTTGTGTATTCCCGCCGAACCAATAACTCGTGGCGGTGGAGTTGCCGTTGGCATCCAGCAGGCTCGCGGGCGCATCCGATGGGGCCGCGGTGGTGTCATTGAAGAAGTAGACATCACTGATGCTGCCGCCGGGGCCGCGGATGATCTTTGGAGAGAGGTCTTTTATATAACCGATGAGTGTCGGCTGGGTGACCATCTGCTGCATCCAGAGGACCGAATTATTCCCATAAATGTATGGAGATACTTTTGTGATGACCTTGTTGACGTTGATGGTGAGGCTATCCGTGACGGCGCCTCCTGCGGCCGTGGCGGCTGTCGTTGCCGGAGCCGTGAAGGTCTTTGCCTGCCAGTCGTTGCCGAAGAACCCGATGCTTATGGCGGGTGTGGGATCGACCGGGGCATAGATCGAGTCTGTACCCTTTGGTGTACCACTGTTATTGTTGTTGTTGTTGCCGCCGCCCGATGGCGAGGTGTTTTTCTTTCCGCAGTGAAGCGACGCCAGCCCCAGCAGGAGGGCCAGCGTCGTCACGGTCTTAACGTGAACGTTCATATGGTATCGTTTATTTTCCTTTTACTACGCGTACGTTGTCGATGGCAATGTTGATCGCGCCCGCCGGCACCGCGGTTCCGTCGTCATTCATCAGCATGAAGCAGGTGGCCGTTGATGAAAAGTCCGACAGATGCGTTGTTGGTGTACCCGTGGTGGTATAGGCCGTGTTATAAAAATTGTTATTGGGCAGGAAGCTGGTCAGCGGGATGGTGATGGTCACCCAGCCCGATGTCTGGTAGGCGCCGGAGGGATCGGTGATCCAGGGGGCCCATTTTGCCGCGTAGTTGCCCCAGCCATACCAGCCGCCGGTGGTGATCCAGATAGAGCCTGCGGTCCACTTCTTCTTTACATAGGCTTCGAATTTCAGGGAATAGTCCGTTGTCAGCGCCGTCGTGGGGCTTGCCACCCAGGGATGGGCGTCGTTTTGGATAAAGCCCGGGTTGCCCTGTGAGCCTGCCCCGGAATTTGCGCCTATCGGGCTGCCGTTGAGGATGGCGGCGGATCCGGCCGTTCCACCCGGATAGACGGTGTCGGTAGCGTTGGCATCGAAATGGGTGCCTGTCCAATCCGTGGAGGCGCCGGTGTTGTCTGATGCATAGGGGTTATCGAAGGTATTGAGATAGCCCGGGGTCGGATGGAGGAGCCAGGTGTCATATAATTGACGATAGGTCGCCGTGCCCAGGACGCCCATTACCCGGAGACTGTCTGGCGCCGTTACCCCCGGTGGGACGACGACGCTCAGTTGGTTCACGCTATCCGCGTGGAAGCTGGGGGCCGCGATATTACCCGGGAACATTACCTTACTGATACCGATGAAATTCGTGCCTTTCAGGATGATGGTCGTACCAGCAGGGCCATTTTCGTTGCTTACCGCTGAAACGGTCATGGGCGGCGGGAAGGGGAAAGAGGCGTGGCCGTAGGTACAGAAGATCCGCAGGGAATCCGTCAGGTTCTTTGATGGGGGAATAACGGCCGCGATGATATTATAGGTGGTGTTGACCGCATACCCCACAGCGGTATCGCCACCGGGAAAGGTGATCTTTTGGATGCCCTGGAAATTACCGCCGGAGATGAGCACCAGGGCACCCGTGTTGTTAAAGGAGATGCCGCTGATAAAAGGGCCGTTGAGGGTAAGCGTAAAGGTAAAGACGGCTGTCCCGTGGTTGGTCACCACCTTTATTTGATTGGGGACAGAGGCCGTAGCCTTTGTCGGGGCCGAACCGGGAATGGTGATGATGATATGCGTGCTGGTTGCATAGACGGGATTGACGACCGCCGGGGTGTCGTTGAAGAAGATGGATTGCACCCCACCGAGGTTGTTCCCCTGGATGACGATGAGGTTGCCCACTACGGCCGTTGTGAAGAGGCTGTCGCGCTCCGTCGAGTCTATTGCCCGTACGCTGGTGATGACTGGCGTTCCGCCGTTGTCATTCTTCTTACAGGCGAAGAATATAGAGACGGAGAGTATTGTTAAAAAGATGATTTTTTTCATATTGGCTTATTTGGGTAGTTTGCTAAAATCGAAGGCGACGGGTGGCTGGGTGAGGTTTGGCGCCACCAGCAGTTCGGACTCCGGATAGGACAGGTCGGCTGTTGCCGGGGTAACGTTGTAGGTAACCGTGCCGATGGCCTTGTTATCCGTGCCGAAATAGGTGATAAAGGGGTGGCCCGCGTTGTAGGTGATATTATAGTTGCCCCGGTTCTGCGTGCTGAAGTAATTCATCGCGGCGGTGGGGTTGAAATAATACCACATTTTCCAGTCATAGAACTGGTGTCCTTCGAAGGCGAATTCGATCTTCTTTTCTTCGTAGATGTCCGAATAGGTGATGCTTGTCTTCGGCGCGATGCCTGCGCGGGCGCGGACCGAATTGAAATAATTCAGCGCTTCGGGGTCGCTTGTCGAGGCCGAGTTGCCGAGGATGGCATCGGCGTAGTTGAGGTAGACGTCCGACAGGCGGAACATATAGGTGCTGATGTTCTCGTTCTGCTGACCGCCGAGGCCGCCGTTGTCCTTTGGCGAGCCGATGACATATTTCTTTACGAAGGCGTGGTCGATCCCTCCCTGGCCGCTTTGGCCCGGCGCGGTGATCTTGCCGTTGTTGAAGAGGGTGGTGTCGACATGCCAGCCGCCGTCGGCCACGTCGATGTCCGGGTAGTAGTCGCCCGGCATGAACATGATCGCCTTCCGGCGGATGCTATCCGCGCTGTTGGCCGGATCGAGGAAGTATTGCATGAGGCTTGGCGAGGCGCCGAAGGATCCCCCCCATCCGTCGCCCGTCTGGGTGATCTTCGGGTCGTAGGCGAGGTTGGATTGTAATTGATTGTGGACGAAATAGCTGCCGCCGGGTACCCAGAAGAGCCCGAACAGGCATTCCGCCGGTACGGTAGTACCGCTGAAGTATTTACTCGTAAAGAGATTATAGTAGTTGCCCAGCAGGGTGAGACCGCTGTTGTGACAGACATCCGCGGACCAGTATTTGGCGCTGTCGAGGTCGCTTTGGTTACGCTGGCCGTTGGTTCCGTTGAGGCCGCTGCGGACGAGGTAGGCCCGGGCGAGCATTCCTTCGGCGCTCCACCTGGTGACGCGGCCCGCTTGCGACGTCGCCGTGGGGAGGTTATCCTTTGCCCAACTGAGGTCGATGATGATGAATTTCCAGACATCGGCGAGGTTGTTGCGGTGGGTGGTGGAATCGTGCAGTTGGACCGTATTGTCGTAGATGATCGGTACGGGCCCCCAGTCGAGGGCCAGATAGTAGTAGGCCGCTGCCCGCATGAAGCGGCATTCCGCCAGCCCGGAATTTTTGGCCGATTTCGAGGCCCCGCCGCCGGCGTTGGTGATGTTATAGGCTACGACGTTGGCGTTGGCGATGACCGACCAGAAGGCGCTATAGGCCCCGCCGATGCTGCCGTCGGTGGCCGGGATCGAGAAGGTGAGCCAGGCGCCGCGACCGTTGTAGTCATCGGTAAGGCTGTTGCCGCCGAGCACGTCGCCGATGGCTTCCATGGCCGTACCGTTGTAGGGGTCCCAGGAGGCGTTGTAGAGGGGACCAGTACCGTTGAGGATATCTGCATCCGTCTGATAGAAGGTTCCCGCGGTGGGGGCGGATAAGGGCGGACGATTCAGAAAACTTTTTTTACACCCCGACAGGACGAGCAGGCCGAGTGCGAGTCCTGTTATAAATATATTTTTTAGCATACGCTGAGTTTTGAGTTGATGGCTGGATTAGAATTCAAGGTTTAAACTGGCGGAATAGCTTCTTACCGAAGGATAGCGGCCTTCATCCATCCCGACGATATTGGTAACGCCTTTATAGCTGAACATCCCTACTTCGGGGTCGAAACCGGTATATTTCGTGATGGTGAATACGTTCTGTGCCTGGATGCTGGCCGTTATGCCGCGGAAGATCTTTGCATATTGGAGATACTTCCCTGGTACGCGGTAGCTAAGCCGGACATTCTTCAATTTGAGATAGCTGCCGCTTTCCACATCCCATTGGGTCAGGCGGACGTTGCCGTTGGGGTCGCCGTTGGCCACTACTCTCGGGATCTTATAGCCCGGGTTTGTCAGCACGGCGGTGAGGGCGTCCGCGGCGTTTGTGCTGCTGGGTACGGCGAAGTTGGCGACGCTTTTGTAATGATTACTATAGACGCCCGCACCGAGAGGCATCTCGTTCTGATAGCGGGTCTGGTTGAGCAGTTTGTTGCCATAGACACCTGTGAAGAAAATGTTGAGGTCGAAGCCCTTGTAGCTGAAGCTTGTATTGAGGTTGTAGGTGAATTTCGGCCACGGGTTGCCGATGATGGTGCGATCGTTCTGGTCGATGACACCGTCTGGTTTGCCGTTGGGGCCGCTGAGATCGCGGAATTTTACGTCCCCTACCCAGGAACCCTGGAGCGGATCGATGATCTGTTGCGGGGTGCCGGAGGAGCTGGTGGTTTGGATCGCGTGGTTCTTTATATCATTATAGTTTTGGAACAGGCCCTGGGCGACGTAGCCGGTGATCATGCTGAGCGGCTGACCTACTTTCGTGAGGAATTCCGCCTGGGTGTTGTTGGTCCAGGATTGGTATTGGGTCAGCAGCGGGGCAACGAGCCGGGTCACTTTGTTACGATCCATCGAGAAGTTGCCGCCGATGCGCCATTGGAAATCGCGGGTGGTGACGGGCACGGTATTGACGGTGATGCCGAAGCCTTTGTTGGTCATGCCGCCATAGTTCTCGGTGGGCCAGCTTAACAGGCCGCCATAGCCGCCGCTGAGGTTACCGCCGAGGTACTCCGGGCCCGAGGCCACGAGGATGAGGTTCGAGATGTTCTTCTTATAGAAGTCGCCGATGACCTCGATGCGGTTGTTGAGCATATGGAGATCGAAGCCAAGGTTGGTGGATTTGTCCTGTTCCCATTTCAGATCCGGGTTGGGGAAGTTGGCCGGGAGGAAGCCGCCGCCCCAGGGGGTGGCCACTGCGTAGAGGTTCGAGTAGATAGCGCTGCCGTTGTTGCCCGTATTCCCCGAAATGCCGTATTCCGCGCGGAATTTCAGGTCGTCGATGAAGGAGAACTGTTTCATGAAGGGTTCTTCGGAGATCTTCCAGGCTGCCGATACGGAGGGGAAGGTACCGTAGCGGTTGTCGGGGCCGAAGTTGGAGCTACCATCCCGTCGTATCACGCCCTGGAGGATATATTTGTTGGCGTAGATATAGCCGAGCCGGGCGAAGTAGGATTCCTGGGAGCCGTCGCCGCGGCTACTGGTGGTCGTTTGGGTCAGGGGGTCCGCCACGCTGAGTTCCTGGACGGTGTTGGTGGAGTAGTTCTGGCCTGCACCGTTGAGGCTCTCATAAGCGTATTTCTGGGCTTCATGACCGACCATGGCGCTGATCGCGTGTTGCTTGACCTTAAAGTCGTATTGCACCCGGGTGTTTAAGGAAGCCCACCAGTTGTTGGAGGCCGTTCGGCTACCTGTCGTGTTCGGGTTTACGAGGAAGCCGATGGTATAGGAGGGGTTGAAGACGTAGTTGTCTGTGAAGGTGTAGTTGCCGTTGGCCTCCGAGTGCCAGGTGAGGCCTTTTATCGGGGTGATGTCGAGGTAGACCCCGCCGATGATGCCGAGCGATTTGTTGTAATCGTTGTCCAGGTTGGCCAGCGCGATGGGGTTTGTCAGGGCATACTGTGCCTGGCCTTGTGTGGGGCCGCCCCAACTGCCATCCGGGTTCTTTACCGAGATGGTGGGATTTTGGGCGATGGCGAGGTTGATGATATTGCCGTTGGTGGTGTTGACCTGTTCGTGGGTGGAGAAGGCGCTCATATTGATACCGAACTTCATCCATTTTGTGGCCTGGTTGTCGAGGTTGATCCTCACCGACCCCCGTTTAAATCCCGAGCCTACGGCGATCCCATCCTGCGAGAGATAGTCCCCCGAGACATAGAAGGTGCTTTTGTCCGACCCGCCGCTGACACCGAAGGAATGTTTTTGCAGCAAGGTCCGGCGGAAAAGGGCGGACTGCCAGTCTGTTCCCGGACCGAGGATGGAGGGATCGCCCAGTTCCGCGGGTACATTGGATGCCGCACCCAGGGCCTGGAGCCGGTGAGTGAAGTTGGCGTATTCCTGGAGGTTCATCACCGGCCGGAATTTGGGGTGGTCCTGGAGCGTCAGGAGAGAGCCGGCGGTGAGCCGGGTGGCGCCAGCCTTGCCGTGTTTGGTGGTGATCATGAGAACGCCGTTGGCGCCTGCGGCTCCATAAATAGAGGTTGCGGCCGGCCCCTCGAGGACACTGATGCTTTCGATGTCATCCGGGTTGATGCCTGCGAGTTGGTTGGCGTAACCGGCGGGTTGGTTGTAGGTGCCTCCTGCCGGTGGATCGGGTCTGATCTGCACCCCGTCCACGACATAAAGTGCCTGGGGGTTTCCGGTGATGGTGCTTACCCCGCGGATGATGACCGAGGAGCCGGCACCCGGCTGACCGCTGGTAGCGGTGACATAGACGTTGGCCGCCCGGCCGATGAGGGCGTCTTCGATGGTGGTGTTGACGGTGCGGGTGAGGTCTTCGGCGCTGATGGTCTCCACTGCACTGCTGAGATCCGTCTTTTTCATCTTTCCGTACCCTACCACGATGACGTCGTTCATGTTATTGAAATCCACCGATAAAAGGACGTTGAGGACGCCTGAGCTGCCGACCGTTACCTCTTTTTGGGCGTAGCCGACATTGGTGATGACCAGGCGTTCTCCCTGGGCGGCCATGATGCTGAAATCGCCATTCTCCGTGGCCTGAACGGAGTTACGGGTTCCTTTTACTGTGATGGTGGCGCCGCCGATGGCTGTCCCGGTGTTTTGGGCGGTGATCTTGCCGGTGATGCGTTTGGCGCCCGCCGGTGTGGACTGTTGTGCGGCAAGAGGAAGGACGAAAAGGAGGAAGGCGGCCAACAGTCCTGTCGTAACCACACGTCCCCGATGGATTAGTTTTTTCATACTTAAGCAGTTAATGCAATCGGTTTATTTTTTCGGGCTAAAAGTAGGATGATCGATGGAAACGCAGGGGGATCAAATCGATCAAAAAGGGGATGGAAATGTTTAAAAAAGGGTTCTTTTTTACTGGACTTCCCCTTCCGGATACTCTATATTTGTGTAAGACGATCGCCATTTGTCGCCTGCTGTATGAACTACATCAAACCCGGACGCTTGCTTCTGATCCTATTGTGCTGGCTATCAGCCGGACGGCTCTTTTCGCAGCCGCAGGAGTATCTTTTTTCCCATCTCAACGTTACTGCCGGGTTATCCAACAATCATATTACCAGTATATATAAGGACGGGCGGGGTTTTATGTGGTTTGGTACCGTCTCCGGGCTCAACCGGTATGACGGCTACCAGTTCAGGGCCTTCCGGCATGATCCCCAGGACGCCCACTCTATCGCGGACAATTATATAGAACAGATCTTCGAGGGGCCGGGGGGGAAGATGTGGGTGGAGTCGAGGACCGGGAGGTTTGCCATTTACGATGCTGATCTCGAACACTTTGATGTTGATTTTGGGGCTTACCTCAAGGGGCTGGGCCTTCCTTCTTATCTGCTGGTGACGATCGTTCCTTCTTCGAAGGGGTATTGGTTTATTTACAGGGATAGCGGCCTCTACCATTATCTGCCGGATGGGAAGATCGTTGCTTTCCGGCCTGGTGCAGGGGAAAGTTCGGTGGCAGCAGCGCGGGAGGATGGCAACGGGGATTGCTGGGTGATCCACCAGGACGGGCTTCTCGAGAAGATAGACGGGAGGCTTGGGAAGGTGGTCTTCCGGACTTCGGCGATGCAAACCGAATTTGGGCCGGCGCGGATCGCCTGCAGCCTGTTCATCGATGCGCAAAACGATCTCTGGCTTTTCTCCAACGGGGTTTTCAAGGGTACCTATTATTATCATCCGCCGACGGGGGAGTGGAAGCACCTTGCGCTGGACGCGGGGGAAAAAGTGCTGAACAGCAATATCGTCCTGTCCGCCTTACAGGACCGGAAGGGGCTTGTCTGGCTGGCGACGGATCATGGTGGGGTGGATATTGTCGACAAGCGGGATTTTTCGGTGAGGATCGTGACCCATATCGAGGATGACGGCAAGAGCATTGCCGCCAACAGTCTTACGACCATTTACCGGGATAATATGGGAATGGTCTGGCTGGGGACGTATAAGAGCGGGCTCAGCTATTATCACCAGAACGACTATCCTTTCCCGCAGTACCGGCATGAGCCGAATAAGGAGGGGTCTCTCCCTTATGATGATGTAAATAGTTTCGCGGAAGATGCGACGGGGAATATCTGGATCGGCGGGAATGGGGGTGGGCTGATGTATTTCGACCGGAAGAAGAACAGTTTCCGGCAGTGGGTGCACGACCCGCACAATGACAACAGCCTGTGCAGCAATATCATCGTGAGTCTTGTGCTGGACAAGGAAGGGAAGTTGTGGATCGGGACCTATTTTGGGGGGCTGGATTGTTTTGATGGGAAGCGGTTTACGCATTACCGGCACCTGGACGCCGACCCGTCCAGTCTTTCCGACGACCGGGTAATGTGTCTTTGCGAAGATCTTGATCATAATCTATGGGTGGGGACCCTTGCCGGCGGCCTGGACCGGCTGGACCGGCATACCCGGCGGTTCTTTCATTATAAGAGCACTTTGCCCAATTCGATAAGCAACGATTATGTTTCTACCATTATAACTGACGGAGCCGGCAATATCTGGGCGGGCACCGGGTATGGCGTCGAATTTATCGAACGCAACACGGGGAATATCCGGCATTATACCCCTGAACCCAGCCGGCTCAGCACCAATAATGTGACCTGGCTTTATTTTGACACCCGGGACCGGCTTTGGGCGGGGACGCGGGAGGGGTTGGATGTGCTGAATCCCGACGGGAAGACCTTTTCGTCGTTTACTACGGCGGATGGGCTGCCTGACAATACGGTGCGGTATATCGCCGAGGATGCGCTGAATCGGCTCTGGATCAGTACGGCCAACGGGCTTTCGCGGATAACGGTGTCGGAGTCGAATCAGCGGGGCAGTCTCGTGATCCGCTGCCGCAATTTCCATGAGCAGGATGGATTGCAGGGCAGGGAATTCAATGAGCGAGCCGGGCTGATGACGAGGGATGGTCTTTTGGCGTTTGGTGGGGCTAATGGGTTTAACCTTTTCCGGCCGGAGGAGATCGTGCCTGAGCGGCGGACGCCGCCGATACTGCTTACCGGTCTCGACGTCTTTGACAAGAGTGTGCATGTGGGGGACACGTTGAACGGGCATGTCATCCTCCGGAAGGCGCTTAGCGAGACGAATGATATCACTTTACGGTATAAGCAGAATGTGTTGTCGATAGAGTTTGCTTCGCTGGGTTATATCCCCAATGCCACGAACAAATATGCGTATGTATTGGAAGGGTTCAACCACAACTGGCTGATCACCGACGGGAAGATCCGCAAGGCTACCTATACCAATCTCGACGCCGGGGAATATACTTTTCGCGTGAAGGCCTCCGATGCCGATGGGGAATGGTATGACCAGCAGGCGACATTGAAGATCATCGTTCTGCCGCCGTGGTGGAGGACGCCGTTGGCGTATGCGGTGTATACGTTGTTGCTGGCGGGGGTTTTGGTCTTTGCGCGGTGGATGGTATTGCAGCGGGCGAGGACGCGGTTTGCGTTGGAGAATGAAAGACGCGAGACGAGGCGGATGCATGAGATGGACCTGATGAAGATCCGCTTCTTTACCAATATGAGCCATGAACTGCGGACGCCGCTGTCGCTGATCCTGGCGCCTGTCGACAAGTTGCTCGATCATGCCCCGCAGACCGATCCGCGGCGGCAATATGAGATGATCCGACGGAATGCCAAACGGCTGCTGCATCTTGTCAACCAGTTGCTCGACTTCCGGAAGATGGAGGTCAACGAGCTTAAACTTCATTTACGGGAAGGGGATGTGGTGCGATTTGTAAGGGAGACCGCCAATAGTTTTGTCGACCTCGCCGAGAAGAAGAATATTGCTTTTTCGTATGTCGATGCCGGGTGTCACTCGCTGATCACGCGATTCGACTTCGACAAGTTGGAGCGGATCCTTTTCAACCTGTTGTCGAATGCTTTCAAGTTTACGCCCGAGAATGGGGCGGTGAGTGTGCTTGTTTCGGTCTTGCCTGCGGCGGCCGGTGAGGTGTTGCTTTCCATTGCCATCCGCGATACCGGGATCGGGATTGCACCCGACAAGCAGGAGCGGATCTTCGACCGGTTCTTTCAGAATGAGATCCCGGCGACGTTGTTGAACCAGGGGAGTGGGATCGGGTTGTCGATCACGCAGGAGTTCGTTCGGATGCATCAAGGGCAACTGGTGGTGGAGAGCGAGGTGAACAAGGGGTCCTGTTTTACGGTGGAGTTGCCGTTGCGGGAGATCCGGCCTACGTTGCTGCCCGCGGGGTTTTCGCTGGCCGTGGAAGAGGAGGTGTTGGAAGATAAGGTTTGTGTTTCGGATACCAGGGGGGCGGTTGCACCTGCGGGTGCGCCGACGGTGTTGATCGTCGAGGACAACGAGGATTTCCGGTTTTATTTAAAGGATAATCTGCGGGCGCATTACAAGATAGTGGAGGCTTCCGATGGGAAGGAGGGCTGGCGGAAGGTGCTTTCCTGTCATCCGCAGCTGGTGGTCAGCGATATCAGTATGCCGCATATGGATGGGATCGAGTTTTGCCGGAAGATAAGGACCGATGAGCGGACGAAGCAGATACCGGTGATCCTGCTGACGGCGATGGCCGGGGAGTCCGGGGTGTTGCAGGGGTTGCAGACGGGGGCTACCGACTATATCACGAAGCCGTTCAATTTCGAGGTGCTTTTGTCGAAGATGCGGAATGTGGTGGAGTATAATGAAACGGTGAAGAAGACGTACCAGCGGCAGGTGCAGGCCGGGCCGGCGCCGGTGGAGATGCCGTCGGCCGACGATGTGTTCCTGCGGGAGGTGCTTGGGTTCATCGAGAAGAACATGGGGAATTCCGAATTGTCGGTCGGGGAGCTTTGTCAGCAATTCCATGCGAGCCGGAGTACGTTCTACAAGCGGTTGTTGTTGCTGACGGGGAAGACGCCGGTGGAGTTGATCCGGCATCTGCGGCTTCAGCGGGCGGCGGAGTTGCTGGAGAAGAGTCAACTGACGGTGGCGGAGGTGGCGTATACGGTGGGGTTCAATAATCCGAAGTATTTTACGCAGTATTTTAAATCGGAGTTTGATTGTATACCGTCGGCGTGGCGGAAAGAGCGGACTTCGCGGTCGGCTTAGTTGCGTTTGCCGCTGTGGCGGGCTATTTGAGAATAAGGACCGGTTCGGTCGAGTTCAATACGATGGCATGCATGATGTTTTGATGGGTGAGGTTATAGAAGATGCTATGTTTGCCCGGGAGGGCGACGATCATTTCGACCTTTGCTTCTTCCGCGGCGTGGAGGACGCCTTGCAGGATGTCCTTTTTTTCCAGGGTATATTGCTGTTGTGCAAACTTTCCGAAGAGGTTTTGCAAGGTTTGGTTGATGTTCCCGCCAGGTTGGACCGAGCCGGCCACCAGGGCTTCTTCGATGGGCCGGTAGCGGCATTCGGGCGGAATGACGAGGACGGGGACGGGCATCAGTTTTGCCAGCGGGATGATCTGCCGGCCGGTGCTGCAGTCTTCCAGGGCGTGGCGGGTGCTTCCGATGACGACAAGAGCCGGTTCTTCCCTTGTCACCTGATCAAGGACGGATCGCAACAGGGGCATCGTGCCGATGATGATCTTTGTGGTGATGCCGGGGTGCAGCTTCTTATCTATTTCGGCTTTCAACTCCAGCAATTGCTGCATCATCTTTTCCGTCCGGCGTTTTATCTCTGCCTCGCCGACCTGGATGAGGTCGGGTGTGGGTACGATCTGTTCGAAGAGGGGAACATGGCAATTGGACGCCAGTACGATCTCCGCGAAACCCTTGTCATTGGCCAGGTCGGCCGCATATGCGATGGCGTTGATCGACGGCGCCGAAAAATCCACGAGAACCATGATCTTTTTCATTCTTACTCCTCCCCTAATGTTTTTGTTTTTGACAGAAGACGATCGACCGACCATGGTCCGGAGCCGATGATCACGAAGAGCAGCAGAAGGGCGAGGACCATGACAGATAACCAGAGTTCCGAATTGACATATTCCGATGTGATGTTCACGAAAAATACGGCACCGAAGACGATGGGCAACTGCAAGAGGGCCCAGAGCCTTGTATAAACACCCAGAAAGATCAGGCCGCCGCCGAGGACATGCATATACGTGACATAATAAATGATGGCGGTGATCACGCCGGCCGGTTGTTTTATTGCTTCGTTCTCAATGATCAGATACCGGAGATAGGCGGCGTTGTTCAAAAAGATGATCCCTTTTGTAAGGAGGAACAGGCCGAGGATCATCCGGATGATGTCCAGGATCTTTGGGTGATGGCGGTCGCCCCATGCGCTGAGTTTGTGCGTTATTTTCATAAAACAATATTTTCTACGGTTGTTTTCCGGCGGCAATGTTCTTGCTTACCGTCACTAATAACCCGGTTACCTCCATTAGCCTACCGTCGGGGATCTTCCCCTTGACGATGCGATAGATATCATCGATCATCGGGGAGAATTTCTTTTCATACTCCTGGCCTTTTTTTGTGAGCGTGATGATCCTGTTCCTTCGGTCAATAGTATCCTCGCTGCGCGTCAGGAGGCCCATTGCGGCCAGGTTATCGATAAGTGGGGTCAGGCTGGATTTGTTCTTTTGGACTGTATTGGCGATCTCCTGCTGGTTTACCTCGTGCTTCTTCCACAATACGAGTAATACCTGGAGCATTTCGTAGGTGATCTCCCGGTCGTGAAGTTGGCGTAGCTGCTGTTGGGCGAGCTGTTTTATCGCTGTCCGGGCGCTGATGATGGCGTCGACGAATTCGATGATGGCTGTGTCGTTAGAGGTCTTGTTTGGCATCGCCGTTGTTTGACATGTAAAGTTATAAATTTAATCGTTAAATGTTTAACTATTTTTAAAAAAATAAAAAATCGGATGACAATCAAGTTATTAGGTTGACCATCACCCGATCGGAAGGAGATCTTTATTCCGCTGTTGCTTGTTCGTTGACGCTTGTTTCGGCCAGTTTTGTCAGGCTTTGATCGGCTTCCTTTTCTTCCGCCAGGGTCTGTTCCATCAGTTTTGCGATGTCGTCGTAGCCGAGATTCTTTGCGATCTGGCGAAGGCCGCCGTAGGTGGCGATCTCATAGTGTTCGGCTTTCTGGCCGGCGAGGATCAGTGCCACGTCCCGGGTGGAAGTTCCGTCCTCCGTGTCTTCGATGATCTCTTCGCCTTCTTTTGTGATGCCTTCCATGGCTTCGCACTTTTTCGCCTGGGCGGGATGGCCGAGGATCTCGAATGCTTTTTCGAGGCGGGTTACATGACCTTTGGTCACTTCGAGGTGTTCCGAGAAGGCATTGGCCAGCGCTTTGGAAGTGGCGGCCTTTGCCAGCTTGGGGAGGGTCTTGACGAGTTTTTTCTCGGCCCAGTAAATATCCTTCAATTCATCATGAAAGAATTCTTCCAGTTTGGAATCGGTGTTGGCTTTTGAGCTGTGGCTTTTGGCAGTGTGTGTAGACATAATATGATTTTTTTGTATTTTATATATAGCCGTAATTACTATGCCATGACGGATTCCCCGCATTGTCGGTGTCGATGGGGATTATCCTGTGGATGGGATTGGGATTTGGGGAATAATGACGACAAGGCACGCTGGTGGGGGCGACCCACCGGCAATTGGTCGGCTATTTGTATTATGTACGCTATGGATAATCAGAACAGGATACCGCTGTCCCTGGACTATGAAGGCAAGCATTACCGGGGAAGTATCACGCCTTCCGAAGAGAAGGGATCGAATGGGATACCCGTGTTTTTCCGGGTGGTCGTGGACGGGCAATTTTTCGCCTATCTCTGCTGTGCCGACCATGGCTGGGTAGACAAGGATAAAGCTGTTACCGACCCGGGGCTGGTGGGGGCGATTGGCGAGTATGTAAAGCGGTTCTATGAATAGGGGTTATGAAGAGTGGGGCATGTCAATTGCAATTATCTCTGCAAAAAAGCTATGCGACAAATGAACGCCACAGGTTTGCCCGTAATTGCTATCGATCTTGATGCCCCCGATGTCCCGGAATCGGTGAGAGATTTTCATCCAATACTATTTAAGGATGGGAACGAATTCCGTTGTATCCTGGGACCCGACGCCGAGACCGGGGTCCTGGGGCGTGGCCAGACGGCTGCCGAGGCGATGGCGGATTTTGACCAAAAAGTATCGAAGTTGAAAAAGAACCCGGTTAGCGGGGATGACGTGTCGGATTTTATCCAGCACCGGCATATCTAGCGGGATGTTCCGCGATGGGAAAAAAATTCCAACCTGGGGAGAAAATTGGGGATTTGCGCGTTGGGGGCGGTTGGATCTGGTTTGTGGGAATGCGGTATAATTAATTGATAAACAATCAAATAAGAAAATATTATTTTTCTTCGCCAGAAATCATTGGCATCGGCACGCGGATTGGATATACTACTTCGGTTTTTCATAGGATATTGGATTTAAAAACGGGCTGGATTTCTATCCGGGCCTTTTTTTTGCCCCTACGACATTGAAAGACGGAGTCTGGTAGAAGAATTCGTACATTCAACCCGTATGAAAGCGTCGACAGAATTGGCCCCGGAACTGTACTTTCTAAGGGGTGGAGGAGAAATGGGCCGGCGAACCCGGGAATTCGACTGGACGTCGACGCCTGTAGGTTCACCGGACACCTGGCCGCAGAGCCTGCGGTCGGCGGTAAGTACTTTGCTACATTCCAAATTCCCCATGTTCATCTGGTGGGGAGAGGAGCTTATCCAATTTTATAATGATGCCTACCGGCCGAGCCTGGGCAATGAAGGTAAACATCCGGCGGCCCTTGGGCAACGCGGGGGCGACTGCTGGCCGGAGATCTGGCCGGTGATCTATCCGTTGATCAAACAGGTGCTGGACGGGGGGGATGCCACCTGGAGCGAGGACCAGTTGATCCCGATATACCGCAACGGCCGGATGGAAGATGTCTACTGGACGTTTGGCTATAGTCCTTTGTACGCTGAAGGCGGGAAGATCGCCGGGGTGCTGGTGGTGTGTAATGAGAACACGGAAAAAGTGCTTAACCATCAACGACTCAAAGAAAGCGAAGCGCAGCTTGGTTTTGCCATCGAAGCCGCGGAACTGGCCACCTGGGACTTAAATCCCCTCACCGGCAAATTCACGTCGAACAGCCGGCTCAACGAATGGTTTGGGCTAAAACCAAGCGACGGGGTTGAACTGTCGCTTGCCATCAATGCCATGATCCCTGCCGACCGCGAAAGGGTACAGGCTGCCATCCGGCGGGCCCTGGAATTCGAATCCGGCGGCTTCTACGACATAAAACATACTATCGTCAATCACCTCACCGGCGAAGAACGGATCGTGCGGGCCAAAGGTCGTGCCTGGTTCAACGAAGACAGGGTCGCCTATCGCTTCAACGGAACCCTGCAAGACATTACCGAACCCGAAACAGCCCGGTTAAGGCTTGTAGAAGCCGAGCAGACGGCAAGGCTGGCCATCGAGTCTGCCGCGCTGGGCACGTATTGCCTGGACCTGCGAACGGAGGAAATCGTCGCCTCGCCCCGGTATTACGCCATCCTGGGCTACTCCGGACCGGTGGACCGAAAGACCGCCGCGAGCCTGGTCCATCCCGACGACGCGCCGCTGAGAGCCCGGGCCAACGAAAATTCGCTGCAGACCGGCCTGATCGACTATGAATGCCGGCTGATCCGGCCGGACGGATCGCAATGTTGGGTGAAGATAAATGGAAGGGTCTTGTTTGATGAGGAAGGCCGGCCAACGTACCGGGTCGGAGTCATCCAGGACATCACGAAGCAAAAGGAGTTTGCCGAACAACTCACGCTGCAGGTGCAGGAGCGGACGCTGGAACTGCGACGCAGCAACGAAGACCTGATGCAATTCGCGCATGTCATTACCCATGACCTGAAAGAGCCGGTGCGAAAGGTAAGGGTCTTCAGCAGCCGGATCAAGGATGAAATGGCGGAGGAAGTGCCATCGAAGGCGCGGTTATATCTTGGCAAGATCCAGAGTGCGACGGACCGGATGATTGCGATGATCGAGGGCGTACTCGATTACTCCAAGGTCGCTGTCACCAAAGAATTGTCAGAACCGGTGGATCTGAACGAGATCCTCCGTGCCGTGGAGACCGACCTGGAGATCCTGATACAGCAAAAGGGCGCCAGCGTCCGGTGTGACCATCTTCCCACTATTGAAGGCATTAACATCCTGTTATATCAACTGTTCTACAATCTTGTCAACAATTCGCTGAAATTTGCCCGGGAGGGAGTTCCGCCGGTGATCGGGCTGTCCGCCTCTCCGGCCGACATGGGAAGGCCGTCGATGGCGAGGATCGTATTAACCGACAACGGCATAGGTTTCGACCCGCAGTTCTCGGAATCTATCTTCCATCCCTTCACCCGGCTGAACAGCAAGGACCGGTACGAGGGTACGGGTCTTGGTCTTGCGCTTTGCAAGAAAATAGTGGAACGGCATGGGGGGAGCATTGAAGCGAGCGGTGAGGCAGGCCAGGGAGCCACTTTTATCATCCATTTACCGATAACCGATAAAAAAATATCTTAAACCTCTCTTTTTGGTAAAGAAAATCATGCTTCTTGGCTCGGGCGAACTGGGTAAAGAATTTGTTATCGCCGCGCAACGGCTTGGCCAGCACATCATCGCAGTAGATTCCTATAACGACGCACCCGCGCAACAGGTAGCCGATGAGCGGGAGGTGATCAATATGCTAGACGGCGCCGAGCTGGACCGTATCGTAGCCAAACACCAACCTGATATCATTGTCCCCGAGATAGAGGCGATTCGCACGGAGCGTTTTTATGACTACGAAAAACAAGGCATCCATGTCGTTCCGAGTGCGAAGGCGGCCAATTTTACGATGAACCGAAAAGCCATCCGGGATCTGGCCGCCCGGGAATTGGGACTGCGGACTGCCAATTACCGGTATGCCGGTAACCTCGCGGAGCTTACCGCGGCAGTGAGCGCTGTGGGCATTCCCTGTGTGGTAAAGCCCCTGATGTCTTCCTCCGGAAAGGGTCAGTCGGTGATCCGGACGGAAGCGGAGATCGGGAAGGCCTGGGACTATGCGCAGAGCGGCAAACGCGGAGACCAGACGGAAGTGATCGTGGAGGCTTTTGTCCATTTTAATTCGGAGATCACGCTGCTGACGGTGACGCAGCAAAATGGTCCCACCCTGTTTTGTCCGCCCATCGGGCACCGGCAGGAGCGGGGCGACTACCAAGAGAGCTGGCAGCCGGCGGTTATCTTCCCCAAACAGTTGGCGGAGGCGCAGGTAATGGCCGCCAGGGTCACCAAGGCCCTGACGGGTGCGGGGATCTGGGGTGTCGAATTCTTTCTTGCCGATGACGGGGTTTATTTTTCCGAGCTGTCACCGCGCCCGCATGATACGGGGATGGTCACGCTTGCCGGGACGCAGAATCTTTCCGAATTCGAATTGCATGTCCGGGCGGTGCTTGGTCTACCGATAGTAGAGGTTGTGCTGGAACGCAATGGAGCTTCCGCGGTGATCCTGGCGCATGCCGATGGCAGCAAACCCGTGTTTACGGGGGTGGAGAAAGTGCTTAGCGATGCCAAGGCCGATATCCGGCTTTTTGGGAAGCCCACTACCCGACCCTATCGCCGGATGGGAGTAGTACTTGCGTATGACCAGGCCGGTAGTGATGTCGAAGCGCTTCGGCAGCGCGCGATCCAGTTGGCTAAACAGGTAACGGTAACAGTCGGATGACGACGCTGGTCCGCCGGCCGTTTATTTTTGGATCAATGCCCACCTTCATCAGGAAATCCCCCGAATAGACCTTGTCATTCTCAGGACCTGGGGCCGAGCCCGGATACCCGTTGACCTCCTGCAGCCGGTAGTGCTTCGACGGGTCCAGGCCTTTGAGGCGAATGGGCGATTTGCTACCGGCATCGTACCGATTGTTGACAAGGTAATTGAAAAGGACAGCGGATGATCTCGTGGAATCGACATAGAGGATGGACGCCATGTCTTCTTTATAGGGATCCGAGAGCCGGTATTGATCGCCCTGCCAGATGGTTGTTTTTATTTCTGTGTAGAGCTTTAGGGCGTTTTGGCAAAATGCCAGGTCGTTTGCGGAAAGCTTGCCAACCGGGATATCAAAGCCCATTTTGCCCATCATCGCCACATCGATGCGAAATTTCAGGGGTTGTTTACCCCAGTTGGTGACATGGTTGGCGCTGGCGATGGCCGGATAAAAATAGGAGTATTCCCATTGAATAAAGATGCGTTCCAGCGGATCCGTGTTATCGCTGGGCCAGTATTCGGTGAAATATTTTAGCGCGCCATAGTCTACCCTGCCGCCACCGCCGGAGCAGAGCATCATGGGGATCGCCGGGTATTTTGCCCGGATACGATCCAGCACGCGGTAGAGGCCGCGCACGTAGTCGACATAGAATTGGGATTGGTCCTTTTTCAGGTAGGCAGAATAAGCATTATAGATGACCGCATTGCAATCCCATTTGATATAAGCCAGGCCGGGGTTCTTTATGAACAGGGAATCGACGATGCCGTAGACGAAATCCTGTACGGCAGGATTGGCCAGATCGAGCACCAGTTGATTGCGAAAATAATGTTCTTCGCGCGCCGGCTGTTTTATTACCCAGTCCGGGTGCCGGAAATAGAGTTCGCTTTTGGGGTTTACCATTTCGGGTTCTACCCAGATGCCGAATTTTATACTGTCCCGTTGTGCTTCTTTTACCAGGGCGACGAGGCCGTTGGGCAATTTCTTCCGGTTCTCCTGCCAGTCGCCGAGACCAGCGTGGTCGTCGTTGCGCGGATATTTATTTCCAAACCAGCCATCGTCCAACAGGAAGAGGTCCACGCCCAATTTTTTTGCATCTTTTATTATCCCGCGAAGCGTATCCTCATTAAAATCAAAATAGGTGGATTCCCAATTATTGAGCAGGGTCATCCGGGTCCCTTTGCCATCGAGGATCTTATACTCCCGTGCCCAGCGATGTAATTTCCTGCTGGCGTCGCCCTTGCCGCGGGTGGAAAAGGTATACAGGAAGGCGGGCGTCACAAATTCTTCGCCCGGCTTCAGGGTATAGGGCGAAGCATAGTTATTGATCCCGGCGATGAGGCGAAGATGATCCTGCGGATCCACTTCGAGATCGATGCGAAAGTTGCCGCTCCACTCCAGGGATCCGTACAGGACGCTGCCCTCGTCTTCTTCGGCCGGTTTGTTCAGGGATACCATGAAGACCGAAGGCCCGAAGAGATCGGCCCGGGCCCCCAGCTTTGTGTCGATGGTTTTTATTCCATGGGTTAGCCGGGTCTCTTCGGGCTGCATTTCTTTTGCCCAATCGCCATGGTATTGGCGCAACCAGTAGCTGCCTGCCTTCAGGTACAGATTGGCCGAAGCATATTTATCGAGGATGATATTGCCTTTTTCCTTGTTAACGATGCGGCTCCATTGTTCTACGACATCTTCCTTATCATACACTTTGTAGATCAGCGTTACTTCGACGGGATAAACCGGGTCTTTGAGGTTGATGGTCACCAGCGAGACATCCGCATTTTCTTTTGTGACGTTGTGGCTGACATACCGAAGATCGAGGGACCGGTTGCCGTCGTTATGGGTGACGGAGAGGGCGGGTTCCGCGAGGTTTCGCGATCCGGCTGGAGTATAGGCAGCGGCCAGCAGATCCAGTGCCTCGCCGGTGACTTTTTCGTATTCGTTGCTATCGGCCAGTTTTTCGCCGAAGTAGACGGTGTTCAGGTTGCCGGATCGGTCAGATCGGAGGATTAAGGCATTGTGGGCGGTGGTTATAGGGATGGTCACCTGGGATGCGGCGGGGCCGTGGGCGCCGAAGAGCGATACCGCGGTGAGGAGTGCCCGAGCGAGGGAGGTAGAAGAGAAATGCATTCGCAAATATGGGTCAAATATGCGAGGTGCGTTTATCCTTTTTTTACCGTGGTGCGGATTTCGTAAGTTGTGGGCATAAGTTATGAAAATCACCTTTTTCGCTATTTCGCTGCTATTGGCCGCTACCCCTGGATATGCTCAATCGAAGAGCGTAGATAAAGTTGTCGACTCCTGCATCGCCAAAAGGAACTTCAATGGTGTCGTGCTCATCGCCAAAGACGGCAGGGTCGACTACCTGAGATACAGCGGCATCGCCAACAGGCACTACGGTATTCCTTTCTCGAAGAAAACCCGGTTTCAGATCTTTTCGGTCACCAAAACCTTTACGGCGGTGCTGATCATGCAGTTGTATGAGGAGAAGAAGATCAGTCTCGATTCAACCATTGCCGCCTATTACCCGGAGTATGCCGGTGAGGCCGCGCATAAGGTGACTATCCGGAACCTCCTCACGTATAGCAGCGGCAGGGATCTGAAGGAGATGGATCCCCGGTTCATCCCTGAGGCCTATGATCAGAATCTGTGGGAGGTAGATACCTTTATCACGCGGTATTGTTCTGAAAAGCTGATCGACCCCCCGGGCACCAAATTCAATTACAGCAACGGCGACTTTATTATTTTGGGCAGGATCATTGAAAAAGTTTGCAAAAAGCCCTTTGAAGAGGTATTGCGGGAAAGGATCCTGATCCCGTTGAAGATGAACAATACGAACTATTTGCACCACGAGGATATCGTCCGGGACCTCGATGAGGGGTATTACAATAAGGGGGCCGGCGTCGACTCGCTGATCATGCCGACCTACCACTATATCGACAATCATTTTTCGGCGGGGGCGATGTATTCCAATGCCCAGGACCTGCTGGTGTTCGATCAGGCCATTTTTAACCATACGCTTTTAAAGAAGGCTACCGTAGACCTGATGCTGACCTCCTACCCGGCTCTGGCCGATGTGGCGTTCGGGTTTTGGGTCTATCCAAGAAAGATCGGGAAAGTAAATACGCTTTTTGCCGAAAGACAGGGCGGCGGTTACGGAAATGAATCCAACTGGGTCCACCTCATCGATAAAGGGATTACGCTGATCCTGCTTTCGAATACTGAAACGGCCGATCTGAATAAGATGCGGCTGGCCGTGCTGGCGGCTTACCTGGATGCGGAATAGGGTTATCCTTTCGGGGGGGGTGAGCCGCAAAACAGACTTGTCTGTTTCATAATAATCTTTTACTTTTATTGCATGCGTACTGAACGAAAGAATGCCATCCGGCAGGATGTGATTGATACCGCTTCCCGGTTGTTTTACAAACAGGGCTATGCCAATACGGGGATCAACCAGATAATAGAAGAGTCGGGGGTTGTAAAGTCCTCCCTGTATCAAAGTTTCAAATCCAAGGAGGATATCCTGATGACCTACCTTGAAACGGCGGGGGCTGAGACGGACGCGGCGCTTTTGGCGGCCGCGGGTAAATTCAAGCATCCGAAGGACAAGGTCCTTGCGGTGTTCGATCATCTCATCAACCTGGTACAACAAAAGGAATATTATGGTTGCAATTTTTTGAATATCGTGTCCGAGGTGCCTACTGATGCCAAACGGGTCCGTAAACAGATCAAGAAACAAAAAGACGGGGTGCGACATTTGTTTTCCGAGTTGTTGAAGCCTATAAAGAAGGAGGGATTGGCGGACGAGATCTACCTTCTTTTCGAGGCGGCGTTGATCGCCAATAAGGTGCATGACGATGTCTGGCCGGTGGTCGCCGCTAAAAAAATGGTTGAGAAGTTGTTATAAAAACAAAAACAGACTTGTCTGTTTTTATAGAAAATCCCATTATCTTTACATTGTCAAAGCAAAAACAATGTAAAATGAAAAAGAACGCAATCTATTAGCCGGGAGGATCATTGATTTTTTTGCCAAATAGAAAACCGACTTGTCTGTTTTAACGCATTTTCCCAAATACATACTAATATGAAAAAGCAAGCTGTTCATTACCGCCATTTACCTGTCAAGGGTCTCAAGATCTTTTACCGGGAATCGGGTCCCGTAGACGGCGAAACGATCCTGTTGTTACACGGGTATCCTACTTCTTCGCATATGTTCCGCAATCTGATCCCGTTGTTGTCCCCCACCTACCGGGTGCTGGCGCCCGATCTGCCGGGTTTTGGTTATTCGGATGCGCCTTCCCGCGACTCCTTCCGTTATACCTTCGACCATTTGACCGAATATATTCAGGGGTTTATCGATGCATTGAAACTTCGCCGGTTTGCCATTTATGTTTTTGACTATGGCGCCCCGGTGGGTTACCGGCTGGCGGTGGCTAATCCTGAAAAGATAACCGCCATCATCTCACAGAATGGCAATGCCTATGTCGAAGGGCTCAGCGAGGGCTGGAACCCGATCCAGAAATACTGGGCCGACCCGTCCGAAGAGAACCGCAATGCGTTGCGCATGATGGCCAGCCCTGAGACGACCCAATGGCAATACCTCCATGGGGTAAGCGATCCCAGCCTGGTGGCGCCGGAAAGCTATACGATGGACCAGTATTTCCTTGACAGACCGGGAAACCTGGACATCCAACTGGATCTTATGAAGGACTACGCCAGCAATGTGGCTCTCTACCCTGTCTTCCAGGCCTATTTCAGAGAGAAACAGCCGCCCTTCCTGGCCGCCTGGGGCAATAAAGACCCCTTCTTTTTGCCGCCCGGGGCGGAGGCGTTCAAGCGGGATATCCCGGGCGCGGTGGTCAAGTTCTTCGATACCGGTCACTTCGCGCTCGAAACGCATGTAAACGAGATCGGGGCGGAAATTTTGCAGTTCCTTCAAAAATGATCTTTCCGGCCCGAGGGCCGGGGACGACAAAAAAATAGTAAGTATGAATCTAATTATGAGAGAGTCCATCGCCATCATCACGGGCGCCAGCCAGGGAATAGGCCGTGCCACCGCCATTCGCTTAGCCAGGGATTTCGCCGGGCTGATGGCTTTCCTGGTGTCGCCTGGTGCCAAATGGATGACGGGGACGGCGCTGAGAATGGACGGCGGCGAGGTGAAAGGAATTTGATCCGGCGGCTTCGGCGATTGCCGGTGATCACCGCCAGGCCCCGATGATCGCCCCCATCAGACCGAGTGCAATAAAACAATATCCCCCATTGATGAGGATATACCGGCCGGTCTTCAGCTCGAATAAACCGACGATCGCGATGCCGCAAAAGATCCAAACGCCCGCCAGCAAGCCATACAGCAGGCCGAGTTGGAAGGTAATGCCGGGACTATTCAGGTACATCGCGAGGTTTGCCGACATGATCAATGAAAGCACCAGCGACCAGCCAAAGATCTTTGCCTTATTCCCCGACTTAACTTCTTCGACGCTGAAGTTGTTCTCTTTCATCCAGGCCTTCCCGAACAAGGCGGGGGAATACCATACTCCACCAAGGACAAAGGAGGAGATCCCGGCTACAAGAACGGCGATCCAATTGGGTGTCATATATTGTTATTTTGGTTATGGAACCGAATTTATTCTCTATTTTTCGGTGAGCGCCCAAAACCCGGACGAAGCGGGAAAAAAAGGCGACAAAAGGAATGAATCGGGAAAAAGACCAGATAAATGATATCGGTTTCAGGCTGATCCTCATTCCCTTCTTTGGGATAGCGATCCCCTTGTTCACGCGGATGATCCCGCCCGGTTCCCTTTCCCACTGGGCGCTCAAGCTTGCTTATGGCTATACGATCGGCATTGCATTCGTTATCTGGCAGGGAAACAGGTACCTGCTTTTCTCCTTACGCAGCTATTTCGACTGGTTCAACAAACCCGTCCGGAAGATCATCGCGCTTTTGCTGGCCGTGTCGTTCTTCACCATCCCGGTGAGCTTTGTTCTGCTGATCGGCTGGTATCATTTGTTCAACAGGGGTCTCGTCAACTGGGAGGTCGTCCAGACCTCGACCCTTATCATCATGATCTGCGTTGTCTTTATAACGCATGTCTATGAAACCGTGTTCCTGGTAAAGGACTCCGAAAGCGAAATGCTGAAGAACGCGCAGTTGGAAAAGCTGATGGCCCAGGCGGAATTACAGGCGTTGAAGAGCCAGATAGATCCGCATTTCATGTTCAACTCCCTCAATACCCTGACCTGGCTGATCGAAGAAGCCCCGGAAAAGGCAAAGATCTTTAACGAGCACCTGGCCGATGTTTACCGTTATATCCTTCAGAACCGATCAAGGGACCTGGTGATGGTCAGTGAAGAAATTCACTTCCTTTATGACTACTTTTCTCTTCTGAAGATCAGATATGAAGACGCTGTCCGGCTCACGGTCGAGCTGGACGAGCCTGTTACCGGCCAATATATGATGCTGCCCATTTCATTGCAGGTACTGGCCGAAAATGCCTTTAAACACAATGAATTCAGCGCCATGGCTCCCCTTGCGATAACCGTGTCTTTTGAAGACGAGAGGATCATCGTCCATAACCCGATCTCAAAAAAACAAAATGTAAAGGGGTCTTCCGGTGTCGGCCTGCTGAATCTTGACGAACGATGCAAACTGGCAACCGGTGTGCCATTGGAAGTAGCTATAACGAAAACGGATTTTACCGTCTTTCTGCCGGTTCTACCCATCAACTAAACAGCCACGATGAAAGTGATCATTATTGAAGATGAAGCTCCCGCGGCCGAACGACTGAAAAAGATGTTGTCACAAACCCCTTACGACATCGAGGTCGTCCAACTGCTTTCCACCTTTTCGGCGGCACGCGCCTGGCTGGGGATGCATCCACTGCCGGATCTTATCTTTATGGATATCCGGCTCAGTGACGGGCTTTCCATCGATCTGTTCAAGCTGACCCGCATCGATTGCCCCGTAGTGTTCATAACGGCATATGACGAATACTGGCGGGAGGCTTTCGAATATAATAGTATCGATTACCTCTTAAAGCCGCTGAAGTTGCAAAGACTGCTGGCAACACTGGATAAGTTCAATGAATTAAAGGGGTATTTTATCCATCGGTACCGGGACCTTCTTGCCTACCACGAGTCCGATGTGAACTATAAGAACCGGTTCCTCGTCCGGCGCGGGATCGAGTATGTGCCTATCAAAACATCGGAGATCTCCTTTTTCTGTGCTTCCAATAAATTAGTTTGCCTGGTCCGGAGTGATGGGTCGAAATTCATCCTTGATGATTCGTTGTCGGAGATCGAGAAGAAGGTCGACCCGGCCCTGTTCTACCGGGTAAACCGTAAATACCTGGTCAGCCTGCAGGCAATCCGGAAGATCCATTCCCTGCCAAAGAGTAAATTAATTATCGAGGTGTTCCCTTCGCCAAATGAAGAGGTAGTCATCAGTCAGGAGAATAGCAGCGGGTTTAAGAACTGGATCGGTGGAGTCTTGCGCCTGATCATTTTTGCCATTGTTTTTGTCTGTTCGTCCTGTGGAAGACCTTCCCTGGCTCCGCACTATTCCGAACTTATGTTCGACAGCGCCCTTGCGCTGGGTAACCGGGGGAGGTCCGATGAGGCCGTGCGACTCGTAGATGGTCATTTTGCTACTTTCCCGGAGATCAGCGTTATCGACCGGTATCGTTATTATCGATTTCGCTTTGAGCTTTACGATTCCTACTACAGCCGATGTTATGATCCGACGAAGGCGCTTTCCTATGCCGACAGTATGGTCTGGTTGCTGAAGACCCGGGGTCTGACCGGCAGGCTACCGCGGGAATATGCAGCGGCGTATAATCTGCAGGGCCAGATCTATGTAGAAATGAAAAGATACTCCGAAGCCTTTCGGGTATACGGGTTCTGTCGCCTGATAGCCGAAAAGACGGGAGACTCCTGTATGGTAGCCCAATACAACTCAACCATGGGTACGGTGCGGTTCCGGCAGGGAGAATACGGGGAGGCGATGGAGTTATACAAAAGGGCGTTGGCCGAGGAGGAAGCCTGTAAGCCCGATGCGAGTACCTATCATGATGTCCAGGGCTGCCTGGACAATATCGCGCTGGCTTATACAAGAGCAGGTGGGACGGACAGTGCCCTGGTCTACTACCGGAAAGCAGAAAAGTATATCACCGAAAAGAAATATCTCTATACGACGGATACCCTATTCCCGGAGATCGCGCTGGCAGTGGTCTATGGCAATGAGGCGCTGGCCGTGCAGGAGGCCGGCGACTATGCCGGGGCCGAAGCGTTGTTGAAGAAGGGCATGGCGATCAACAACCTGCCGGGTCGCGATAACCCTACCGGGGTGATCGAGGAACTGCACCTCGCGGCTTTGTATCTTCAGGAACATAGAAACGGGGAGGCGTTCATCCTGCTGCAGGAAACAGCGGACCGATGGCCGAGAGACGACGAAGGCACGAAAAAGCTCTGGCTTTCGCTGATGTGGCAGTATCACGAAGCAACGGGCAATCCGGCGAAGGCCGTGGCTTATCTTACCGCGGGGCTGCGACTGAGCGATTCCATGGCGTTGAAGGACCGGCATCGTTTCGCCGGGAGTGAAGATAATATCTATCAACTGCTGGAGGCGCAGTACCAGATCGAACTGCTGCAAAAGAACAGTACCATCAGGGGGATGTCATTGGCGATCGCTTTGCTTGCTGTGGTGATGATCGGTTCCAACGCGATGCTGATACGGAAGAATCTTCGGCGCCACAAACGGATGCTTGGCGAGCTGGACCAAAAGAATAAAGAGAAGGATCGGATCCTTCGGGTGGTCGCGCATGACCTCCGGAGCCCGGTGGGCGGGATCAAAATGATGTCCGGGCTGCTGCTGGGCAAAGACGAGGCGAAACAGGCGGAAATGATCACCTTTATCCGGCGGAGTGCGACGAATTGTCTGGAGCTGGTCAATGAATTGCTGGCCGGTGGCTTTAGCGGTGAGGGGGTAATCGTGGACAGGGCTGTTTTCGATGTGCAGCAGTTGGTGAAGGAAAGTGTGCAGTTGATGCAGTTCAATGCTGGTGAAAAGAACCAGGTGATCGAGGCGGTCCTGCCCGATGAGAAGCAGCCGATCCTGGCAGATGCGGCAAAACTGGGGCGGGTGCTGAACAATATTTTAGGGAATGCCATCAAGTTCAGTCCGGCGGGTGCCACCATCCATGTCCGCCTGACCGGGCAGGGAAATCGTTACCGGATAGCGATCCGCGATCATGGGATCGGGATCCCCCCGGCGGCGCAGGGCCAGGTATTCGAGGTATTCACGCTGAGCCGGCGACCCGGGACACAGGGGGAAAAATCCTTTGGGCTCGGGCTTTCGATCTCCAAACAAATAATCGAGGCGCATGGCGGCAAGATCTGGTTTGAGAGCGAGGAGGGTAAGGGGACTGAATTTATCATCGAATTACCGGCGCTGGGTTAGTCTATCCCTGCCTTTGCCGCGAGTGGGCGTATTCCGTCGGGGTCATCCGGAACAGCCGGTAGAAGTTCCGGGTGAAGTTGCCCGGTGAACTGAATCCTACACTGTCCGAGACCTCGTAGACGCGAAAGCGGCCGCCGGCCAGCAGTTGTGCTGCCTTGCGCAAGCGCGACCTATTGATCAGTTCTGCAGGGGTAACATCGGCCAGGGCTTTTATCTTTCGGTACAGGGTGATCCGGCTCACAGCCATTTTCCTGGCCAGCATTTCCACATCCAGCAAGGGGTTTTCCATGTTTGCCACGATGATATCGGTGAGTTGCCGCAGAAACTGTCCTTCGGTCCTCGAGCGAACCTGGTCTGGGATGAATGCCAATGGCGAGATGGCGAAGAATTCCTTCATCTTATTCCGGTTGTAGAGCAAGCTGGTGATCTGCGCCAGGAGAATTTCCTGTGAAACCGGTCTTTCCAGCCAGGCGTCCGCCCCGAGGTCGAGACCCGTCAGTTGCGCCCAGACCACACATTTGGTCGCCAGGAGAAGGACGGGGATATGCGCGTGGTCGACTGTGGATTTGATCCGGCGACAGAGCTCGAAGCCATCCATTACCGGCATCGGGACATCGCTGATCACCAATTCCACGGGCGCTTTACCGAGGAGGTCGAGTGCCTTTTGCCCATCGTCCGCCAGGAGGACGGAATAACGGGATTTCAGGGCGTCTGCCAGGAATGCAAGACGTTCAACATCGTTGTCCACCAACAGGATCAAGGGGGTCATACTCTTCGGGGGCAGGTTATTTGTGATTAGGGAGGGTCGAGTCCTTAGGGGTGACGACGGCCCGCATCGGGGTATTGGTCTGTAAGACGTACTTACTCAGCTTTGTTTCATTACCGGCGATGCGTTCCGTGAGTTTCCGGATGTCCTTGTTGAGGTCGTCGAGGCTTTCGGCGGCCTTGCGGGCCTTTTTTGCATCGCTGCGGGCGTCGCTTGCCGAGTTATCGGCACGGCGGGCCAATCGGCTATCCTGTGGGTCGTTGCTGAGCTTATTAGCCGCCTGCCGGTTCTCGTCGGCAGATTGCTGGGCTTTTGCCGCGGTCTGTTCTTTTTCTTTTGTCCGGTCATCAACCTGTCCCTGAAGCTTTAATAATTTCTCTTTGTCGGTGGTCAGTTTTTTGACCAGGGAAAGGGAGTCTTTATTTACGCTGATCTGCGCCGATGCGGGATGCGCGAATTCGAGGAAGACGAAGCTCAGCCATAGCAAGTGTATCTTCATATTTGTTCTGATTGCCTATCAGCAAGACCCGGGAAGTCGGAGGAACGTTGCGTCCCCGGGGAAGAAAGAATTCGTAAATTGTGCTCATTCGTCATTTGTACAATTATGAAAAAGACAATACTGACTACCTGGCTGTTCTTGTTCGCTGTGCTTCTATTTGCCCAGACAACGGACTACGCGCCTTCGCCTAAAAATCTTGCTGCCCGGGAATGGTTCACCGATGCGAAGTTCGGTTTGTTCATCCATTGGGGTCCTTTTAGTATTCCCGGCGAGGGGGAATGGGTAATGAATAACCGGAATATTACCGTCAAAAATTACACGCGGCTGGAGAAATTCTTTAACCCGATAGATTTCGATGCGCAGAAATGGGTTGGCCTGGCAAAATCGGCGGGGATGAAATATATTACCCTGATCACCCGGCATCACGATGGCTTTAGTATGTGGGACACGAAATATTCCGATTTCAACATCATGCACACGCCGTATCGACGGGATATCGTTCGCCAGATGGCAGATGAATGCCATAAACAGGGCGTCAAATTATTCCTGTACTATTCCTTACTGGACTGGCGGCGGGACGATTATTCGTATTGGACGGGTCGCACCGGAAAGGGAACAGGCCGCACGGTGCATGGCCGGTGGGAGGATTATATCCAGTTCATGAAAAACCAATTGACGGAGTTGCTTACCAATTATGGGCCGATCGGCGGCATCTGGTTCGATGGTTACTGGGACCAGATGGAGGAAGAAAGCAAGAACCGGAAGGAAAATGATACGCGGGTGGACTGGCATATCGCCGAACTCTACGCGTTGATCCACCAACTGCAACCACAATGCCTGATCGGCAACAACCATCATATGACGCCGTTGCCCGGCGAGGATTTCCAGATGTTCGAGCAGGATGTTCCGGGGGAGAATACCGGGGGATTGAGCTTTCAGAAGATCTCGACCCTACCGCTGGAAACCTGTGCGACGATCAACAATTCCTGGGGTTTCAACCTGACGGATACCTCCTATAAGACGCCGGCGCAGATGGTCGCGCTGCTGGTAAAGTCCGCGGGTAACAGTGGCAACCTGTTGCTGAATATCGGCCCGATGCCGAATGGCGAGATCCAGCCCGAATTCGTCAGTAACCTGCACTGGATGGGCCAATGGCTGCATACCTATGGGGAGAGCATTTATAACTCCCGGGGTGGGTATATCCGGCCCCAAAAATGGGGTTGTCTTACGACAAAGAAGGGAAAGATCTTCGTGCATATATTACAACCCAATGCGGGCGCCATCCGACTCGAACAGTTTCCCGATAAGAAGATAACCAGGGCCTATTTGCTGAAGACCGGCGCACCGGTGGAGGTGTCGCTGACCGATGGAATAGCGACGATACCTGCGCAGTCGCCCACGGCCGAAGACCCGGATGTTGTCGTGGTGCTGGAGGTCATGTAAGCGGGGACCTGGTCAAGGAAGATCGGCCTCGATGACGGTTTCTCCCTGCGCTACCAGCCGGATGATCCGCATGATCGTCTCAATGGCCATTGTCCTGGCGATATGGCCCTTTGCCCCGTGACTCAATAACTGACAGGCCCGTTTGCCTTCGAAGACATTCGTTACCCCGATGATCCGGATCGCGGGATCGAACCCGAGCATGCTCGCGGTCATTTCAGAGAAGGGGATGGGCCGAAGCGTTGCATCCATGAGGACGAGGGAAGGCGCCGTGATCCGGAACAGGTCAAGGGCTTCCACACAGTTGCCGGATTCCCCGGCAATCGTAATAGAAGGGTCCATTAGTCTCATAGCTACGATCAGGGCGCGTCGAAAATCTGCGTTTTTCATCACCAGCAGGATCGACAGTTGCAGGGTCCGACTTCTCATGGTACCGATAGGTTGGTAAGACAACAAAGAAAAGGAAGTGTGTGGGTTTCGGGCAGCCATTGCGTCTCAATTATCCCGCATTGTGTATCATTTTTATTTCATGGAAGGTGGGTTGGCAAAAAAATGGCCCCGCTTGCGCGGGGCCATCGTTGTATCACAGAAGAAAGGGCTACCCTTTCTTACATTTCCCGTGGGCGCAACAGTCAGCACATTTTTGACCCGTGCAATTCTGTTTTGTACAGTGGGTGCAATCGGCCTGTTTCGTCTTCGGCTTGCCGCCGGCATTTGCTACGCCACCGGCCAGTAAGAGGGCGGTTGTAGCCAATAGAAAAATCTTTCTCATATAAATGGGAGTTAAATAAATTAAACTAATAAATGTAGTTGATGAAGACTTACACGGTGGCCGGCGGTTTCCAGGCGTCTGCCGGATAGCCGTCCTTGAAGATGGACTGATAGGAAGGATAAACTTTTTTAACCAGCAGCACCGGGCCGGCTACTTCGTTCCGGCAGGGCATAACCGTGACATAACACAGGGGGCAGTCGAGGCAACAATTCGCGGCTGCGGTACCGCCCTTTTCCTTTTTCGGGCAGTTTTTCGTGGCGCCGGCGCAACAGGTTTTTTCGGACGGGGTTACCATGCGGGCGGGCATGGCCAGCCAGCCACCGACATAGGCGAAGATGCTCAATAATAATATGACTGCCTTGAATCGCAAGAGGGTAAAGGTACGAAAATATTTGATTGCGGAAGTTATAGCCCTTGTTCCAGGTCTTTCCGGATTCGGTTCTTTTCCGCCTGGGTTTTTGCCAGTCCAAGGGCCGTCCGCAAATGCTCCTTTGCCGTCCCAGGCTCGCACTCCCGGTAGAGATAGCCCATGAGTACATGGTAGAGATGGTTATGGGTGAGCTCTAGTTTCCGGGCCTCTGCTATTGCCGCCGCCTTACCCCGGGCTTTTGCGAGCGCATAGGTGCGGTTGAGTGCGGCGATGGGGGAATATTTCAACTCGCCCTGTGAGCTATGGTGGGCCGGCGAAGGAATGATACGTATCGACAGGTTATTGATATAAAGTGGAGGGTCGATATCGGGTTCTTTCTACATCTTTGTCCTGGTCTTACAAACAAGTTTTTGAACAGGTTTTGAGCAAGGTTTTGGATTTTTTTAGCGGGTCGTTCATAGCAACCCAGATTATCGACAGATCACGCAGAGTGATCGATGTACAAACACGGAGGTCCTTTCCAGGAGCTCCTTTTTTTGCTTCAGGCTATTTGGCCGCGCCGCCTTTGTCATTCCGCTGGCGCGATTGGAGATATTCCGTGGGGGTCATATTGAACTGGCGGAGGAAATTCCGGGTAAAGCTACCCGCGGAGGAGAAGCCGACCTTGTCGGCGATCTCGTAGATGCGATTATCCCCTTCGGCCAGTAATTCTGCCGCCTTCTTCAGCCGGGAAATGGTGATCAGTTCCGCCGGGCTGCAGTCGGACAGTGCTTTTACCTTCCGGTATAGGGTGATGCGGCTCAGCATCATCAACCCGGCCAGTTTCTCCACATCCAGGGCCGGGTCTTCCAGGTGATCGGCGATCGTCTGTCCGAGTTGCTTCAGGAATTGTTCCTCGTCCTTGTTTTGGCCAGCGGCATGGATGAAGGCCAGCGGGGAGGTGGTAAAGAATTCCCGGATCTTATTACGGTTGTAGAGAAGGCTGGCTATCTGGGCCAGGAGATGGTCTTCGGAGAATGGCTTTTCGATATAGGCATCGGCGCCGAGTTCGAGCCCGATCACTTTTGCCTCTAAAGAATTCTTCGCGGTGAGCAGGATCACCGGGATCTGGGCGTATTCGATCTTCGATTTGATCTGTCTGCACAACTCGAACCCATCCATTTCGGGCATCATGACATCGCAGATGACCAGGTGCACGGTCTCGTTATCCAACGTGGCGAGGGCTTCTTTTCCGTTGCGGGCCTTGCCGATGGCATAGTGCCCTTCGAGTGTGACTTCCAGGACGGAAAGGATCAATTCCTCGTCGTCTACGAGCAGGATCAAGGGCAGCATAGGCTATTTTGTTTTTTCCGGCGCTTCCGGTCAAAAGTCCTGCTTTTCAACGGTAGGCGGGGGAGTATACGTATCATAGTTGCGGCAAATAGTATCATTTTACTGGCATGTTTTTTTCTTTATCCAATGATACAACTAAACCGCAAGTTATGGCTATGACCAGGAATTCCCGGGTGATAAAGGCGACACCGGGAACACTTTACCGGGCTTTTACCAGTCCCGAGGCTTTGGAAGTGTGGATGGCGCCGGGCGAGATGAAGGGGAAGGTGCACCGGTTCGAGTTGCGGGAGGGCGGCAGCTACGAAATGTCTCTTTACTACCCGGAGAATGATGTTGAGTCGCGGGGCAAGAGCGGGTTGAAAGAGGATCGCTATACGGCCAGGTTCGTGACGTTACAGCCTTATGAGCGGATAGTCGAGGCCATCAAATTCGATAGTTCCGACGAGGGTTTTGCGGGCGACATGATCATGGAAGTGGGGCTTGAGAAGGTTACCGGCGGTACCCGGGTAACGATCGTCTTTAGCCAGATACCTACCGGCATCCGGCCGGAGGACAATGAGAAGGGGACGGAGCTGACGCTGGATAAGCTGGCGAAGTATGTGATGGGTTGATGATGCGGTGATGTATAAGCTCGGATAAAAAAACGCCGGAGTACCAGCGGTTCAAGTATTTGCTCAAAGAAGAAGGTTATTTGATCTTTTTATCGTTCCTGATCTTGTTGACAAATTCAACGGTCACATTGGCAAGGGATGCGATCTTCTCTACGGGAAAGTTGGAGTCGTTCAAGAGGCTTTCGACAAAACGCTCGCGTTCTTCTAAAATGGCTTCTGCCCTAGCCTCTGCCCAGGCTTCCTCCCTGGCCTCTTGTTTAATATATTCATCAATTCCCATAATATTACTTTTATCTTGGGTTTTAATTCTCTTTATAAAGATACGATTCAAATCCGGATCATCAAAGAGGACGTAGTTTTCCAGGAACTTCATAATAGCCCTTACTTTTCGCGATTGAAACCCTCGTCTTAATAACTTGCTGGCAATTAATACCTTTCGCTCCAGCAACGCCTGTTCCGGAATCTTTTCTTCTAATAGCGCCGTCTTTGCCGCCAGCACCACCTGTGCAAATGGGTTGGCGCTTAAATCCAGTTCTTCGTCCGCAAAATCCAGGATGGAAAGAGTATGGTATTCATACCTGAGCCGGGTATTTCGATATTGATAGTCAAAACGAGAGGGCATTTTTCGCCCGTCCTGGCCCGTATAAATAACTATTGCCGACACGGGTCGCCGGTATCTGTCAAAGATCCGGTAAAAATATCGGAACATCCGCAGCGAAAACTCGGACCTCTGAGATGTATCGCCTTGGATCTCGACGTGGGTAAGGATCCATTCCTCCGTTCCGTCCCGATGGAATACTTTTACCAGTTTGTCAGCAAATCGGGTATCGGACTCCTTCGCGGGCTCGGGATCCATTTCAGCCAGTTCCTTTTCCAGGAATTCGAACCCACGTTCCATGTTATATACTTCATCAGCATCGTCGAAAACGAAACGCAGTAAGTCATCAAATACTTCTTCCATTACCACTTTCCACAAAATATCGCTCTTCCTGTGTTTCATAGATTTACAGTTTAAAAAACGGGCACAATCAGAATTCTCTATGCGCTTTATCGCATAAAAAAGACTGCATTAATTTACTCACATGATGGTAGGAATGTGGCGAAGGAGAAGTAAAGATATGAAATAACGGGTTTATGAAAAATAAGAACCCGGCGTTGTTGTTTTAGCGGGAGCCAAGATAAGGATATAAGAGCCCATAGACACTCATGACGATCATCAACCCATCTTCGATGATGGTGATTGTACTCATCGGTAGATTAAAGACCGCTCCCAGACAGGCGCATTTGATCTTCCGCTTTTGCAGGACCGAGTTCAGAACGCCGATGATGCTCACCCCCATGATGATGAAGGTGGCGGCGTTGGTCAGTGCCGGGTAGAACCCGGTGAGGTATAAAATGCCGAGCGCGGCTTCGGTGAAGGGATAGAGCAGGCCCCAGCCGCGCCAGCGTGCGGCGATGATGTCATATGTGCTATAGCTGTCGGCAAAGGCAGCGAGGTCGAGGAATTTAAAAAAGGAAAAGACCAGGAAGAAGGCCGCCATAAAATGCTGCATCCAGCGCATGAAGTCGAAAGGCGGATTTACCACCTCCAGCAGGATCGTGGCGCCGGTGATGTAAGCGAAGACGAGGAGGATCGGTTTATAGGTCGCGAGCCAGGTTGGCGCCGGGGTTTCCGGCATTGTGGCATGGGCGTTGACCGCAGTGTGCGCTGCGTGGTGATCCGGGTGTGTGGCGGCTGCCTCTACATTGGTGTGGCAGCAGGGCTTTTCCGTCGCGCTATGAGAATGTGTCATACAATTATTTTTATACCCCAAAGTTACCGCCGGCCCGGGCTGATGGGGTTACAGGATTATGGAAATCACTTGTATAATTCGGGGAGAATTGCGGTTATTTTCCTATCTCGTCGAGCGGACGCCGGTGATGATCTTTTTGTTTCCGAAAGGCCGAAGGGGTAAAGCCCGTGATCTTTTTGAATTGGGCGGAGAGATGCGCCACGCTGCTGTAGCCCAATTTGTCCGCCATCTCGCCGAGACTTTGTTCGTCATAGGCGAGCCATTCTTTTACCTTCTCTATTTTCTGTTGAATAAGGTATTTTTCGATGGTGATGCCCTCTGCTTCGGAGAACAGCTTGCTCAGGGCCGAATATTCCCTATGAAGGGCAGAGGCCAGGAGTTCTGAGAAGACCGGATGTTTACCGGTGTTATCAGCGTTTTCCAGTTGTTGGATGTGTTTTATGATAAGGGTCTTTATTCTTTCTATGATGCGGGTCTTTTGATCGCTGAGGATCTCGAAGCCGAATTCTTTTAGCTTTTGCTGAATGGTTTCGAGCTGGGGTTTGTTCGGTGGGTTGGCGAGCTCGACCTCCCCCAGTTTTACGGATTGGGGTTTCAGGCCGGTTTCCGTGAAAAGCCGGTTTACCATGTAGATACAGCGGTTGCAGACCATGTTCTTTATGGATAGCTGGGTCATGGATGCGAAGGTAAAGCAAAATGGGTGAGTGATAAGTCATCCGATTTACGCATAAACTATGCGTAATGGTTGTCGGTTATCCGCGGCCGTAGGGATAATTTTGGCGCACACTGTGATCTTACAGTGCAGGATAAATTTTATACTATGTTACCTTCACCCATCAGCGGTCTTCTGAGCACTATTCTCGGTCTGCTTACTTCGCTGTTAGGCGGCCTTCTCGGCGGATTGCCGGGACTGCCCTTAGGCCTGTAATTTTGCAGAACTATTTGTGATTACTCATCAGCAGTAATGTGGCCGGTCAATTTCCTGTGACCGGCCTTTTTATTTGGGAGGGGTGGGAGGAAAATTGGTATCTTAAAGGGATAAACTACTGCACATGAGACTGTCCCGCCTTTCCCCCGGATCGTTTTTTATCCTTTTATTGTTTTCGACGGCCCATGCCCAAAGCTTCCGCGTGACCATCGCCCCGGCGTTACAGCACGTGGCGCTGGATGGCCGGTTGCTGCTTTTGATGGCCGGCGATGACAAGACGGAACCCCGGTTCCAGATAAACGATGCGGCGGGGACCCAACTGGTGTTTGGGGTGGATGTAGACGGATGGGCGCCGGGAGAAGCGCAACTGGTGGGGGTAAATGCCTTTGGCTACCCGCTGGAAAGGCTGCGCGATGTGCCGGCCGGCGATTATTCCATCCAGGTGCTGCTGCATAAGTATGAGACCTTTCATCTGAAGAGCGGTCACACAGTAAAATTGCCGATGGACAGGGGTGAAGGGCAGCATTGGAACACCGCGCCGGGAAATGTCTACTCGAAGCCGGTGCGGATCCACTGGGACCCGGCGCGCAGCGGAGAGATCAGCCTGACCATCGACCAGGAGATCCCGACAATAAAAGAGCCCGAAGACAATAAGTATATAAAACATATCCGCATCCAAAGCAAGCTGCTGACGGAGTTCTGGGGCCGTCCCATGTATATCGGTGCGCATATCCTGTTGCCGGAAGGCTTTGATGAACATCCCTCTGTCCACTATCCCCTCGCGATCTTCCACGGGCATTTTCCTGCCAACTTTGGCGGCTGGCGCACTACGCCGCCCGATGAGAACCTGCCTTATGATACGAGTACCCGCTTCCGCATCGCCAACTATCATAAGATAGAGCAACGGCTCGCCTATGAATTCTATAAAGAATGGACGGGCCCGGGTTTTCCCCGGGTGCTGGCGATAGAGATCGAACATGCCAATCCCTATTACGACGATAGCTATGCGGTGAATTCTGCAAACCTCGGGCCTTATGGGGACGCTATCACCTATGAGCTGATCCCCGAGATAGAGAAGCGGTTCCGGGGCATCGGCGCCGGCTGGGCGCGGTTTACCTATGGCGGGAGTACGGGCGGCTGGGAAGCGCTGGCAGTGCAGGTGTTTTACCCCGATGAGTACAATGGCTGTTACGCCGCCTGCCCCGACCCGATAGATTTCAACCATTATACGACCATCAATCTCTATCGCGACAAGAATGCCTACTACATCGATAATTCCTTTAAGAGAACGCCGCGGCCGGCTTACCGTGACTATCTCGGACATGTCAGCGCTATGGTCCATGAGATGAACCAACGGGAGCTGGCCCTTGGAACGCGGAGCCGCAGCGGTGACCAGTTCGACATCTGGGAAGCCGTCTTCTCGCCGATGGGGCCCGATGGCTATCCCCGCCGCATCTTTGACAAATACACGGGGGCTATCGACTCCGGCGTGGCGGCCTACTGGCGGGATCATTATGATCTGACGAATATCATTGCACGGGATTGGGGGCGGCTGGGAGAGAAGCTGAAGGGCAGGATCCATATCTATGTGGGCGACATGGACAGTTATTACCTCAACGATGCGGTCTATTCGGCCGAAGACGTGTTGAAGAAGCTGAGCAATCCCGGTTGTAATTGCCAGATCGACTATGGCGACCGGGCGGAACATTGCTGGAATGGGGATCATACGCAACCCAATTATATCAGCCGGCTCCGCTATCACCAGATGTATATCCGGAAATGGGCGGAGGAGGTGAAGACGAGGGCCCCGAAGGGCGTGGACCTGAAGAGCTGGCGGTATTGAGCGATCGGCGGGTCGAAATAATGAGTAACTTAGGATACCGAAAGCTTGTTATATGAAATATTCTATCCTGTATGGGAAATGATCATACCTATGACGCCATCGTGATCGGCAGCGGCATCAGCGGCGGCTGGGCGGCGAAAGAGTTATGCGAGCAGGGGCTGAAGACGCTTGTGCTCGAAAGGGGCCGGAATGTCGTCCACAACAAGGACTATCCTACCGCGACGATGGCGCCCTGGGAGTTCCCGCACCGGAAGGAGATGCCCCGGAAATTTGTCGATGAAAACCCACTCATCACCACGGCCGCGGGTTTTGGCGAAGACACGGCGCATTTCTTTATCCGCGACAAGGATCATCCCTATGTGCAGGAGAAACCCTTCGACTGGATCAGGGGGTACCAGGTGGGCGGCAAGTCGCTGATCTGGGGACGGGCCTGTCCGCGGTGGAGTCCCTATGAATTCACCAACCCGGCGCGTTTTGGTTATGGCATCGAATGGCCATTCACCTATGAGGAGATCGCGCCCTGGTATTCGCATGTCGAACGGTTCTCGGGCATTTGTGGAAATCGGGACGGGCTGGAGGCGATGCCGGACGGAGATTATCTTCCGGCGTTTGAATTCAACTGCGTCGAGAAACATCTGAAGGAAAGGATAAGCGAACACTACCCTGACCGGCATATGATCCAGGGACGGTGGGCGCAGTTGACAAAGCCCGAGCCGATACATCTGCAACAGGGCCGGTCACAATGCCAGGCGCGGGATATGTGTATGCGGGGTTGTCCCTTTGGCGGGTATTTCAGCAGCGTCTCCTCTACCCTGCCCTGGGCGCAGAAGACGGGCAACCTGACGATACGGCCCTTCTCCGTCGTCCATTCGATCATCTATGACGAGAAGAAAGGAAAGGCTACGGGAGTAAGGATCATCGATACGAATACCCACGAGACAATCGACTATTTTGCGCGGATCATCTTTGTCAACGCCTCGGCGCTGAACAGCAATCTTGTTCTGTTGCATTCGCAGTCCCGGCGCTTCCCGAACGGTCTTGGCAATGACAATGGTCTGTTGGGGAAGTATGTGGCTTTTCAGAACTACCGCGGATCGATGGGTGGAACGATCGAGGGGTTCGAAGATAAATATTATTACGGGCGGCGGCCTTCGGAATGCATGATGGCCAATTTCCGCAATCTGAAGAAGCATGACATGGACTTTGTCGGCGGCTATATGGCGTTTATGGGTGCAGGGCGTGGAACCCCTGAGGCGCAGGGGATTGGTGCGGAATTCAAGGAGGCGATGAGCGAGCCCGGAGGTTGGACCATGTATATGTATATGCAGGGCGAGACCGTGCCGAAGGAGACCAATACGGTGAGCCTTCATCCGACGCAGAAGGATCAATGGGGCATCCCACTGCTGGTGACGAAGGTCGATTACGATGATAACGATGAGAAGTTATTGAAGGATTTCCTTACGCAGGGCGCCGAGATGCTGGACAAGATCGGGGTGAAGAATATTACGCAACATGACA